>ENA-ORXD01000274-ORXD01000274.1-sediment-metagenome-genome-assembly--contig:-NODE-274-length-75842-cov-4.968099_pt1 | contig 75842 bp, 62 predicted proteins | sample MGYA00237862_ERZ511471 | MGnify/ENA metagenome assembly ERZ511471
TCGCAGAGAATTCCGGATCGGTGTATTGTTTTTCCAACACATCGTATGCTTTCGCAATGAACTCTTCATCCACAGGATTGCAGGTCATTTCAGCAACGGGCATATCCTGAGCGGAGCTAAACATTTTTTTCAGCTTTCTCCGGCTCTCGATGAGGTTATTCATCCGGGCCTGCAAAATCTGAAGATTGAATGGCTTAGGAATATAATCATCGGCTCCGGTTTCCAACCCTTCAATCAGGTTCTCCACCATTGTTTTGGCAGTCAGCAAAATAACCGGAATATGACTGGTTTGAATTTCTTTTTTCAACCGGCTGCATAACTCAATACCATCCATTACCGGCATCATGACATCACTGATGATTAACTCTGGTGAGTATTTTTTGGCTAACGCAAATCCCTCCTTCCCATTCTCGGCTCCGATGATCCGGTAATCGCCTTTCAGCGTCTGTGTCAGGAATGTACGCAAATCGAAGTTGTCTTCAACAATCAGAACCAACGGCCGCGATTTGTGTATTTCATCTGTTTCCACCGGTTCTTCATCAGCGGCTGAATAAGTCACGCTTTGAACCAGCACATCTACTTTTCCTTGTAAATTTACCTCCACCGGAACGGAAGTCAGATCCAATTCATTCTCTTCAAACCGATCAGCTGTATAAGGTAGCAGAATTTCAAAACAGGTACCTTTTCCTTTTTCGCTTTCAACTTTAATCTCGCCATGAAGAGCCTGAATCAATTCAAATGTCAATGCCAAACCAATACCCGAACTTTTCAGGTTAGCATCCTTCACCTCTCCTACCTGGTAAAAGCGCTCAAAAATAAACGGCAGATGTTCCTTATCGATTCCCTTTCCTGTATCGGTTACTTTTATATTAATATGAGGAATCGGGAAATCGTTTTCCGTCTTTTCGTTCGCAAACCGGACCATCATAATTATCCGGCCTTTCACAGGAGTATTTTTGAAAGCGTTGGAAAGCAGATTATAAAGTATGTTTTCCAATTTCTCCGCGTCGTACCAGGTTTCATCCGGCACCTCTTCCGCATCAAACTGATAATCTATTTGCTGATGCTGAGCAAGGTCCTGAAACGACTCAAAAATCTGATACAAAAATTCACGGATGTTTCCCTTACTAACCCGCAGACTCATCTTTCCGGCTTCAATTCGCCGGAAGTAAATAAGCTGGTTAATGAGATGCAATAACCGTTGGGCATTCCGATTGATGATTTTTAGCGTCTGCAACGTTTGTAAGTCGCCTTTCAGGTTTTTCATCAGATGTTCAACCGGATCGATGATCAGCGTGAGTGGCGTTCTGAATTCATGCGAAATATTAGTGAAGAACCTCAATCGCAACTGATTGACGAGCTTTACTTTCTCATTCAGCTCAATCAACTCGTCGCGCTGTTGAGCAATTTTTTCATTCTGGAATTCCAGTGCCTGTTTTTGGCCTTCAATTAGTTTCTGCCGTTCGCCCAACTCCTGATTGATATGCCTTAAATTTTCCGCCTGCAGGCGAAGTGTTTCTTTTTGCTCCTCAATTTTTTCGGTCCGTTCTTTTACCTGGATTTCAAGCTTCCGCTTCTGTTCCTGAAGGAAACGGGTACGATAGCGTATGTATGCCATTACCATCAGTACCACAAACACAATGAATACGACCCGAAACCAGGCAGTATCATAAAAAGGTGGGTGAACAATGATTTTCAGTTGTGCCGTTTGATCCGACCAAATGCCATCGCTATTGGTTGCTTTTACCTTGAAAATATATTGTCCTCCTGATAGGTTGGTGTAATTGGCGAACCGGCGCGTAGCAGGTACTTCCACCCAATCCTGATCGACCCCCTCCATTTTGTAAGCATATTTAATCTTCTCCGGAAGGAAATAATCGAGCGCTGAGAATTCTATAGAGAAGACCGCATCTTTGTAAGAAAGCTCTAATTGATTTGTTTCTGCAATGGATTTCTTCAGAATAATATTAGAGTGGTATTTCCCTCCAATCTTAACCGGCGTGTTGAAAACCGAGAAATTAGTAAAGGTAGGAGTGATAGATTGACGATACAATTCGATATCAGCAGGATTAAAATAGTTCAGACCAGCAATCCCACCAAAATAAAGATTACCATGATCATCCGCGTCGGAGGCAGACCAATAGAACTGGTCGCTCAACAAGCCATCTTTGACAAAGAAATTCTGGAATTCATCCTTATTCGGATTAAACTTCGACAATCCCTTGTCTGTACTGATCCAAAGGTTTCCCTGAAGATCTTCTTCCATAGCGTAGGCCACGTTGTTGCAAAGTCCATCCGATTCGTTATAATGAACAAAATAGCCTTTCCCGCCCCCTTCATCAACATACTTGCAAATGCCGTCACCGTATGTTCCAATCCAGATGGTTCCATTTCTGGCTTCATGCAACGAAATCACATAATTTCCGGGAAGGGAGAGTGAATCGTTGACATTATTGAAAAATGTCTGATAATGAATAGAATCGAGATCATCGATATTTTCAAGTTGATTGATCTTTATCCGGTATAATCCATTTCGTGTGCCCATCCACAGCCTGTTTTTGTGGTCAACCAGAACGCAGCCAACCTCCAGCGGATCCATCAGGTTCATCTTCTCATGGACATGGGTAAACACATCATTGTTAAGGTTGAGAATGTCCAAACCGCCCAATGTTCCCACCAACATCTTATCCTTGTTCAATTCGGTAATGGATGAAATGAAGTCGGAACATATGCTTCGGGAATCAGTATCATCGTGCCGGAATGTTTGAAATTGCCTCCTGCTCAAGGAAACCAACCGGTTTAGTCCCCCTCCCCAGGTCCCCATCCACAATTGTTGCCGGCTATTCCTAAAAATTGAGGTGACGAAATTGCTACCAATGGAACCAGGATCATTTACGTTAAATTCGAAACGTTCTACTTTTTTCCCCTTATCGGTAATCCGGTTCAAACCACCGCCGGCAGTACCAACCCACAAAACATTGTCCTCTTTCAGTACCGAATTGACCGTATTGTTGCTGAGACTATTTGGATTGGCAGGATCATTCACCAGCGAGTAAAAAGGTTTTTGATAAACGTTGTAATAATTGACGCCACCTTTATCGGTACCAATCCAAACATCACCCTGATCATCCGTAAGCATACTGTTCACAAACGGATTATTCAGATTTTCATTTTTCTCTGAACTTCCACTCAAATGTCCAAATGTCCGCCTTGAAGGCTCGAAATAGTTTAGTCCGCCTAATGTGCCGATGATAATATTTCCCATTTTATCCTCAGCAATAGCCTTAACCGTCAGGTGGTTCAAATCGTCCGTACGGCCTACCTGAACAGTATAATGGCAGACACGTTTTTCCGAAGCATCGTATTCAAACAGCCCAATAGAGCTTCCCACCCAGATATTGTTTTTTGAATCGACAAATACACATGAAACGTTCACATTTCTGACGGCATTTGTGAGATCCTCAAATTTCGATGAAGGTTGAAGTGTATTCAGATCGATAACTGCCAGTCCGGCATCAGTACCAATCAATGCAAGGTTATTGTAAATATCGATGTGATTGGTATGCCGGTTGGGTAATAACTGGTCATCTAACTGATGAATAGTCGTATCTTTCGGACTTATCTGCAGGTACCAGATTCCCCGACTTTCAGTAGAGATCCAAAGCCGGTTTTGTTTATCAAATGCCAAATGATTAATGGCAAATGAATTAAAGCCTGAAACTATATTTTCGGGCGTATTAAAACGATTTTCACTAAAAAGGAAGTGCGCCAGACTATTTCGGGTTCCTACCCAAATATCTCCCTTGTTGTCTTCACAAAGTGTCTGAACAAAATTATCGGGTAAACCAGTTGGAGTGCTTTCCTTTCGGTAGGTAACAAATGAATATCCATCATAGCGGCACAAGCCGTTCCATGTGCCAAACCACATAAAACCACGTTTGTCTTTCAGGATGTAATCAACGGTATTTTGCGGAAGTCCTTCATTGGCTGTCAGAAATTGAAATTTATAATCAACTTTCAGCGCAGCCATGCTCTTCCCGCCCATCAGCAGAAACGCATTTATAAACAGACAGATTACCCATATCTTCGCTACACTTTTCATCATCCGTTGTCAAATATAGCACAAAGCCCCTACCTTTTAATCATGGAATCAAGTTGATATAGCCTGTTATTAAATATAAAAACTACCATTCAACAGCAAGTGTATTTTCCACACTTTATTACTATTTTCGTCCCTTTTTCCCGGTTTTTCTTCAACTGGCATGTATAATAATGGTTCTCAGAAACGAAAAAGCCATCCCTCACGATTGAAGGATGGCTCAAAATCGGTTAATTGAATTATCAGAGTAGGAATGTCATCAGAACACCGGCAGCAACCGCTGAACCAATTACTCCTGAAATATTACTGGCCATGCAGTATTGCAGGATATGATTTCCTGAATCATGTTTCAGGGCAATTTCGTTAGCCACACGCGATGCCATCGGCACAGCACTCAATCCGGTAGCTCCTACCAACGGATTGATTTTCTTTTTTGAAAAAAGATTATACAGCTTTACCGCGACTATTCCACCGGCAATGGATATGGCAAAGGCCAAAAATCCACCAACAATAATGCCTAGTGTTTTGGGTTCAAGGAACACATCTGCCGTCATAGTTGCACCTACGGTCAGGCCGAGGAATATGGTCGCTGAGTTCATAATAGTTGTGGTGGCCGCATCGGTAAGACGTCCCACGCTGGTACCTATCTCCTTCACCAGGTTGCCAAAGAATAACATTCCCAACAGCGGTGTTGCTGTAGGTACCAAAATGGCGATCACGATGATCATCGAAATCGGGAACAGAATCTTTACCAGCTTCAGATTTTTAATCTTGTGCTTTGGCGGAAAGAGTTTGTCCTGCTCCTTCATATTAATCTTCAACTCCTTAGTCGTCACCAAGCCTTTTACCACCATCGGAATAATTACCGGAACAAGCGACATGTATGAGTAAGCAGCAATGGCAATTGGTCCAAGCAGATGTGGTGCCAGTTTGATGGTGGTGTAAATAGCTGTCGGGCCGTCAGCACCACCAATAATTCCCAGTGAACCGGCTTCCCGCGGGGTAAATCCCAAAGCAATAGCCGCCATAAATACCGTAAAAATTCCTATCTGAGCAGCAGCTCCAAAAAAAGCCAGGCGCAGATTGCGAAGCATCGGGCCAAAATCGGTTAGTGCGCCCACTCCCATGAAAATAAGTGGTGGCAATAAACCAGTTTTGATAAGCGAGTAGTACAGAAAGTTCATGATGCCAAACTTATGGGCAATCTCGAACAGATTCAGGTAATGCTCTTTCCCCAGTTCAATGCTTTCTCCAGGAACAACTCCCATCTGACCACCCGGAAGGTTGGCCAAAATGATGCCGAAAGCAATTGGTACGAGCAGTAAGGGCTCGTATTTCTTCCGGATTCCAAGATACAACAGCACCGAACCGATGAACAGCATTAGCAGAACGGAAGGGTGATCGAAGATCTCCTGAAAGGCGGTCATTCGATACAGACTTTTTAGAATTTCCATGTTAATCAGGTTTCAGGCCTTACTTAATCCGGACGAGCACATCGTCTTCTTCCACATCACTACCACTACTTTGAACAAGTTCCACAACTTGTCCGCCTACGTCAGCTTTAATGGCATTGTAAGTTTTCATGGCCTCTACATAACCAACCAAATCGCCAGCTTTGATGGTATCTCCCACCTTAATTGCAGTTTCCGATGAATCCTTGGTCAGATAGAATTTACCTTCCAGCGGTGCCAGTATCTCACGGACATTTCCATCGATCACCGGTTTGGCAGCAGGTTGAGCGTTTGTCACACCTGGTGCTGCCGGAGCTTCGGCAACTGGTTCATCACCGTAGGAAACCATCACTTTAAAATTCTCCCCGTCAACATTGATATTCATCGTGGTGGGAGCAAAATCAGCTGATACAACCGGAGCCGAAACCACTGGGGCCGCTGATTCAGTTTTGGCATTTACGCCGCTTCCTTCTGCTACCCTTTTAGCCAAATCTTCATTGAAGGCTTTTTTGGCTTCACCTGATTTATATGCCCTGTATTGTTCGGGATGCATAGCAAGTTCGAGTAGTTCTTCGTCATCCTGACCGCAATCCCAACCTTTCTCATTCATTTCCTTACGGAAAGATTCAAGAGCATCGGGGTAAGGATCCTGCGGATGCCCGGAATAAAATTCCTTACCTGCTTCCTTAGCCAGTTTAATCAGTTCAGGCGCCAGTTCCCCGGGCAACTTTCCGGAATAGCCCAAAAGCATATCCCAGATGTTGTCAGCAATCATCGACCAGCGCTCTTTGCCTTTCTCCATCTGCATCACATTCATCAAGGCCAGGTTCTTTACATACTGACTGAAAGGTGTTACCAGTGGAGGATAACCCAATTTGGGCCATACATATTTTACTTCGTCGAAAAGTTTGATAAGTAAATCGTCCTGCGAAAGCTGTGGTTCATTGCGTTTTGCTTTCCACTTATTGAGGCTGGCCAGGTTATTTTCAAGGTCTGCCATCAAACTTCCCATCATACCACCCGGTAAACCAGGACCGATTAACAGGGAGTTGATGTAACGGTTACGTGGCGTAATATAATAGCCAAGAAAATCGTCGATGAATTCCTGCGTCAGGCTACGGACCTTCATGTATTCAACCATATTGATTTCAGGGACATCGAAGCCGTCATCCTTCAGCATCTCATGAACCGAAAGAAGATCAGCATGGCCTGTTCCCCACGACAGTGGTTCCATGCCCACATCAATAATGTCAGCACCGGCACGCGCTACTTCCAATATTGAAGCCATGGTAAAACCAGGTGTGGTATGTCCATGATACTCAATCAGGATATTAGGATGTTTAGCCTTAATCCCTGCTGTAATTTTACCCAACCAGGCAGGACGGCCGATTCCGGCCATATCCTTCAGACAGATTTCGTCGGCTCCGGCCTGAATCAAATCATCGGCCAGATTCACATAGTAATCAACCGTATGAACCTCAGAATACGTGAGCGAAAGTGCCGCCTGGGCAATCATTCCACCTTCCTTGGCATATTTAATAGAATCCTTTATGTTACGCGGATCATTCAAACCACAGAATGAACGGGCAATATCGGTTCCCTGTTTCTTCTTCACCTTGAACATCAGACGACGAACGTCTGCCGGAACAGGACTCATGCGAATTCCATTAAGGGCACGCTCGAGCATATGGGTTTGGATTCCTGCATCGTTGAAAGGTTGAGTCCATTCACGGACCGACTTATTAGGATTTTCACCGAAAAGGAGATTAATTTGCTCAAATCCACCGCCGTTGGTTTCTACCCGTGCAAAACATCCCATATTGACAATATGTGGAGCTACCTTCACCAACTGGTCTACCCGGGGAACATATTTCCCAGACGACTGCCACATATCACGATACAACAGTGAAAATTTAATCTTACGCTTCATAGTTACATTCTTTTTGCCAAATTGGCACAGTTGTTTTTATTGTTTGTTTTAAAGGTTATTGGCTGGCTGGCGTGGGTCAGTCAAGTCAAAGTTGTTCGATATTGGTAATTTTTCCTTTGCCTTTGGTGGTAATATTCACCGCAGCAGCGATAGCGGCCAGTGTTTTCCTGTTAATTCCTTTTCCCGTATTCGGCGGAAGCACCTTTTCAGCTTCAGGAAAATACTTGTTAACTACCCTGATAATCACATTTCCGAAAGCTACAACAAGAAAAAGAATCAGGAAGACGGTGATCATACCTACTCCAAGAAGCTTAAATGCCAGAGCATATTCATCACTCATAATCTAAATATTTAATGTTTTACATTTTTATATAAAAGTTTTCCCACGAAGGCCAATTTTAGTGATTATTATCTTCAAAATGAAACTAAATAGCGGCTCCAGATTTGAATCTGTTCTAAATAAAAAAGGCCCTTCCGAATTGGAAGGACCTTTCTGTATTTTTATCAATTAATCAGTTAAGCTTCACCCTTAGGACCAAAGTTCATTGGGATACCCGGCTCATGACCATCAGCAATATTCTTGATGGGGCCATGAAGCGATTCATATTTCTGGATGTTATCCTGCAATGCTTTCATTAGCCGTTTGGCATGCTCCGGAGTAAGAATTACCCTGGATTTTACCTTGGCTTTGGGAAGTCCAGGCATTACGCGAATAAAATCGACAATAAACTCGGTAGGTGAATGAGTGATGATGGCCAGGTTCGAAAATGTTCCCTGGCCTACTTCATCACTCAATTCGATGTTCAACTGATGTTGTTGATTTTTATCTTCATTCATGGTAATACACGTTATTCAGCATCCACATTTTCGGATGTCTTGATGTCTACCAGACGGTCGTACTCTTCGCGCGAACCAACCACAAGATTGCGGTATTCACGTTTACCGGTACCAGCCGGAATGAGGTGACCACATATGACGTTCTCTTTCAAACCTTCGAGGTAATCGACTTTACCGTTAATAGCGGCTTCGTTCAATACCTTGGTAGTTTCCTGGAACGATGCGGCTGACATCCACGACTTGGTTTGCAGTGCTGCACGGGTAATTCCCTGCAATACCTGACTTGAAGTAGCCGGTACTGCGGCACGTGCTTCCACAATTTTCTTGTCGCGACGTTTCAGCAGCGAGTTTTCATCACGAAGACGACGGGCTGTAATAATCTGTCCCGGACGTAACGTTTCCGAATCACCCGGATCATTCACAACCATCTTGTCATAAATCCAGTCATTCTCCTGGTTGAATTCGCCCTTGTCGACAATCTGTTTTTCGAGGAAGCGGGTATCACCCGGATCATCGATTTCCACTTTACGCATCATCTGACGAACGATTACTTCAAAGTGTTTATCGTTGATCTTCACACCCTGCATACGGTAAACATCCTGTACTTCATTCACGATATATTCCTGAACTTCAGTCGGACCTTTAATCCGCAGGATATCGGCCGGAGTGGTAGCTCCATCAGAAAGCGGAGTACCTGCACGAACATAGTCGTTCTCCTGAACCAGAATCTGACGCGACAGCGGTACCAGGTATTTCTTCACATCGCCTAAGCGCGAAGTAATGATAATCTCACGGTTACCCCGTTTGATTTTACCCAGCGAAACTTCTCCGTCAATTTCCGAAACAACAGCGGGGTTCGAAGGATTACGAGCCTCGAACAGCTCAGTCACCCTTGGAAGACCACCGGTGATGTCACCTGCCTTACCGGAAGCACGAGGAATCTTCATCAATACATCACCTGCTTTAACCGTCGCTCCTTCATCAACACTCAAGTGACCTCCTACCGGAAGGTTGTATGAGCGCAACACCTCGCCATTCTCATCGAGAATACGCAGAGTCGGGTTCTTGGTTTTATCACGGGTTTCGACGATTACTTTCTCTTTGTATCCGGTTTGTTCGTCGGATTCTTCACGGTAAGTTATACCATCAATCAAATCCTGATACGACACGCGACCTTTGAATTCGGTAATGATTACACCGTTATAAGGGTCCCATTCGCAAAGCTTGCTGTCCTTGGTAATAGGTTCACCATCTTTCACGTAAAGTTTAGAACCATAAGGCAGCGCGTGAGTCGACAACGGAATACCTGTATTCTTGTCGATAATTTTCAATTCGGCCAAACGGCTGACAACGATATCCATGTTATCACCGGCATCATCGGTCCATTCTACCGAACGGAGTTCCTCAAACTGGGCAATACCATCGTACCGTGCAACAACGGTAGACTGAGAAGAAACGTTACCGGCAATACCTCCCACGTGGAAAGTACGCAGGGTAAGCTGTGTTCCAGGCTCACCAATAGACTGGGCAGCAATCACACCAACTGATTCACCGGCTGAAACCATGCGACCGGTTGCCAGGTTGCGGCCATAACATTTGGCACAAACACCCACTTCCGATTCGCAGGTCAGTACCGAACGAATTTCAACCCGCTCGATAGGCGACTCGTCAATAATTTTTCCTACCTCTTCAGTAATTTCCTGTCCCGACCGAATAATCAGTTTTCCGGTCATCGGATGGTAAATATCATGAACTGTAGTACGACCTAAGATTCGTTCGTACAGCGACGCAACAACCTCTTCGTTGTTCTTGATAGCACTGGCTACCAAACCACGCAACGTACCACAATCACTTTCAGTAATAATAACATCCTGAGCCACATCCACCAGACGACGGGTAAGATAACCAGCGTCGGCAGTTTTCAGTGCGGTATCGGCCAAACCTTTACGTGCACCGTGTGTCGAGATAAAGTACTCAAGTACCGAAAGCCCTTCTTTGAAGTTTGCCAAAATCGGGTTCTCAATAATCTGAGCTCCGGTTGAACCGGATTTTTGAGGCTTAGCCATCAAACCACGCATACCGCAAAGCTGACGAATCTGCTCTTTGGAACCACGAGCTCCTGAGTCAAGCATCATGTAAATAGAATTGAATCCCTGTTTATCGGTACTCAATGTCTGCATTACATTCTGCGTCAACTTGGCATTTACGTGTGTCCAGATGTCAATCACCTGGTTGTAGCGTTCGTTGTTGGTAATGAAACCCATGTTGTAGTTGGCCATCACCTCTTCCACTTCGCTGTAACCTTCGGCTACCATATCAGATTTGTCATCCGGAATGATAACATCATCGAGGTTAAAGGACAAACCTCCGCGGTATGCCATCTTGTAACCCGTACTTTTGATATCATCGAGGAACTGAGCGGTAACGGCGTTATTGGTCCGTTTCAGAATCAACGAAATAATCTCACGTAATGCCTTCTTTGTTAACAGCTTATTAATATAACCTGCTTCCTTGGGGACCAGTTCATTAAAGATGATTCGTCCAACGGTGGTTTCGATCATTTGCTGTTTCAACTCACCGTTCTCATCGAAATCAACCACTTTACAGTTAACAATGGCGTGTATTTCGGCTTTACCTTCGTTGTGAGCAATAATCGCCTCTTCCGGGGAGTAGAAGGTCAAACCTTCACCCCGTGCACCCTTCCGTGGTTTGGTCATGTAGTACAGACCCAATACCATATCCTGTGAAGGAACGGTAATAGGAGCACCATTGGCCGGGTTCAGCAGGTTGTGCGATGACAACATCAACAATTGAGTCTCCAGAACAGCGGCATTTCCCAACGGAAGGTGAACAGCCATCTGGTCACCGTCGAAGTCGGCGTTAAAACCGGTACAGACCAACGGGTGCAAACGAATAGCTTTTCCTTCGACCAAAACCGGTTGGAAAGCCTGAATAGAGAGACGGTGAAGTGTAGGAGCACGGTTTAGCATAACCGGGTGTCCTTTCATCACATTCTCCAGAATATCCCAGATAACCGGATCTTTCCGGTCAACAATTTTCTTCGCCGATTTAACTGTCTTCACAATACCCCGTTCTATCAGTTTACGAATGATGAACGGTTTGTAAAGTTCAGCAGCCATATCCTTCGGAATACCACATTCGTGGATGCGAAGAGTAGGTCCAACCACAATTACCGAACGGGCTGAGTAGTCGACACGTTTACCGAGAAGGTTCTGACGGAAACGTCCCTGCTTACCTTTCAGCGAGTCGGACAGTGATTTCAGTGCACGGTTGTTATCCGTTTTCACTGCGTTGGACTTACGACTGTTATCGAAGAGTGAATCAACTGCTTCCTGAAGCATACGTTTCTCATTACGGAGAATTACTTCGGGCGCTTTGATTTCAATCAGTCGTTTCAAACGGTTATTCCGGATGATAACCCGACGGTACAGGTCGTTCAGGTCGGAAGTGGCAAAACGTCCACCATCCAACGGCACCAACGGACGCAGATCCGGCGGAATTACCGGTACAACTTTCACAATCATCCATTCCGGACGGTTACGGCCTTTCGATGCACGGAAAGCTTCAACGACCTGGAGGCGTTTCAATGCCTCGTTTTTCCGCTGCTGCGAAGTTTCGGTGTTGGCTTTGTGCCGAAGATCGTAAGACATTTCATCCAAGTCCAGACGCTCGAGCAGACGGTAAAGACCTTCGGCTCCCATGTCGGCGATGAATTTGTCCGGATGATCATCATCCAGCATTTGATTTTCCTTCGGCAAAGTCTCGATGATATCGAGGTACTCTTCTTCCGTAAGGAAATCAAGATATTTTACACCATCATTGCGTTTGATTCCGGGGTTAATAACCACGTATCGCTCGTAATATATGATGGAATCGAGTTTCTTGGTTGGCAAACCAAGCAGGTAGCCGATTTTGTTCGGAAGTGATTTGAAGTACCAGATGTGAGCTACCGGAACCACCAGTGAGATGTGTCCCATACGTTCACGACGGACTTTCTTTTCGGTCACTTCTACCCCACATCGGTCACAAACAATACCGCGGTAACGGATACGTTTGTATTTCCCGCAATGACATTCATAGTCTTTTACAGGCCCGAAAATCCTTTCACAGAAAAGACCGTCCCGTTCGGGCTTATAGGTGCGGTAATTAATCGTCTCTGGCTTCAGTACTTCCCCGTGTGAACGTTCCAGAATTTCTTCCGGAGACGCCAAACTGATGGTGATTTTCGAGAAGTTACTTTTGACCTTGTTGTCTCGTCTGAATGCCATAATTTATCGAAAGAGTTTGTAAAGAATACAATATCTGAAGTATGGTGCTTCGGAAATACCGGGTAAGTTAACATACCCGGTTTTCCAAAGCCAAATATTCTACTACTCGAGGTTTACGCTCAATCCGAGTCCCCTGAGTTCGTGTAACAATACATTCAACGATTCGGGTATACCCGGACTTGGCATCGGATCGCCTTTTACAATGGCTTCGTAAGCCTTGGCTCTACCGATGACGTCGTCGGATTTCACCGTCAGAATTTCCTGCAGAATGTGTGATGCACCGAATGCTTCGAGTGCCCAAACCTCCATCTCTCCAAAACGCTGTCCACCAAACTGGGCTTTACCGCCAAGAGGCTGCTGCGTAATGAGTGAGTATGGACCAATGGAACGGGCATGCATCTTGTCTTCCACCATGTGGCCAAGTTTCAGCATGTAGATAACACCGACTGTTGCGGGCTGGTCAAACGGTTGACCGGTTTCACCGTCGTGTAATACAGTTTTACCGAAACGGGGCACACCAGCTTTATCGGTATAATCCACAATTTCGTCAAGTGTAGCACCATCGAAGATCGGAGTGGCAAATGTCAGCCCCAATTCTTTTCCGGCCCATCCAAGAACGGTTTCGTAAATCTGCCCGAGGTTCATACGCGATGGTACACCCAGCGGGTTCAATACGATATCAACGGGAGTTCCATCGGCCAGGAACGGCATATCTTCGTCACGCACAATACGTGATACAATACCTTTATTTCCGTGACGACCGGCCATTTTATCACCAATCTGCAGTTTCCGCTTTTTAGCAATATAAACTTTGGCCAGCTGGAGAATTCCGGCAGGAAGTTCATCACCAATGGTTACGTTGTAACGTTTACGGCGGGCAACAGCTTCCGCTTCCTTGTACTTCATGATGTAGTTGTTCACAAGGTCGCGAATCATATCGTTCTTATCCTTATCAGTCGTCCATTTGTTCGGATTGATGTTCAGATAATCAATTGATTGCAGTTGCTTTAAGGTAAACTTAACTCCTTTGGGGATGATATCTGTATTGAAATAATCTTTTACGCCCTGCGATGTTTTACCATTGACAAGTGTAAAGATTTTATCGTACAGAATTTCGTTCAGTTTTTCAATCTCAACTTCAAACTCACGGTCAATCTGCTCGAGCATAGGCTTGCTGGTTACTTTGCCTTTTTTCTCTTTCATGACACGTGAGAAAAGCTTCTTGTCGATAACCACACCACGAAGTGACGGAGAAGCTTTCAATGAAGCATCTTTCACATCGCCGGCTTTGTCACCGAAGATAGCACGGAGCAGTTTTTCTTCCGGAGAAGGATCGGATTCACCTTTCGGTGTAATTTTACCAATCATGATATCACCGGGTTTCACATTCGCTCCAATACGAATCAAACCATTTTCATCAAGGTTACGGGTAGCTTCTTCGCTAACGTTCGGAATATCGGAGGTGAATTCTTCCGCACCACGTTTGGTATCACGCACTTCGAGTGAATACTCGTCGATGTGAACCGAGGTGAAGATATCTTCACGAACAATTCGCTCGGAAACCACGATGGCATCCTCATAGTTATAACCCTGCCAGGGCATGAAAGCAACTTTAAGGTTACGTCCCAGTGCCAGCTCACCTTTTTGGGTAGCATACCCCTGAGTCATCAGCTCGCCTGTGGTTACCCGTTGGCCTTTACGCACCGTGGGGGTCAGGTCGATACAGGTACCCTGGTTGGTTTTCTGGTATTTTTGAAGATAATATGTTTTGGTGTCCGGATTAAAGCTGACATAACGCTCTTCATCGGTCATATCATATTTAACGACAATCTTATTTGCGTCAACATAATCGATAACCCCTTCGCCTTCGGCAGCAATCTGAACACGTGCATCACGTACCACGTAGCCTTCCAATCCGGTTCCTACAATCGGAGCTTCCGGACGTAACAGCGGAACAGCCTGGCGCATCATGTTCGATCCCATCAATGCACGGTTGGCATCATCATGCTCGAGGAAAGTAATCAATGATGCAGCAATCGATGCAATCTGGTTCGGACCAACGTCCATCAGAGCAATCTCTTCAGGACCTGTTACCGGATAATCGGCGTCGAGACGCGATTTGATTCGGTTGTTGACAAATTCACCTTCTTCGGTCAGTGGTGCATTCGCCTGCGCAATGATTTTTCCTTCCTCTTCTTCGGCAGTCAGGTAAATTACATCATCATTGTTAAGACTAACTTTTCCACTTTCAACCTTACGGTAAGGCGTTGAGATAAATCCAAGATCGGTAATCTTCGCAAATACACACAGCGAAGAAATCAAACCGATGTTCGGACCTTCAGGCGTTTCGATCGGACAAAGACGACCGTAGTGCGTATAGTGAACGTCACGTACTTCGAAACCGGCGCGTTCGCGGGAAAGACCACCAGGACCGAGTGCCGACATGCGACGCTTGTGCGTCATTTCAGCGAGCGGGTTGGTTTGGTCCATGAACTGCGACAGTGCATTGGTACCAAAGAAAGAGTTAATAACCGATGAAAGGGTTTTCGAGTTAATCAGATCAACCGGGGTGAACACTTCGTTGTCGCGGACATTCATCCGCTCACGAATGGTACGGGCCATACGGGCCAAACCTACCCCAAACTGGTTGTACATCTGCTCACCTACGGTGCGTACACGACGGTTCGACAAGTGGTCGATATCATCGACATCAGTTTTGGAGTTGACCAGTTTAATCAGGTACTTGATGATTTCGATAATGTCCTCTTTGGTAAGTACGCGGGTATCCATATCGATATTCAGCCCAAGCTTTTTATTGATACGGTAACGTCCTACTTCTCCCAGGTCGTAACGAACTTCTGAGAAGAACAATTTTTCGATTACATCGCGGGCGGTTGCGTCATCCGGCGGTTCGGAGTTCCGTAACTGACGGTAGATGTGCAGCACGGCTTCTTTCTCCGAATTACAGGGGTCTTTCTGCAATGTATTGTATATGATGGCGTAATCGCCAACATTTTGTTCTTCCTTATGAAGAAGAACAGTTTTAGCGCCCGAGTCGAGAATCTCATCAACATGTTCCGGCTGAATAACCGTTTCACGATCGATGATTACTTCGTTACGCTCGATGGATACCACCTCACCGGTATCTTCATCAACAAAATCTTCAACCCATGTTTTCAATACACGGGCAGCCAGCTTCCGACCAACAACCTTTTTAATTCCCGACTTTGAAACCTTTACTTCATCAGCGAGACCGAAGATTTCCAAAATCTCCTTATCGCTTTCGTATCCAATTGCACGCAAAAGGGTAGTAACAGGTAATTTTTTCTTCCTGTCGATGTAGGCAAACATCACATTGTTAATGTCTGTTGCAAACTCGATCCAGGAACCTTTGAAAGGAATTATCCTTGCTGAATAAAGTTTGGTTCCATTAGCATGTACACTTTGCCCGAAGAATACGCCGGGTGAACGGTGAAGCTGCGATACAACTACCCTTTCAGCTCCGTTTATTACGTATGAGCCACTTGGTGTCATGTATGGTACGGTGCCAAGGTATACATCCTGAACCACCGTATCGAAATCTTCGTGCTCGGGATCGGTACAGTAAAGCTTTAATTTGGCCTTTAAGGGTACACTGTAAGTGAGCCCCCGCTCGATACATTCGGTGATGGAATATCGAGGCGGATCGACCTGGTAATCGAGGAATTCGAGGACGAAATTATTTCGGGTATCAGTTATGGGGAAATTCTCCTGGAAAACGCTGTTCAAACCTTCGTTTTTCCGCTCTTCAGGAGAGGTTCCCAACTGGAAAAATTCTTTGAAAGATTTAATCTGCACCTCCAGGAAGTCGGGGTACTCGAACCTACTCTTAGTAGATGCAAAACTAATTCTTTTATTTACAGTATTTGAAGACATTATCGACCAAATTAAGGAACCTAAAATATAAACATAAAAAGGCTTAGAATCCCGAGTCGGGATTCTAAACCGTATATTACCTCAGAAGTACAGGTCAAAGCCTTATTTGAGTTCAACTTCAGCTCCAGCTTCTTCAAGTTGAGATTTAAGAGATTCTGCTTCTTCTTTCGAGACTTTTTCTTTGATGGCTTTCGGAGCACCGTCAACGAGTTCTTTTGCTTCCTTCAAACCAACACCAGCTAATTCTTTAACCAGTTTTACTACGGCCAGTTTGGACTGTCCGGCAGCTTTCAGAATAACATCAAACTCAGATTGAGCTTCTTCAGCAGCAGCTTCGCCACCAGCAACAGGACCAGCAACAGCAACTGCAGCAGCTGCAGGCTCGATACCATATTCTTCTTTCAGGATTGCAGCCAGTTCAGTAACATCTTTTACTGTCAGATTAACCAGTTCTTCTGCAAGCTTTTTAAGATCTGCCATTTTCCTCGAGATTTAAATATTAAGTGATTTATTTTTTTAACTCTAAATTGAAATAATAATTAGGCGTTACGCTCTTCCAATGTTTTCAACACACCAGAAATTGTACTTCCTCCAGACTGAAGTGCCGAGATAAGATTCTTGGCCGGGGACTGGAGCAGTGCGATAACGTCTGCAATAAGTTCTTCTTTCGATTTGATATTGACTAATACTTCCAGCTGATCAGCACCTACGTAAGTCGATTCCTCAACATAAGCACCTTTCAATACAGGTTTCTTATTCTTATTCTGCTTGCTGAACTCTTGAATGAGTTTGGCAGGCACATTACCTGTATTACTAAATAGAATGGAGGTATTACCCTTCAGTACATCATAAAGCGATTCGGCTTCTTTTTCAGAATTCTCGAGTGCTTTACGGAGCAGCGTATTCTTAACTACAATCAGTTTTACATCGCGCTTGTGACACAACCGCCTTAAGTCACTTGACTTTTCGGCATTCAGGTCAGCTATATCGGCCAAGTAAAAATGACTGTATGAATTGATCGCCTGGGTTAATTGATCGATAACCTCTACTTTTTCTGATCTTTTCATCTCAATAATTTTTTACTTAGTCCAAGCAAGACTTAGGTTCAACCTGAATTCCTGCGCTCATGGTACTCGAGATATAAATACTCTTGATGTAAGTACCTTTTGCTGCGGCGGGTTTTAATTTCTGAATGGTATGTACAAACTCGCGGACATTCTCTTCGATTTTTGTCGGTTCGAATGATACTTTTCCTACTGAGGTATGTACAATACCAAATTTGTCAACTTTGAAGTCGATTTTACCCATCTTTACTTCCTGGATAGCCTTACCAACTTCCATGGTAACGGTTCCACTTTTCGGATTGGGCATCAGACCGCGAGGTCCAAGAATACGACCCAACTGACCTACTTTTCCCATTACCGGAGGCATGGTGATCACTACGTCTACATCGGTCCAACCATTTTTGATTTTATCGATGTAATCATCAAGACCAACATAATCAGCACCAGCTTCAGTCGCTTCAGCTTCCTTATCGGGAGTTACAAGCGCCAGAACTTTAACTGATTTACCGGTTCCATGGGGCAAAGTCACAACACCGCGTACCATTTGGTTAGCTTTCCTGGGATCGACACCAAGACGGACATCTACATCTACCGAGGCATCGAATTTCGTGGTGGTAATATCTTTCACCAGCGCAGATGCTTCCTGCAAAGTATAGACTTTCCCGGCTTCGAGTTTCTCCAAAGCAGCCTTTTTATTTTTGGTAACTTTTGCCATTTGGACGTTTACTTTTTTAGTTATTAAATGGAGAGTCTCCGGTTACGGTAATCCCCATACTCCGAGCGGTACCGGCAACCATACGCATCGCCGATTCCACAGTGAAACAGTTCAGGTCAGTCATTTTGCCTTCGGCAATTTCCTTCACCTGATCCCATGATACCTGCCCCACTTTACTAACGTGAGGCTCCGAAGATCCTTTTTTTACCTTTGCTGCGTCGAGAAGCTGAACAGCTACAGGAGGTGTTTTTACGATGAAGTCAAACGACTTATCGGCATACACGGTAATAACTACCGGTAATACTTTGCCTGCCTGCTCCTGCGTTCTTGCATTAAACTGCTTGCAGAACTGCATGATGTTCACCCCTTTGGCACCAAGGGCCGGACCTACGGGAGGTGAGGGATTAGCTGCACCACCTTTAATCTGTAATTTAATTAATCCAGCAACTTCTTTTGCCATAACGTTTTTTTAGAAAAAGTTACGTTACTCCTTTTCTACTTGCATAAAGCTAAGTTCCAAGGGTGTTTTTCGACCGAAAATCTTAACCATTACTTTCAGTTTCTTCTTTTCCTCATTGACTTCTTCAATGATTCCATTGAAACCGTTAAATGGTCCGTCGGTCACTTTGACGGTCTCACCCACTACAAACGGCACTTCAAAGCCTTCGCCACTTTCCTGAAGCTCATCAACCTTACCAAGAATCCGGTTCACTTCAGACATCCTCATGGGAACAGGTTCGCCCCCTTTGGTGTCACCCAGAAAACCAATGACATTGGTAATATTTTTTAGCATGTGCGGAATTTCTCCCACCAATGCCGCTTCAATCAGGACGTACCCCGGGAAGAAGTTGCGTTCTTTCGCTACTTTCTTTCCGTTTCGGATTTGATAAACCTTTTCCGTAGGGATTAAAACCTGAGAAACATAATCCTGAAGACCAGCATTCGCAACCTCGTTTTCGATATATTCTTTAACCTTCTTTTCTTTTCCTCCGATGGTTCGAAGAACATACCATTTGCGTTGAATTTCACTCATTACGGTCCTCCAGAAATCAATTAATAGAATAAACTGTAAACAAATTTCATCAAATTCTCAAAAAAGAAATCGATCAAAAATATTAACAGTGCGATTATTAAGGAAGCAACCATTACTACTACTGCACTATTCTGTAATTCCTTCCAGGTTGGCCAGGTAACTTTGTGTACCAACTCGGTATAGGCTTCAGCAAAATACGATTGTATCTTCATATCCGAATTTAATTCGTTTTAGTTCCCTTTGCGAGATGTCGGGCAGCAAGAGTCGAACTTACCTTTTAATACCCCCGTCTGGGCGTACCCGTCGTAAATACAGTCCCGGACATAACGTCCGGGACTGATCTATTGTTTTAGCTTTACGCTTTCAAATTACTCTACAATCTCAGTAACCTGACCTGCACCTACGGTACGACCACCTTCGCGGATAGCGAAACGCAGACCGAGGTTCAAAGCAACCGGGTAAATCAGCTCAACAGTAATTGATACGTTGTCGCCAGGCATTACCATTTCAGTTCCTTCAGGAAGAGAAATTTCACCGGTTACGTCCAGGGTACGTACATAGAACTGAGGACGGTATTTGTTGTGGAAGGGAGTGTGACGACCACCTTCTTCTTTTTTCAGCACGTAAATCTCAGCTTTGAATTTGGTGTGAGGAGTGATTGTTCCTGTTTTTGCCAGAATCATACCACGTTTGATTTCCTTCTTATCAACACCACGGAGCAACAAACCTACGTTGTCACCAGCCTGTCCGTCGTCAAGAATCTTACGGAACATCTCAACTCCGGTACAAACAGTCTTACGACCTTCGGCACCCAAACCAATCAACTGCAGCTCATCACCAGTGTGTACAACACCAGTTTCGATACGACCGGTAGCAACGGTACCACGACCAGTAATTGAGAATACATCCTCAACAGGCATCAGGAATGGTTTATCAATATCACGGGGAGGAAGCGGAATCCAGCTATCAACTGCATCCATCAATTCCATCACTTTTTCTTCCCATTTTTCTTCGCCGTTCAATGCACCCAGTGCAGAACCCTTAATAATAGGAGTATTATCACCGTCAAATTCATAGAAATCGAGAAGTTCACGAACTTCCATTTCAACGAGTTCCAGAAGCTCTTCATCATCTACCATATCCACTTTATTCATGAATACGACGATTTTAGGTACGTTTACCTGACGAGCCAACAAGATGTGCTCGCGAGTTTGCGGCATAGGACCATCAGTTGCAGCTACTACAAGAATAGCTCCGTCCATCTGCGCAGCACCAGTTACCATGTTTTTCACATAGTCGGCGTGACCAGGACAGTCAACGTGTGCATAGTGACGGTTTTCTGTCTGATACTCAACGTGGGCGGTATTAATGGTAATACCTCTTTCCTTTTCTTCAGGTGCGTTGTCGATAGAATCAAATTCTTTTACTTCAGACAGACCTTTCTTAGCCAGAACTTTAGTAATAGCAGCTGTAAGTGTTGTCTTACCGTGGTCCACGTGACCAATGGTACCAATGTTCACGTGGTCTTTGGTCCTTTCAAAATGTTCTTTAGCCATAACTCCAAAAATTAGATAGTGTGTTTTAAATTTTCTGTTTGTTAATCATCTAATCTTTTACGAGCCGATGACGAGAATTGAACTCGTGACCTCTTCCTTACCAAGGAAGCGCTCTACCCCTGAGCTACATCGGCAAAACAGAGCGGGAGACGGGGCTCAAACCCGCGACCCTCAGCTTGGAAGGCTGATGCTCTATCAACTGAGCTACTCCCGCAAAATTTTACGTGGGGAGAGCAGGATTCGAACCTACGAAGGCGTACGCCAGCAGATTTACAGTCTGCCCCAGTTGGCCACTTTGGTATCTCCCCAATTCAGATGAATTTATGAACGATTTTACTGCTTTCAGAAACAATTAGGGTGAGTTTTCGCCAGATAAAACGGCAATAAAAAGATCCTACTTATTTACTCAACAGTTATTTATCTGCCATAGGCGCCATCAATCCTAAGCTTCCTGCCCAAATTACGTCCCTATACACAGAACAAACCATTTCTAAGGAATTCCTCCTTAAAAATGGTTTGCAAATGTAAAAATTTTTTTGCCTAAAAAGCAAATTTACCACACTTTTTTTTAATTATTTAGCCTTAAGTTTTTCCTTGTATTTCTTGAGCTGACGACGCAATGCATCGAGCGCTAAATCTGTTGCTTCCTCGAAGGTTCGGGCCTGCTTTTTGGCGAAGAGATTTTCGTTGGAGGGAACGGACAATCTAATCTCTGCGATCTTGTTTTCCTTTTCCTCATCATTCACCAATTTTAATACTACTTCGGCGCCGATAATACCGTCAAAGAACAAGTCCAACTTGTTTACTTTTTTCTCACAAAAATCGATCAGCTTCTGATCGGCTTTGAAATGAACTGCTTGTACTTTAACGTCCATAATAGATCCTCCATTCGTTTAAGCCCTGGGGTGAGCTTGTTTATAAACTTCTTTTAGTTTCTCAAACGATGTATGAGTGTAGACTTGAGTCGCTGCAAGGTTGGAATGTCCAAGCAACTCCTTTATTGCGTTCAGGTCTGCCCCATGATTTAAAAGATGCGTGGCAAAAGTGTGCCGCAGAATGTGCGGACTTTTTTTATCGAGTGTGGTAACTTTAGCCAAATGCTTTTTTACAGAACGATAGACCAGCTTGTCATATACTGGTTCACCAGCTGCTGTCATAAATAAAAAACAAGACCCTTCTCCGAAAAGTTCAACCCGTTTGGCAATATAGGCGGTCAAATCACGATTTATTTCATGGGGGTATGGAACCAGTCGTTCCTTGTTTCTCTTACCCAATACTTTTACCATGCACTCGTCCTGATTCAGATCCTTCATTTTAAGAGACCTCAACTCAGCCAAACGGATACCGGTGCCGTAAAAAAGGCTTATCATAGCTTTATCGCGTAAGCCTTCAAAATCATCGCTGAAATAACGACCGTCAAGCAATCGGTTGATTTCGGTTTCCTGAAGAAATGAAGGAAGTCGCTTGCTCATCCTAGGCGCGATGACGCGATCCATTGGGTTGGCATTCAAAAGCTCCTCACGCATCATGAACCTGAAATACGTCTTCAACGTCGAAAGCTTTCGGTTGACAGTTCGTGCCGATATATCCTGCTCCATCAACGAAATAATCCACTGCCGGACCAGATGAAAATCGACTGCCTCTAAACAAAAATCCTCCACCAATTCATTCCCGAAAGAAATAAACTGATCGAGGTCTTTTTTATAGGCCGCCAGCGTATGTGGCGAATAACGCTTTTCGTATTTCAGATAATTCAGAAATGATTCCTGATTAAACATTGAAAAGGGTTAAAGATTCTGAATTCAAGATACGAAAAAAAACGTACCCATTTTACGTATCTAAGCCCTTAACATGCGTTAATCTTCCTCACGCTGCATTTGCTGAATGTAAATCGCTTTTTTAATCTCCGTACGACGCTCAACCGAAGGTTTAGTAAACGCCTGACGACTACGCAGTTCTTTTACTACTCCGGTTTTTTCAAATTTTCTTTTGAAACGTTTGAGAGCACGTTCGATGTTCTCTCCTTCTTTCAAGGGAATTACAATCATACCGTTTCCTTATTACTTATTTATTCGAGTTTCTTTATTATTCCTGATTTCGGGTCGCAAATTTATGAATATTCCGTTACGAATCAAACTGCCAGCACTAAATAATTGATGCCGACCAAAAATTATGCTGCCGAAATTTACGGCGCAAAGATAATGTAAGGATGTAGTTTTTCAACTTTTTCGGGAAGGAAAATATCTCCAAGCACATCGAAATTTCCAATCTTCCCTAATTTCTCCCGTTTACGTACGACTTCTTTGGCTTCACGATAGCTGATATATGGATGTCGGGCCAGGTCTCCAACCGATGCAAAATTAATACGAATGGGCTGTATTCCTTTTGTTGTTACATTTAAATATGGCATCACTTTTTTAAAATGTTCATCTCTTAATCCATAAACTTCCATTAACTGTTCCTCCGAATAATACCCGCCAAGCAACTGACGATACCGGACAATTCTTCCTGCCAGTACTGGTCCGATTCCCGGCAGCCTTTCCAACCGAGCGGAATCTGCCAGATTCAAATCAACAATTGGAATTTTCACTTCAGCTATCGGGTTGGTTGTCCCTAACCGCGACATTGTTATTGTCGATTCTTTTGGTTTTGTTTGATGGCTTAAGGCTTGTTTTGGAAAGGATGCCGCTTCCTTAATCTGCACAAACGGCAAAATTTCGTTACAAAGAGAATCAGGTAAACCATATACCTTTCTGATATCGATCGGCTGATGAAATTGCCCTCCCTTGCTGATGTAATTTGTCCAACTTGTGGCAGGTTTATCAGGGATTCCCATGGCTAATAATTCATCCCGTGTTACGGTATTAGGATCGAATGGAACCAGGTGCATCCGGTTCTTCTCCATTGCGATGCTATCCAATCTTTGCTGATAGGCTGCAACCTGCTCCTCCCATTCGCTGAAATCATATTGACGTGGTTGAATTATATAGGGTAATATCAGATTGATCCCAACAATTACCAGTAGAATGGCAAGCATAACCAGTAAACCATTTCTCTCTGTCTTAGAGAAACTAAAATATGTACGTAAAAAGGTAATTTTCATCAAATTGAAGCCTTGGGTATGGAACCTCTTGAATAAAGTTACAAAAAAAGCCTCCTGCAACCAGAAAGCTTTTTGACTTTATCTGAAATTTTAGTGCTAGAAATTTAATATTCCAAGACTGTTGAGAAAAACGAAGGCAATAGCCACCGGTGCCAAAAATTTGATGATGAAATAATAGATCTGGAATAATCGTACCGGTCCGCTTTCACCTTCCGCTCCATCCTTCAGCACACTCTTCTTCATGACATACCCGGCGAAAACCGTGATCAGCAATCCACCAAATGGTAAGAGTAAATTTGATGAAACATAATCGAGGAGATCAAATGCGGTTTTTCCGAACAGTGTATAATCTTTCAATGGACCAGATGACAACGCACTCAACATTCCCAATACCCCCACAGCAATTCCGGACAACCAGGTAGCTCGCTTCCTGCTTATTTTTAACTCCTCGGTAAAGTAAGCAACAATCACTTCAAGAAGGGAGATGGATGAAGTTAAGGCAGCAATGACCAAAAGGATGAAAAACAACAATGCGAACAGATATCCCCCCGGCATTTGTTGAAATATGGTGGGAAGAGTGATAAATACCAGTTTCGGACCGGCATCCGGCTCAATATTGAAAGCAAATACTGCCGGGAAAATAGCGACACCCGCCAGCACGGCAATGAGTGTATCGGCAAACGATACCGAAGCTGCCATGCCCAATAAACGCTCCTTTCGGCTAATATAAGAGCCATATGTAATGATGGTCCCCATTCCCAGGCTTAGTGAGAAAAAAGCCTGCCCAAGAGCCTCCAGTACCACATTCCCGTTAAGTTTGCTAAAGTCCGGTTTAAAGAGAAATTCGAGTCCTTCGCCAGCACCGGGAAGCGTAACCGCACGGATATCCAATACGAGAATAATAACCAGCAAAACCGGCATCAGTATCTTCGTATACTTTTCTATTCCTTTACTGACACCCGCCACAACAATCGCTGCAGTCAGAAATAGAAAAAACAACATCCACACCACCGGCCAAAAGGAACCTGAAACAAAATCACCAAACATGGTATTTAATTCAGCGGGAGATTTTCCGGCAAATCCGTTATTCACCGCCTGCAAGGTATATTCGAGCGTCCATCCAGCTACGGCACTGTAGAAAGATAAAATCATGAAAGCTGCTGCTACTCCCATCGTCCCAACCAAAGGCCATCCGGTTCCTGGAGCCAGAAATTTAAATGTACCATATGCGTTCCTCTGTGCACTGCGACCAAGTGTCATCTCAGTCAGCATCAACGGAATGCCAATCAGCACAATAAAGAAAAGGTAGATCAGAAAAAAAGCTCCTCCTCCGTTTTCGCCTAAAACATACGGGAATCGCCAGATATTGCCCAGTCCGATAGCCGAACCAGCCGCAGCAGCTATCACGCCAAAACGACTTGTGAAACGGTCTCTGTTTCCTTGCATAGGGTGGTCAAGTGTTAGTTTAGATCATTGGAATCGAGTACAATTCCAATTTAGAATAAATAAAAGCTTTTTACTATCATCTAATGATAGCGGGCAAATTTGTCATTTTTTTCCGGATTGCCAAAGAATGAACATATCGTTACAAAACAGAAATACAAGCAAAAAAAAACCACCCGAAGGTGGTTTATATATATGATTCGAAATGAACTTTATTAATTCCGATCGATTGCATTCAATGCTTCGAAAGCTTCTTTCAGGCGATCAATTACACCCTGTTCACCAGCACGCAGCCAAACACGAGGATCGTAATATTTCTTATTCGGTTTTTCATCACCTTCCGGGTTACCAATCTGAGCTTGCAGGTAATCGTGGTTTTTCGCTTCGAATTCACGAACACCATTCCACATTGCCCACTGGGTATCTGTATCGATATTCATCTTGATAACACCATAACTGATAGCTTCGCGGATTTCTTCGTTAGAAGAACCTGAACCACCGTGGAATACAAAGTTAACCGGCTTCTTATCTTCGAGTCCCAGTTTTTCCGCGATGTAATCCTGTGAGTTTTTCAGAATAATCGGACGCAGAACAACGTTACCTGGTTTGTAAACTCCATGTACATTACCAAATGATGCAGCTACCGTAAAGTTCGGAGATACTTTGCTCAGTTCAGTATATGCATAGAAAACGTCTTCAGGCTGTGTATAAAGCAGTGAATTGTCAACGCTGGAATTATCTACACCATCTTCTTCACCACCAGTGATACCGAGTTCGATTTCCAGAGTCATACCCATTTTGCTCATGCGGGCAAGATATTTTTTGGAAATCTCGATGTTTTCTGCCAGTGGTTCTTCCGACAGGTCAAGCATATGTGAACTGAACAGCGGTTTTCCGTACTGCTCAAAATGTTTTTCGCCCGCGTCGAGCAATCCGTCAATCCATGGCAATAATTTTTTAGCTGCATGGTCGGTATGCAGAACTACGTGTACACCATATGCTTCAGCAACTGTGTGAACGTGTTTGGCTGCAGAGACACCACCCAGAATAGCAGTCTGCTGACCTTCCAGTTTCAACCCCTTACCTGCGTAAAAAGAAGCACCACCGTTAGAAAGCTGGATGATGACCGGAGAGTTGACAACTTTGGCAGCTTCCAAAACTGCGTTGATTGTGTCGGTTCCGGTAACGTTGACTGCAGGAAGAGCAAAATTGTTTTCCTTGGCAATTTTAAAAATGGTCTGTAGGTCTTCCCCGGTTACAACACCAGGTTTAATGTTTTCAAATAATTTTGCGCTCATAGCTATTATTTTACAGGTAGATGTAATATACTTTAAATAACCTAATTTTCGTGGTTACTGCGTTGAATAACCGAACGCAAAGGTACGAATAAAAAATGAAATAATGTTTTACAACACCTGTTAAAACAACGTTAAAAGGGATACCCGATGGCGAAGGTAACATTGAAGTCATCAGTTGTATACGGACGGTTTCCAATGATCCATCTGGAACCTGCAGGACGAGACGGATCGCACAATTTCATCCCCACATCTAAACGGAAAATGACGTACGAAAAATCAAAACGAAATCCCATTCCGGTACCAACCGCTAATTCGTTGTAAAATTTATCCAGTCGAAATTCTGTTCCCGGACGGTTGTCATTCAACGACCAAATATTTCCCATATCCACAAAAAGTGCACCTTCCAACATTCCAATCATCTTGTAACGATATTCGATGTTTCCTTCCAGTTTCACATCTCCGGTTTGGTTCGGGAAAGCATTTGGATCGGCCTTATACGTACCTGGTCCAAGTGAACGCACCGGCCAGGCCCGAATATCATTAGCACCACCAGTGAAATACTTCCGCTCGAACGGAACCTGGTTGGAATTGCCGTAGGGAACTGCTATTCCTCCAAATCCACGGATGACAATGGTATTGTATTTATCCAGCACCCAACCCTGACGAAACTCCAAATCGGTGCGAAAATACTGCGCGAAGGGAGTTCCCAGGAATTTGTACTGCCCACCGGCCAAACTATCCGATAGCTCTTTGGGCCGGTTAGCCATTTTACTATAGCCATACAATGTGTTTCCGGCTGTTTCGAATGTAGCCCTCAAATATTTGTAGTTGGTCCTTTTCTGCAGACGCTGGGTATTATATGTATAAATGTAATTGAATGACGAAATGGAGTGATCCGTATACGAGCTCCGTATATAAAGATTCTCGATCGAGGCAATAAAGCTCGGATCATACGAAAACATTTTCACCAGATTGAAATCCAACAGGTTAATTCGATGCGTCGAAAATTCAGAGGACTTCCATTGGTAACCGAAACTAGCCCGGGCGATGGTTCTCGTATAATCGGGACGACGCTGGTAATTATATGCCAGATTGAAAAGTGTTTTGGGTGTTGAATACTGGAAAAGCCGGTTGGTACGAATCGGTGCCAAAAACTTCGGCAAGGTTAATTTGGTATCAATCCCGGTTTCCAACGTATTGAAAAACTTAACCGAATCTTTTACCCCGTAGCTTTGTCGCTCAGTCGCTCCTCTCAGCTGCACATCGAGAATTTCTCCTCCTTTGAACAGATTACGATGCTGATAATTTAGGTTACCGGCTACTCCCAGGTTACCGGAAGAATTGGTTCCCTCCAGTGCAAATGAATAGGACTGTTTAGTTGATGGCGTTAACTGAATTAAACAGTCGAGCATGGGATGTCCCAACGAATCGCGCTGGCCTGTCTCCTCAAACTGTATGTTGATGACTTTGAACAAACGTAAAAGCGACAACTCATTATAGGTACGTTCCACCTCACTTACTTTATAGTAACCGGCGTCGCCAATATGATTGGCATTCATAAGAACATCAGGACGGAATCGCAATGACTTATTGTAAATAAAGTAATCGTTTCCAATCTTCAGTGTATCCTGCGGAACATTGTCAATATTCAAATGCTCACCAAACAAAGCTTTCCGTGGTTCATATTCCGTATAGAAATAAAAATGACGGAACGTGAACTTCTGATGAGGCTGATAATCGACGTTGCCGAGCGAATCCTGAAACGCCCTTTCCCCAACCAACATAGTCACCTCCGAACGCCGGCGGCCCATCGTGGTATCGGCTTCATATGAGATACTGTTCCGGTTCATATGATAGTAGCCCTGATCCTTTAATGTTCTGACCATGCGCAAACGTTCGCTGGCCAGTTTATCCATATCCAGGTTCTCCCCGTCATGAATCGTTGAAAGGGCAGAGTCCTGATGGACAATCGTTTTTAACGAATCGTCGAGAACATCTACTTTGTATCGATGAATGATATAAGGTTCATTGGCTGTAATCCGGTAAACTACTTCGGCTTTTTTCTTTTTGCGATAAACGGTATCCGAGACATCGGCATCGTAATAGCCTTTATTGTGCATATACCGTTTCAATTCTTCATCCGACCGCTTGGTCAAAAAGGGATCGTAAATAACCGGTGCTTCACCAATTCGTTTTAACCAGCCATCATTCTTCTTCCGGGACGACATGTTGTAAAGTGCCAGATGAAATTTCCAGAACCCGAGAATGGAAGTATTGGGTGTTTGCCGCAAATAATTCTTTAGCTCCTGTTTTTCAATCTTTTTTGTATCAACATCAACCCTAACTTTATTCAACAGGTACTCGTCCTGCGGAACAAATTTGGTTGTTCTGCACGAAAAAAGAAGCAAAACCAGAAATGCCAATCCGGAAATCAGCTTTATTATTCTAAACAAATCCTTCAATACGGTGAAAATTGGAAACCTCACAAATATAGTGAACTCAATAATTTAAAATCGCTTATTTTTGCTGAAGTTAATGTGGAACTTAGTATACCGGTTTGCTCTCAAAAAACAAAATAAAACAACTCCGTTCGCTCAGCATGAAAAAATTCAGGCGCAGCGAAGGCCTCTTCATCGCCGAAGGCCATAAACTTGTGTTTGATCTGCTCGAATCGGGAATGAAGGTACACGAAGTTTTTTGTGTTCCTGATCTGATTGCATCCATCGAAGGAAAAGGATTTAATCCTAAAAATATTCATCCGGCACAACCAGCGGATCTTAAAAAAATCTCACAACTGAAATCGGTACCCGATATTATCGCTACGGTACATATTCCGGAGCATTTATTGTCATGGGATGAATTGGCCGGCGATTTATGCCTGGCACTCGACGGAGTTCAGGACCCCGGTAACCTGGGAACCATTATCCGGCTGGCTGATTGGTTCGGCATAAAAAACATCCTTTGCTCTGAGGATACGGTCGATTTATACAATCCGAAGACGGTTCAGGCGACCATGGGAGCCATTGCCCGTGTCGGGCTTCATTATGGTAATATGGAGAATTATCTTCAAAAAGCCAACGAAATGAAGATTCCCGTTTACGGAACTTTTCTGGATGGGGAAAATATTTACTCCGCTCCTCTTTCACCTAATGGAATAATCGTGATGGGCAACGAGGGGAAAGGCATTTCCGAAAGCATTGAGTCACTTGTTCGAAACAAAATTCACATACCTAATTTCCCGGCCAACCGGATGACATCAGAATCATTGAACGTGGCCATAGCAACCTCCATCACCTGTTCCGAATTCAGACGCCGGACGATGTCCCGCAAAGCTTAACCACCGCCTCAGCACAACGCTCTCCATCAATAGCTGAAGAGACAATGCCTCCGGCATAACCGGCGCCTTCACCGCAAGGAAATAATCGTTGTACCTGAACGTGCTCGAGCGAAATCACATCGCGGGGAATCCTCACGGGAGAAGATGTACGTGATTCAACACCCAGAATAACGGCATCGTTGGTCATAAAACCATTCGCTTTCCGGCCCATTTGCATAAAGCCTTGCTGCAGTTTTTCACGAATATTTTCCGGTAACCATTCGTGCATTGGTGACGCCTGAATTCCCGGCCGGTATGAAGTGGCAGGCAATTCATATGATAATCTACCCTGAACGAAATCTTCCAAACGCTGAGCTGGAGCTAGTTGAGAACGATTGGCCTGCCTAAAGCACTTTTGCTCTAAATCCTCCTGAAAATGCAATCCGGCCAGCTGTTCAAAACGTTTATAATTTTTAGGGATGTCTTCTGTTCGAATTTCCACCACAATCCCCGAGTTGGCAAATGCACCACCCCTTCCGGAAGGGGACATTCCGTTCACTACCAATTCACCGGGAGCAGTTGCAGCCGGCACAATTACTCCTCCGGGACACATGCAAAATGAGTATACACCCCTGTGTTGTACCTGCTCTACAAAGGAATAACTGGCAGCCGGCAAAAACTCGCCTCTGGAGCGTCCGTGATACTGAATGGAATCAATCAGTTCCTGGGGATGTTCCACCCGAACCCCCATGGCAAAAGGTTTTCCTTCTATAGCGAGATGTTTGTCATGCAGCATTTGGTAAACATCCCGGGCTGAATGACCGGTAGCCAGGATAACAGCTTTCCCCGTAAGGGTTTGACCGTTCTTCAATTTTACTCCGCTGGCTTTACCGTTTTGAATAATAATATCAGTTACCCGGGAATGAAAATGAACCTCACCGCCGGCTTCCGTGATGGTTTTTCGCATAGCCGTAACTACCCTCGGCAGCACATTCGTTCCGATGTGTGGATGCGCATCAATCAGGATATCATCCTGAGCTCCATGAAAATGCAGAATTTCAAGAATCCGGCTGACATCACCTCTCTTTTTTGAACGGGTATAAAGCTTGCCGTCAGAAAATGTTCCTGCCCCGCCTTCGCCAAAACCATAGTTGGAATCCGGATCAACTTGTTGATCACGGTGAATGGCGGCAATATCGCGTTTGCGCTCGCTTACACTTTTCCCACGCTCCAAAATAACCGGTTTCATACCCAACTCGATGAGACGGAGGGCCGCAAACAGACCCGCTGGTCCGGCCCCTACAATAATTACCGGATCGGCTTTCGATATATTGGGATAGATTTTCTCCGCCGGTTTTAACGGCTTTGGTTCTTCATCGATAAAGGCAAGAATGCCCAAATTAATGCGAATATCACGTTTTCGGGCATCCACCGAGCGCCGACGAATGACGATTCCACGAATATGGTCTTCCCCCAAACGTAACTGAGACGCCACGATTCGTGACAACTGTTTTTCATCCGCGGCCTGTTTTGGGCTGACAGAGATGTTTAGCTCTTTTTGCAACTTCCTACGATAATATGGTCCTACTTTTCCTGCAAAAGGAATTTTTCGCTACAAAAATACAAACAATCAAGCCTGTTGCGACAATGAATTATTCAAAATAGAAGATAAGAGAGAAAACGTTGGAAGTAAGTCGTTCGATGGCAAAACCGTAATAAGGTATGCGGTTTTCATCGGTTCCAATGCTATGATCGATTAGGTTATCAACACCCAGGGAAACGCGAACCTCGGTGGAGAGCCGGAAAAACTGCAGGTACGAATCGAGCCCCATGGCCAAGTCGATATAAGCCCCGGTTTTATACATATGAATAGCTCTTTCTGCAACCCGCTTGTTCTCCAGATCAATGCGATAGGTTCCTCCGAGATAAACATAAGGCCGCAAATTTCCATACCGTTTCCCTTTGAAGCGAACTCCTACCGGAATATCAATATAGGTAGAGGGAATGTTCAAATAGGATTTCTCATCCAGTCCGTTTGTTCCCAATCCGCTTAGGACATCTGCACTAATCGAATCGTTGTATACCAGTTGCCGGCTTCCGAAACTCATCCCGGGAGTAATTCGCAAATCGGCAAATTCGGCCAGGCGGAAATTGGAAACGATTCCGACTGAAAAACCGGGAGAGATTGGATCGACATCCACCCGAACGGAACGGCCCTTGTAATATTGTTCCGTTTTCGTTTTGATAGTGGCATTTTCTGGAAGCTGAAGCACCGGATTCTGTGTAATGGGATCAGGATAAAACCGGAACCCAAAGTCCATGGCATTCACCCCCAGGTAGAATCCAAAATGAATCGGCCTGTCATCGAAGGTCGACAGGCTTTGAACTCTTCCAAACTGGGCATAAGTTAGTTTACCTGCCAACATGAAGACAAGCAAAAGAAGTAGATATCTGGACTTTTGGTAACTCATCTGTTTCCCGTTAAGGTACACCATTTTCTATGAACAATAACACGATTTTTTGGCGTTTATTGTTCACTCCACCTAAATGTATTCCCAATTTGCCATCAGGAAAACGCCTGCTATTTATCGCCCAGATATATGGTTGCAATACCGAAAGTCAGACGGTATTCCCGTGTATTTTTAAAACCAGCATTTCTCATGTAAGCCAAAAAATCAGAACCATCGGGAAAAGCCTGTACCGATTCGGGCAGATAATTGTAGGCTGTTCTATCCTTCGAAAAAAATCTTCCCCAGTAAGGAAGAATCCGAAACGAATAAAAATGATACAGTTGCTTCATCGGGAAACTGCGGGGACGCGAGAATTCCAATACGCAAGTGACACCTCCGGGCCTCAGAACACGGTGCATCTCTTCGAGACCTTTAGCCAGGTTTTCGAAATTACGAACACCAAATGCTACCGTGATGGCTTCAAACGTTTCCGCTTCAAAAGGCAGATTTTCGGAGTCGCCTTCTATTAATACAACTTTCCCATCAACACCCAGACGTTCCATCTTTTTCCGCCCTTCCGCCAGCATACCGGTGGAAATATCCACCCCTGTAATTTTTTCGGGATCAAGTTTCAACGCTTCGATCGCAAAATCACCGGTTCCGGTGGCAATGTCAAGCATTTGTTTTGGCTGATAAGCTTTCAGCAGTTTGATGGCTTTCCGTCGCCAACCCTTGTCAATTCCAAACGATAGGAAGTGATTCAAAAAATCATAACGAGCAGCTATGCTGTCGAACATAGCTGCTACCTGCACCTTTTTACTGGTGTCAGAATCTTTATAAGGAGTTATCACAAATGTCTGGTTTATTCCGTCTCTACACTTTCAGTCATCTTATCCACAAACCCGTATGAGGTATCATCAATGCGAATTTCTCCACGAGTAACATGTCCTAACGTGAAGAACGGCAATTTTTGTTCACGTAAGTAATCAACAAGTTCATCTTCTTTTTCTTCCGAAACACAGGCAATCACGCGCCCCATTGATTCACCAAAAAGGAAGGCATCCTGACGGATTTCCGCATCAGTCGTGATATCAAATCCCAAATCGTTCGGGAGTGACGCCCTCAGTAAGGTAAAAAACAATCCGCCGAGACCAACCGGGCTAAGTGCCTCAACCAAATTCCGTTCAGCGAGACCTTTTACCATGTTCATCATTTTCTTCTCCAGTTCAAGGTTGAACTGCATCAACGGCCACTCTTTTATTTCATGGTAATGATCGAGGTATTCCGATGCGTTGACATCATCATACGATTTCCCGATAAGAAAAATATTGTTTCCTTTCTTTTTGAATTTCGGCGTAATCAATTGTGCCTCTTTTTTCATCTTGCCAACCATGCTCACGATGAGCGTAGGAGGAATATTGGAGCGTTCGCGGGCAAAATCATAGAAAATCTTTCGATGCGAAATCTGTAAACCAAATGCTTCGGCTGCTTTCTCCAGACCATTACGGGCCGAAACCACCAATACCTGATCCATTGGATCGGACAACTCAACATGATTGAGCATAACACTCATGGCTACCGGCTCGGCACCATAGCATACCAACCGCCGAACAGCTTTGGCGACCAATATCTGAGATGCCACTTCCGGATCGACAATCAACCGACGGTGATCGGCATAAATGGTCAACGAAAACATTCGGTTCTCACCATCAATCTCAAAAATTCCGGCTTCGCTGGTATCATCCTTTCCCAATTGAGAAGGGTCATCAACCATAGCAGAAAAATCATTGAAGAAATTTACCGGTGATAGATGCGGAATAGCTATCATGGAATATATGACGCTCTGCAGACTGTCCGGTTCGGGAACCAGATCAATACTAAATGGCTTTTTTTCTTTTTCGTACATGTGCTTTACTGGTTTGATTATCGCCAAAGATTCTTCCTCAAAATTAGCGAACCGATCATTTTATCCTAAAAAATCGTCGTTATTTTTTAATTTCGGCACTAAAAGAGAACAATATGAGAAAGATTGCCATCGTAACCGGAGCCACTTCCGGAATTGGTGAAGCAACAGCCATGATACTTGCCCGGAATGGCTTCAACCTGATTATTACCGGGCGAAGAAGCGACAAACTGAAAGCCGTGGAAGAGGCATTGCTGAAGATTGACGACACCAAAGTCCTTAGCCTTGTTTTCGACGTTCGTATCAACGAAGAAGTGCAAAAAGCACTTTGTAACCTTCCGGCAGAATGGAGCAACATTGATGTTCTGGTCAACAATGCCGGCCTTGCCGTAGGAACAGAACCGGCACACGAAGCAGTTGTCGACGACTGGGAACGGATGATTGACACCAACGTAAAAGGCCTGCTTTATGTAACCCGTTGTTTGACTCCGGGAATGGTGGAGCGAAAAAAAGGACACATTATTAATATATCTTCCATTGCCGGGAAAGAATCCTACCCTGGAGGTTCGGTTTACTGCGGCACCAAGCACGCAGTGGCAGCAATTTCAAAAGCGATGCGCATTGAACTGGTTCAGTATGGTGTGAAAGTAAGTACCATCGCTCCGGGAATGGTAGATACGGAATTTTCGATTGTCCGTTTCAAAGGCGACCAAAGCAAAGCCGAAAATGTTTACAAGGGGCTTACTCCGCTCTATGCGCAGGATATTGCTGAAACCATTCTGTTCATGGTCACCCGCCCTGCTCACGTCAATCTCGATGATGTGCTGATTATGCCGACCGATCAGGCCAGTGCACGCGATGCCCGACGAGACCAGTAAGCGTCAGTTATTTGTCATTCAAGTGGAAACATCCGGAAAAGACAAAAACGGACTAAATTATTTTTTCGTGGTAAAAAAATTTAAATCCCCTACATTTGTCGGGTAAAACATTCAATACACAGATAATGAAAATAGAGGTTTCGAACGGAGAAATTACAGATAAACTGACCATCATCGAAATTAAACTGGAACGAATTTCGGATGAAGCGAAACTGGTGAACCTGCGTAATGAGTACAAGGTTCTGAACGAAGCTGTTTCCCAAATCATCGACAAAAACGATCCGCTTTACAAGGAGCTGTATGATATCAATTGTGAGCTTTGGGACATTGAGGATCATATTCGTGATTTGGAACGAAACAAAGATTTCGGACAGGACTTCGTTGAAACAGCCCGTGCCGTTTATTTCACCAACGATAAACGTTCTGATGTAAAACGTCGCATCAACGAAAAAACAGGTTCCAACCTGATTGAAGAAAAAAGTTACGAAGACTATCAATAGTCTTATCCAGAAAATATCTCCCCGGCTGCATTCGTGTTGCCGGGGATTAAATTTACCTGCCGGTGCAACGTATTTTAGTTTTCCGACTTTCTGCCATGGGCGATGTAGCCCTTACTATTCCCGTTATCAGGGGAATACTCGAAGAAAATCCCAATCTATCTATCACTTTTGTCACCCGACCTTTTTTTGCCCCATTCTTTGAAGGGATTCCCCGTTTGCAACTCTATTTCCCCGATTTAAATGGACGGCACAAAGGTTTTGCCGGCTTATTCCGGCTTTTTCTCGACTTGCGTAAAGAGGGTAAATTCCAGACAATCATTGACCTGCATAATGTTCTGCGGACAAAAATGGTCCGAAAATATTTCCGGATGACCGGTACTCCGGTTTATTACATCGACAAAGGACGAAAGGAGAAGAAAGAGCTTCTGAAAACAAAACAGATCAAACAGCTCAAGCACTCATCTGAGCGCTATGCTGATGTTTTCAGGGAAGCAGGATTTCAGATTCAGATGGCTTCGCTTCCGGCAATCACTCCTTCAGTGCAAGCAAGGGAGACAATTCAGGAATACCTGAAAAAACAGGGACTTCCGGAGAAAACGATAAAGATTGGTTTCGCTCCGTTTGCCACACACGAAACAAAAATCTGGGGACTTGAAAATGCCAGTCAATTAATACACCTGATTGCGGAAAAATATCCGGTGCAGTTTTACCTTTTTGGCGGAGGGAAAGAGGAAACGGAAAAGCTGAAAGTTCTGGCAGCCGATAACAGTCAAATTACGCTGGTAGCAGGCCAGATGAGACTTTCGGAAGAGATTGCCCTGATTGACCAAATGGACCTGATGTTGTCAATGGACTCGTCGAATATGCACATTGCAGCATTGGCCGGTACCAAAACAATTTCCATCTGGGGAGCCACGCATCCGGCGTTTGGATTTTATGCAACGGGACAGCCCGCTGAATACAGTTTGCAAACCCCGGTGGAAGAATTGGATTGCCGCCCCTGTTCCGTTTTTGGAAATAAACCGTGCATCCACGAAACCATCAAATGCATGGAGATGCTGACTCCATCAATCGTTTTTCGTAAAATGGAACAACTCAATCTTTTCGAAATTCAGTAACCCCGGTACGACCAACTTCAATCTCCCCAACACATCCTCAAAATGGCGAATCTCATTATTATTACGCCCATCAAAAATTCATTGGAGACACTCCGGCGAACGATTAAAACATTACGCACTGAAACGCAATCTATTCCTTATCATATTTTCGATGATTTCAGTAATGACGAAACCATTGGCTGGTTAAGGCAAAATCGGGAAAAATATCAATTCGAGATAATCCATTTGAGCGATCACACCAACGAGCCGTCACCCAATTACCGGTTAACCCTGAACATGGCCAGAAAAATGGCGCTGGAGCAAAATGCCCATCTTGCGATTATCGAATCAGATGTGATTGCAGAGCCCCAAACATTGGATGCTTTGTTGAAGCTGACCGAACAATTGCCCGATGCAGGATTGGTTGGCTCGGTGACTACCGATAGTAACGGGAAAATCAATTTTCCTTACAGTTATGTGAAGAAAAGTATGCCTGATGTTTATCAAACATCGCGAAGTATGAGTTTTTGCTGCACCATTCTCTCGAATGATTTGATGAAGGCTTTTGATTTTTCGGAATTGGACAGTAGCCGCGACTGGTATGATGTTTACATCACAAAGCGCTCACGGCAATTGGGATTCAATAACTACATTAGCCTGAAACATCCGGTTCTTCACCTACCCCATGGCAGCCGTCCGTGGAAGATGCTGAAATACAAAAATCCGGTATTGTACTACTTTAAGAAATTTACTCAGAAGCGCGACCGAATCTGATTACTTTCCGGAAGGCATTTTTCCATTTGATTTTCCGTTGGCGATAATTTTTGTTCTGCTGATCGTAGGCCAGCAACTTCTGCATCGCTAAACCCGGATCTTTTTCATTCAACAAGGCATATTCGGTCGCCAGCAACTCCAGTGTTTGCCTGTCGGTATCCAGCTGACGGAAGTTGTGCAATCCTTTTTCAAAATCGATTTCTCCAAACTTCATCCGGTTCAAATCAATCAAACTGAAGTGATACTCATCTCCATCATGGCGAATAAGGGTATTCCCCGGGGAATAATCGAGATGGAAAATTCCGTTCCTGTGTAACTTTTGATAGGTGAATGCCACCCATTGGCGTAAAATCCGGTCGCGTTCACTAACCTGGTAATTCAAGACTTCCCGCAAGGTAAAATCGGACTTGAAGTGCATTGACACATAATAACTTTCCTTCAATACTCCGTCGTGAATGTATTCGGCATACGCAACAGGTTGCGGCGTAGGAATATCCAAACTCAACAAACGCTTTGCATAGGCAAATGAGCGCGCAGCTTTTGAACCTCTGAAATATACATAAACGAACTTGTTAATCAGATTGGGCAATTTGAAAGACTTGACATTGTATATCTTATCACCAATCTCAAATACTTTTACCTCATTCCTCGACTTGAAAATGGTTTGCCCTGTCTGAGCAAACTCTTCTTTCATATTTGCCACCCAATTTTCAAGTTCCTGAAATCCGGAAGCTATCTCGTAATTGTTCTTCTCTTTCATGATGTTGGCGGAAGCGGAAACTTCCAGGTCAACTATTTATTGATTCATAAATCCCTGCTCGCGGAGTACTTCCAAAAGCATATTTGAGAACGTCACGTTATCGGCCTTTTTATACCGGATATCAGTGAATACATGCGCTAAAGACTCTTTGTTATTTTCAGCAACAAAGCCTTTTGAGTCTGCCCGATCCTCCTTTTCAGCATAAATACGATCGATATCCTCATTCGAATAATCATGATACGTTTCGTAATGAATCACACTTTCCAGAGGAAGACGGTCCACCTGCTCCGGATCTTCGGCCGGCCACCCCAAAGTAACTGTAGTGATTGGAACTACTCCTTTGGGTAATTCCAGAATATCAATAATGTTTTTGGCCATGTAAGTGGTGGTCCCCAGGTAACAAATGCCCAGCCCCTCACTTTCGGCGGCAACGCAAACATTCTGAGCCACCAGTAAGGCATCTATGGCTGCTGTGACAAACGACAGAAAATTATCGTAGCCCGGCTCAGCATTTCGTTGCACACACCATTTGTTAAATCGATTGAAATCGGCACAAAAGGTCAAAACTACCGGAGCCTCTTTTATCATTGGCTGATTGAAGTGACAAGGCGACAGCTTCTCCTTCATTTTTTGATCCTTTGACACAATAATACTGTAAACCTGCATGTTTCCAGTAGTAGAGGCTCGTGTTCCGGCTTCCAGAATTTTATTAAGCAAAGATTCTGCTACCGGTTCTGGTGTATATTTTCGAATGGTACGATGCTTTAGTAACGTGTCTGTCAGTGTCATATAATCAAATGCTAAAGATTCAAAAGTGCAAAGATAGGAAAAACGAAAGGGCAAAAATAATGATCAATTAAAGGTATCGCTGAAAAATAGCATTAATTTGCCCCATCGACGATTCTCAACACATCACAGATATACTTCATTAATAGCATGATGAAGAATTATAAAGACATACAATAAAGAGCCATTGGGTTCGCATAGCAAAACCTTCTTAAACGACTCAATATGAAGAAAAAAGGACTCCTGCTTATCACACTTCTGTTAACCGCCTTCCTGTTCACTCAGTGCCGAAGTTGTGGCTGTACCGGATATGTCGATAAATCGAATAAACGAGTGGCCAAAAAAGACCATCATATGTGGTACAAAAAGTAGTCTGAAACAGAGAAAAATAACAGACTTTTGCGTCCTCATTTTCAGACACAAACATCCAAAATTTCGTAATATCAGAATTAACAAAAAGGTAAACAACAAAAATTTGATGTTTTTGAATATATATTGTTTCTTTGTGGGACTATTGAATTTAGAGGTTCTAATTCATCCTATAAAACTTTAAAAGAATCAATTATGTCTAAAGTTAAGATTGGTATTAACGGTTTCGGTCGTATCGGACGTTTGGTTTTCCGTGCTGCCGTAAAAAGTAATAATGTTGAAGTTGTCGGTATCAACGACCTGATTGATGTTGACTACATGGCATACATGCTCAAATATGATTCTACTCATGGCCGTTTTGATGGTACTGTAGAAGTTAAAGACGGTAAACTGATTGTTAACGGTAACGCAATCCGTGTTACTGCCGAAAGAAACCCTGCAGATCTGAAATGGGATGAAATTGGTGCAGAATACGTTGTTGAATCAACTGGTTTGTTCCTCACCAAAGAAAAAGCTCAGGGCCACATCGATGCAGGTGCCAAAAAAGTAGTGATGTCAGCTCCTTCTAAAGACGATACTCCTATGTTCGTTATGGGTGTTAACCACAAAAAATACACCTCTGACATGACTTTCGTTTCTAACGCATCTTGTACAACCAACTGTTTGGCTCCTGTAACCAAAGTATTGAATGACAAATTCGGCGTTATCGAAGGTTTGATGACAACCGTTCACGCAACTACCGCTACTCAGAAAACTGTTGATGGTCCTTCTATGAAAGACTGGCGTGGTGGTCGTGGTGCTGGTCAGAACATTATTCCTTCTTCAACTGGTGCAGCTAAAGCTGTAGGTAAGGTAATTCCTGAACTGAACGGTAAACTGACCGGTATGTCTCTGCGTGTTCCAACTCCTGACGTATCTGTAGTTGACCTGACTTGTCGTTTGGAAAAACCTGCTTCTTACGAAGCCATTTGCGCTGCCATGAAAGAGGCTTCTGAAGGTGAATTGAAAGGTATTCTGGGTTACACCGAAGATGCAGTTGTTTCGACTGACTTCGTAGGCGAAACCTGTACTTCAGTATTCGACGCTGGTGCCGGTATCGGACTGAACGACAACTTCGTGAAAGTTGTTAGCTGGTACGATAACGAAATGGGTTACTCAACTAAGGTTGTTGAGCTCATCGCACACATGTCAACTGTTGATCACAAGTAATCAATCAACGGTCATCGACCAAATCACAATATTAAACCCGGGTTTATTTCCCGGGTTTTTTTATTTTCTTTCCGAAGTAATTCTGCCGTTTTCGCGGATAATCAACGGCTTATTCTGTGCCGAAAAATCTCTTGGAAATCATTCTTCAATTTCCTGCGCAGGAAATTTTTTTCGATGCGCAGAAAAATAAATTCTCTGCGCAATGCTTTTCCTTTTTCTGCTTATAAAATTTGGAACTAGTGCGCATCCGTTTTCGAAGCATTGCGCACCGGATTGAGAACGACCTCTCATAAATCATTTTACCTTCCCGGAAACCAGACTAAAACAGTCTTAGCCAGCTGAAATCGCAAAGAATAAAATTCAGGGATTTCCTCCTTCCAGCCATTGTTTAAATATTCCAACTTTTTCGCGGCTCACCAGCACCGGTTCATCGGGTTCCTTCTCCAACTTTAATCGAAGTCGATTGCCTGAATAAATCAGCACATCACTAATGGCGTGTAACCTGACCAACGCTCCCCGGTTTACCCGGAAGAATTGCTTCGGGTCCAGTTCCTGTTCTAATTGGTCCAGGGTAAAATCCAAATCGTAACTTTTCCCTTCCCGTGTTAACACGAATGTGGCCCGCTGTTGCGAATAAAAATAGACCACATCCGCTGCCTCCAGCGGACGGAGATGCTCGCCGACCCGAATCAGGAATCTGCTTCGGTAATTCTTTGTCATCATTCTATAAATCTGCTCTACAGCTTCTTGCGAAACGCCCTTTCGGGAATTTTCCTTTTTAAAGAGTCGTTCATATTTCTCCAACGCTGAAAAAAGTTCGTTTTTATCGATGGGCTTCAGTAGGTAATCGATGCTGTTTACCTTAAATGCTTTCAATGCGTACTCATCAAAAGCCGTTGTGAAAATCACCGGGCAGGTTACTTCGGTCTGCTCAAAGATTTCGAAGCTCAATCCATCAGCCAACTGAATATCGAAAAGAGCCAAATCGGGTGTATTATTTTCTTTCAACCAGGAAACCGTGCGCCGAATGCTGTCAAAGGGTCCCACCACATTTGCTTCCGGAAGGTATTCCCTAATCATCGTTTCGAGTCGTTCCGCAGCCAGCGGCTCATCCTCAACAATCAGTATTCTCATGACAGTTGCTTTTCTTTGGTTCGGAATAATGGTATGCGTGCGATATAATATTCTCCATTAGCCCCATATTCCGGCTCTGGTTCGCCCATTAATCGGTAGCGTTCCTGTAAATTATACTGTCCCATTTTTGCTGAAGCAGGCAAAGTTGTTTTCAGCTGCAGGTTATTTTTCACCACAACAAAATCACCTTCCCGGTTTACTTCTATATGCAACGGTTTTTCATTGGATATTTCATTGTGTTTAATGGCATTCTCGAGCATCAACTGAAGTCCCATCCGAAGAATTTTTACCGCCTCACTTCCGCTGAGGTTGAAATCAACTTTCAGCTTTTCACCAAACCGAAACTGCTCCAGCACCAGGTACGATTGGCAGAATTCCACTTCTTCCGCCAAGGTCACCACGTCGTCCTGTTCCAGCACATACCGATACACCTTCGATAGATCACCAATGAAACGACTCGCTTTTCCGGCATCGACATACACCAACGAATTGAGCGTATTCAGGCAATTGAACAGAAAATGCGGATTGACCTGGTTCTGCAACGCAGTCAATCTCGATTCAATGGCTGCCTTCTCCATCTCAGCATGCTCCTGCAATAAATTTTTCCAGTTTCTAAAAAAGACAGAAGTATAAATAATTCCGGCGATACCAAGCGAAATCAAAAACTCAAGTACGATGGTGAATTTGTAGTACTTTAAGAAATCCTTCACTGGAACGTGATTTTCTGCCGTCGCCCAAATAAGATTGAACACCAGAATAAATACAAGAGAATAAACGATGATTCCAATCCACATTAAAACATAAGTGCGTGAGCGATTGACATGCCAGGGATACCAGTGTTGAACCAGCGAAGTAACCAGTTCGTTCCCTTTCCACAGTCCCATCCCGATAATGATATTGTAAACCAAAATGCTCCCAAAGGCATTCAGAACATTTTCGAAGTTATTTAGCGAGAAGGTTATCGCGAAACCAACAAAGGTTACAATCACCAAATCTCGTAAATGTGTTTTCCAGTTTTTCTTTGATTTTTTCATTAGTCTAAAATTAGGGAAAACTGCCGAAACATAATATTTGCCTTACTTTTTACACTCCTGCAGAAAATGCTGATTCATTTCTGCTCCCCATGAAGGTGCAAAAGGTGAAGATTTTTGTTGTTTTGCAAACAGCGCTTCAGCTTTTTCGAACAATGGTAAGGCATTCTCTTTTCCTCCTCCGTAAAATGTCGGAGTATAAAACACATTCATCGCCATGAGGCTGGTTGCGCGCGGATTTTTTGTATCTAATGTCATTGCTTCTTTGAGAGCACCAGCTGCCTTCTGGGAAAATTCCTGTCCTCTGGTTCCATCGACACCAATACGAGCCTGATATAAATAGCCCTGCAATGTCATTGCTTCACTGTTTTCAGGCGAACGCTTCAAACAAGTATCGATAAACTTCTGTGCCTGATCCAACATTTGATCGCGTTTCTCCTTTTCTTGCCCGGTGTAACTTCCGTTGATTAGTGATAAAGCGGCATAATAAGCCGGCTCCCATTTGGCTGTTTCCACCTCACTAATGCGCTCGAAGATTTGTGACGCAGCAACAAAATCGGTTGTCGACTTAGCGGCACCCATTTTAGCAAGTGCATTTTGCATGGCCCCAGCATAATTCTGTGCCATAAGGTTTGTGGTTACCAAAACCATAACGACGATAATAAAAGCTACTTTTTTCATGACGTACATTTTGAGTTATTATTTGATTTGAATAAAAATGCCAATGATGATACTACGCAGCGTTTCGGACTGCACAGGAATGCGCTCATAAATCCCGGAATTGTTGGGTGTTTCCGAATAACGATAAGTGTATGGTTTGTCGCGTCCCAATACATTTCCCACTGAACAATAGAAAATGGTGTAGTTACCGAACAGGTAAGCCAGATGGGCTGCATTCAAGCTGAGATTGGAATAAGCCGGAGCTTTCATATCCATGAATTCCGGGGTATTGGGATCATCATATGGTCTTCCGCTGGCAGTCGTAAAACTGAATCCGAACTGTGTATTCCAGCCGGCAATCCAGTATTTTCCAACGATTGACAACGTGTTCTTTGATACAAAACCGGGCGTTGCTTTTACCGGAAAATCGCGGTAGTCACGTTTGGTATCGAGATATGAATATGCAATCCAGTAATCCAGCAACGGAATGCTTTTCCGGTCACGGAAGAAAAGGTCCACTCCTTTCGAATAGCCGTTTCCTGCCGAAGTGTAATAATCCGGATTATATTCAGTTGATGTCATATTGAATTTCACCAGATGCTGATAATCCTTGTAGTAGGTTTCAATCCGGAAGTCCCTTTTATCATACGAATACTGATAATTCAGAATGAAATGCTTCGCCTCTTCGGGATTTAACTGGTGGTTAAAAGCCAGATACTCATCGGGTGCATTTTGGTAAAAAGTACCGTATGCCAGCGAAAGCTGACTGTGTTCTCCTGTTTTTCTGGCCAGGGAAATACGTGGAGCAACTTTTACCTTTTGCAGGAGATCAAAGTATTCCGGTCGTACGCCCAGACGAACAGCCCAATTATCGTCAATCGTAAATTCGCCCTCGATATATGTGGCCAGAGTTCGTTGCCTAAAGCCGGTTTTCTGATTGGGCACAGCATCATTGGAACGTTCACTGTCGTGCCAGTTGGCATCCAGCCCCATGTTGATTTTCACCTTTTCAGACGGCAGATATTTCATTCCTGCCCGCCCCTGTGAATAACGGTCCATCATATGGTAGGTCCCCTCTTCCATCTTGATATGATCGTCGTAATAATCACCGGAAATACCACCATAAATCATCCAGGTATCCGACAGCATATTCCGGTAGGTGGTATTCATATAATGGTTGGTTGAGTTCACTGCTACATTTTCCAGGTTTGTTGCTGAAGTAGCGTATGGTGCAATCAGTTTATGATGATTGAACGAGTACAGTGTTTTCCACATTCCCTGTTTCCCCAATTTAACCTGAGCGTGTGCCAGGCCATTCATCTGAATCGGATCTTTCGCGAAAGCGTGACGGGGCGGATTAATTTTGTTGTTGAGTCCAAGATTGTAATACTCGCCGGACGCACTGACCGAAGCCTTTTCGAAACGTTTGGTGTACCCTCCCTGAACGCCCACATTCAGCAAACCAATGGAAGTGAAGGACTCTTCCGGCAGATCGATGGTGCGCAGAATAAGTGCTGACGAGAGCGCTTGTCCGTACTCGGCAGAATAACCTCCGGTACTGAACAGTGTTCCTTTAAACAGCTCTGGTGAAAACCGTCCGCGTGATGGCAAATCGGGTGTGGAACTGCTGTAAGGTTGCTGCATTTCCATTCCATCGATGAAGGTTTTGGTTTCGTATGCCTCGCCTCCGCGCACAAAAAGTCTTCCGTCTTCGGCTACCTGCTGTGTTCCCGGCAAAGTTCGCAAAGCACCGTAAACGTCACCTTCCGAAGTGGGTGTTGTTAGAATATCGATGGCTTTTAGCGTGACCGTTTGTTCATCGTCGGCTGTACCAAACGTACCGGCGGTAATCACCACCTCATCCACCTTGTTGTGTTCGGGTTGCAGCTTAATCACAAGCGATGTGTCGGCTTTTGCCGGAATGGCTACGGTGTAAGGGACATATCCCAGAAAGGTAACCTTCAGCCGTTGCGCACCCTTAAGTTGAGAGGTCAATTGAAAAACGCCATCACTGTCCGAAGTGGTGCCTTCGTACGTATTTTCGAAATAGATATTGGCTCCCGGAAGTGGATGCTGGCCGGTATCTTCTATTTTTCCATGAATGGAAATCTGGCTAAAAACCGGAATCGTAAAAATGATTAACAGGAATATAAGCTGAATTTTTTTCATCGCAATTTTAGGTATTATGTACCTCAAAGTTGCGGCGACTCAGGAAGAATAGAAAAATGAACCGGATGAACTGCGTGAGAACCCGGATGAATTGAAATTTGAGCGGATGAGTTGCGGAGGATTATCCCGATTGGCTAATTATTCGTATCGCAACGCTTCGATGGGATCGAGTTTGGCAGCCTGCATAGCCGGCAAAAGTCCGGAAGCCAGACTGACCAGAAGACACAGCGCTACTCCTGAAAAAATCCAGAGCCACGGAACGATGAACGAGCTTCCGATTAGTACGGAAACACCATTTCCGGCTAATATCCCCAATATTATACCAACTAAACCACCAAGTTGTCCGATGACGATCGATTCAATCAGAAACTGTTGGCGAATGGTCCGGGAATTGGCTCCCATGGCTTTTCGAATGCCAATCTCGCGGGTTCTCTCAGAAACCGTTACCAGCATAATATTCATCAATCCAACAGCTGCTCCCAGCAATGTAATGAAACCAATAATAGTGGCAGCCAACGTGATGTACTTGATATTCTCCAGCAGGATATTTACGAGATTGTCGCTTTTCACGATATTGAAATCCGATTCGTCTTTCACATTCAGTCCACGAATAACGCGAAACAAACCTTCCGCCTCTCCTACCGCAATATCAAGTAATTGCGGTGACTTAGGCATTACCTGAATTTGAAAATTCATCTGCGGACGCGAGAAAACCTGACGTACATTGGAATAAGGTAGCAAGACCAACCGATCGCCTGATTCACCAAAACCGCTCCCCTTTTCAGCCATAACTCCCACCACACGATAGCGTGCTGTTCCAATGGAAATGATGCGTCCAGTGGGATTTTCTATACCCGGAAAGAGTTTCCTGGCCAGTCCGTTACCCAGCAGTGCGACATTGGTTCCGGAATAGATTTCCTGCGAAGCAAAATTTCGCCCCATACTGATGTCATATCCTCCTGTTTGCAGGTAATTCCCATCAACGCCAAGCACCCTGACATTGGGATTGCTTTTCTGAGATTCGTAACGAACTGTTGCTGTACCTGTTGCATATACAGAAATGGAAACATCGGCAGGAAAATCAAATTGATCTTTGAATTCCCGGGCTTCAAAATAACTGATGTAGCTGTAATTCCGGCTCCGATAACGGTTTCCGCCCACTTGAACCCGCATTCCCCGGCTCTGAATAGTAAAAGTATTTGCACCCAATCGTGTAAATTCTGCCGTAATGGAGTTCTTAATGGAATCAATGGCTGTCAGAATACCCACCAAAGCAGTAATTCCAACGGCAATAATCAGGATTGTCAGCACCGAACGAACCCAGTTTCCCCGGATGGACTGGATCGCCATAAATATATTCTCGTTAGTGAGCGGATTGAACAGCATGATTGAAATAGTTTGCCATTCCAAGGTAGAAATATTTCAAAGATTTTGAAACAATTCAACCCTTACAAACCTTTAGGATTTGTATTCGTTTATGATTAATAAATGTTATTTTGCGACATATCTAAATAAATCAATTAAGAAATGGCATACGATGTTGAAATGATTCGTCAGGTGTATGAACAATTTCCTGAACGAATCAAGCTAGCCCGCAAACTTCTTGGGCGCCCCATGACCCTTAGTGAAAAAATTCTCTATTCCCATCTTTCCGGTGATCTTCCCGGTGAACCGTTTAAAAGAGGAGAATCCTACGTTAATTTTTCACCTGACCGCGTAGCCATGCAGGACGCCACCGCACAGATGGCCGTACTTCAATTTATGCAGGCAGGTAAAGAGCAGGTTTCAGTTCCTTCTACCGTACATTGCGATCACCTTATTTTGGCCAAGGAAGGAGCCAAAGAGGACCTCACAACCGCGGAGCAAACCAACAAAGAAGTCTACGATTTTCTGGCATCAGCCTCAAAAAAATATGGAATCGGATTTTGGAAACCCGGTGCCGGAATTATTCACCAGGTCGTTCTGGAAAATTATGCATTCCCTGGTGGAATGATGATTGGAACAGACTCACACACTCCGAATGCAGGTGGACTGGGAATGGTCGCCATTGGTGTAGGTGGTGCCGATGCCGTTGATGTAATGGCCGGCCTGCCCTGGGAACTGAAATTCCCGAAACTGATTGGTGTAAAACTGACCGGCAAACTCAGCGGTTGGACTTCACCCAAAGATGTCATTCTGAAAGTGGCCGGAATCCTCACAGTAAAAGGTGGAACCGGAAGCATTGTCGAGTATTTTGGCCCAGGGGCTGAATCCATCTCCGGAACCGGAAAAGGTACCATTTGTAACATGGGTGCCGAAATCGGAGCAACCACATCGACATTTCCGTTTGACGAATCGATGGCGAAATATCTTAAAGCCACTGGTCGTGCAGACGTAGCAGAAATGGCTGCCAGGATTGAAGAATATCTTCGCCCCGATCCGGAAGTGATGGAAAATCCGGAAGCTTATTATGACCAGCTGATTGAAATCAATCTTTCGGAACTCGAACCACACATTAACGGCCCCTTCACTCCTGACCTGGCGACCCCGGTTTCTCAGTTTGGTAAAGTAGCCAAAGAGAAAGGATGGCCGTTGAAAATGGAAGTAGGTCTGATTGGTTCTTGTACCAACTCATCATACGAAGATATCAGCCGTGCAGCTTCCGTCGCCAAACAGGCACTCGATAAGAATTTGAAAGTAAAAGCTGATTTTACCGTTACTCCCGGCTCAGAACAAGTTCGTTACACGGTAGACCGTGACGGATATCTTGATACCTTCGAGAAAATTGGTGGCGTAGTGCTGGCCAATGCCTGCGGTCCTTGTATCGGACAATGGGCACGTCACAATGCCGCAAATCTGGACGAGAACTCCATTATGACATCGTTTAACCGGAACTTCTCAAAACGAAATGACGGTAACCCCAAAACCCACGGTTTTGTTGCTTCACCGGAAATTGTAACGGCATTTGCCATTGCCGGGACACTCGATTTCAATCCGGTAACTGATTACCTTGAAAACGAAAAAGGTGAAAAAGTGAAACTGGACGAGCCCAAAGGTGACGATCTGCCAGCCAAAGGTTTCGAGGTGGAGGACCCGGGATTCATCCCACCATCATCGAAAAATCAGGATTTGGAAGTTGTTGTCAAGCCGGACTCCGAGCGACTCCAGCTGTTAACTCCTTTCATACCATGGGATGGTAATAACCTGACGGGAATGAAACTTCTCATCAAGGCCAAAGGGAAATGTACCACCGACCATATTTCGATGGCAGGTCCCTGGTTACGCTATCGTGGACACCTTGACAACATTTCCAACAACCTGCTGATTGGTGCCGTTAACTATTTTAACGATCGCACCAACGCCGTAAAAAATCAACTTACCGGAGAAATTGGTGAGGTACCGGCGACAGCACGTGATTATAAAGCAAAAGGCATCGGTTCAATCATCGTGGGAGATGAAAACTACGGCGAAGGTTCTTCCCGCGAACACGCAGCCATGGAGCCTCGCCACCTGGGAGTCAGAGTTGTTCTGGTTCGTTCGTTTGCCCGTATCCACGAAACAAACCTGAAAAAACAGGGCATGTTGGCGCTGACTTTCGATAATCCAGCCGATTATGATAAAGTTCGTGAAGATGATTCTATAGACGTACTGAAACTGGCAGAATTCGCACCCAGCAGCTCGCTACTTGTCGTTCTGCATCATACCGACGGAACATCGGATGAAATTAAAGCGAATCATACGTATAATGAAGCACAAATAGAATGGTTCAAATCTGGTTCTTGTCTGAACTTCATCAAAGAAAATCAATAGTTACTAATTGATATGATAAAAAAAGCCGGTTAACACCGGCTTTTTTTATATGATTTAAACTTTTTGTCCTATTATTCTAAAATTTGGATATTATACACTTCATTTCTTATCTTTACATTCACTAACAACCAGAATGACAAAGATATGGAAACAACAAACAACCAATCGGAGAATACAAATCAAACAGATGCCCCAACCACTTTTCAACACGAATTACCCAACGCTTCCGTCGTATTAATTCTCGGAATTATTGCCCTGGTCATTTCATTTTTCAATAGCCTGGTGGGTATCATTGCCGGTATTGTCAGTCTGGTAATGGCACGCAACGCCGAACAGCTATATCACCAAACACCAAGACTTTACACTCCTTCTTCTTATTCAAATATCCGAAGTGGAAGGACCTGTGCCATCATAGGAATTGTCCTCGCTATTTTAAAAATTATTTTCATTGGAATTATACTAGGATTGCTTGGAGCATTCATTCCGTGGGACGAAATTACGCATGGAGCCATCCATTTATAAAAATAGCCCAAGTCTAATTTTTTAACATTTTTTAATACAATTTCTAATCGATTTTAGAATTTCATCTTTTACTTTGGAATGCTGTTCAGGAAAAAGTTTGAAAACGAAAGATTTTTAAGATTCAATATCATCTTTTTAGCAACAGCATCCGAATTTGACAATCAGGCTAGTTGCCCCTTTCGTCAAAACTAAACGGACATAGATTACTAATTGCCTTGGCGGCGGCAACATCAGAAACTGAAAGCAATCTGATGATATCTAAAAATGGAATGTGCTTTTAAAATGAAAAAACAGATACTATTTGTTTTTTCATTTCTCGCAATAGATCTTAATTTTTTGAACTAAATACGATTATCATGGAAAAGAACCTTAATGCACCGGAGGTTACCTTCAAGAAAAGCGTAGCCCCGTCTCAGTTCCTTGACGTAAAATCCAAAGAAAATGATTTGCTTATGGACACGGAATGGGATACCATGGACGAGTTTTCTGATTTCGGTGAGTTGGAGGATCTGAATCAAATTTACGGAGACATCGACGAAATCTTATAACGGGGCTTTTGCCCCTTTTTTATTTCCAGCCACAGCTACTACCTTTGCACAAAACCTGTGCAACCCATTCATGAAAAATACCCTCATTGTTTTGCTTGGCCCTACCGGTGTAGGGAAAACAGATCTCAGCATTGATATCGCCAGGCACCTGCATACTGAAATTATTTCCTGCGACTCCCGACAGCTTTTTAAAGAAATCCGAATAGGAACAGCCGTTCCTGAAAATAAATATTTGCAGCAAGTCCCTCATCACATGATACAAAACCTTTCGGTGGAAGATGAATACAATGCCGGAAAATTTGAATACGACGTACTTAACCTGCTGGAAAAGTTGTTCCAAAAATACAACACCGTGCTGATGACAGGCGGATCAATGCTTTACATCGATGCAGTATGCAAGGGCATCGATGATCTTCCGACTGTCGACAAGGAATTGAGAAAGCAGCTTCTTGACCGTTTTCATCATGATGGTATCGACCCTCTACGCCTGGAACTGAAACGCGTTGACCCCGACTATTATAATCAGGTAGATCTAAAAAACCCTAAGCGCATTCTTCACGCATTAGAAATCTACTATATGACTGGCAAACCTTATTCTTCGTTACGTAAAGAAGAAGCCAAAATGCGCCACTTCGATATTGTAAAAATCGGACTGAACCGTGATCGGACCGAATTATACGACCGAATTAACCGTCGGGTAGAATTAATGATTAAGGAGGGATTGGTCGAAGAAACACGTAGCGTGTACGAAAAACGTCACCTAAACCCGCTAAATACCGTTGGCTACAAAGAACTTTTTGCCCACTTTGATGGTGAATTGACGTTGGAGGAAGCCATTGAACGGATACAAGCCAACTCAAGAAAATATGCCCGTAAACAGCTCACATGGTTCCGCCGCGATGAAAGTATCCGTTGGTTTCACCCGGATGACAAGGAGCAGGTGCTGAACTATATTGATGAACGGCTTTCTCAAAACCAGCCAACATGAGCGGAGAATTCACCATCAGAGTGTACGGATTGATATTAAAGGACCGAAACGTGCTGTTGACTGACGAGTTTCAACTTGGACAACCGATGACCAAATTTCCGGGAGGCGGTTTAGAATACGGAGAAGGAACCATTGATTGTCTTCGTCGTGAATTCAGGGAGGAGTTGCAACAGGAAATTACAGCCATTAAACACTTTTTTACCACCGACTTTTTTCAACAGGCCCGGTTTTACGAAAATACACAACTAATCAGTATCTATTATACAGCCACGTTGACAAATCAGGAATTGACCGATTTCCCAATAAAAGATAAACCGGATTATTCCAACCTGCACAAAAACGGTGACATGTATTTCCGATGGTGCCCACTCGATAAGGTAAATGAACAGCTTAGTTTTCCAATCGATCGGAGAATTGGAGAAATGCTGCAAAGCAATCAGAATATTTAAATTAACATAAAAAAGCGGAAGAACATATTACATGCTTCCGCTTACTACATCATTTCCTAAATCCGGTTGTGAAAAAAACGGGCAAATTCTCAAAAGACTCTAAATAAACGATTAATAATCGTCGTCATCTTCTTCGTCTTCATCGTCGTCGTCGTCAGGAACATCTTCCACATCCTCAATTTCGTCAACATCTTCTTCTTCCGACTCGAAGCCTTCCATTGCAAAGTCTTCCCGCAAGGTGCCGTCATCATCATAATCGTCATCGTTTTCGATGATTTCATATGCTTCTTCCCTTGTCATCCTCACCAGGTAATAAAAGTCTTCCGCTTCGAATGGCAAAGCAGAAACAATCACCCCTTTCGAGTTGGTATAAGTCACAAGATGATCCGCAAATCCAAATGGATATTGCATTTTAATCTGCGTCTGAGTATCTGTTGGAAGTTTGTCGTAATCCTTCACAACCCGGGGTTTAGTTATTCTATCCATCTGCAAATCAATTTAGGTCTGAAAAAATTCAGTTTGTATCTCCTAAGCTTTACTGCCGATTGCGTCATCCGGCATTTTATACGTTTATTACGGTCGCAAAATAGTAATTCAGTACTTCTAAAAAACAACTTTGAGAAATTTATGAAAAAAAAAATTCCAAAATCCCATTTCTGCGACCAATCATCTGTTCTTCAACATATATCCTTCATGCTTTATAACTGTTTTTTTGAATAAAAATTGTCAAATGTCTTCGCGAACAAAGGGTTTGGGCATTGGGGTGAAATTCTCTACATTTGTTGATTCTGAAAATAAGCTGAATTAAACATCGAAAAATGAAGCTATCATACACCTGGTTAAAAGATTACATTGACCTGGATTTAACGCCCGGGGAAGTGGCTGAAACCCTTACGCAGCTTGGACTCGAAGTGGGCAGTGTTGAAGAGGTGGAAACCGTGAAAGGCGGGCTGAAAGGGCTTGTCATTGGTGAAGTGAAAACCTGCGTTCCCCACCCTAATTCCGATCATCTTAGTTTGACAACAGTCGATGTTGGCGACGGCGTCGATCGTTCCATCGTTTGCGGAGCTCCCAACGTGGCTCAGGGGCAGAAAGTTGTTGTAGCGACTGTCGGCACCACACTTTATGACGGAGACAACGAATTTGTCATTAAGAAGTCAAAAATAAGGGGTGAAGTATCTGAAGGAATGATTTGTGCCGAAGACGAAATTGGTTTGGGAACCGATCACAGTGGCATTATGGTATTGCCTGCCGATGCGCAGATTGGTAAGGTGGCAAGTGAATACTTTAATATCCAAAGCGATTATGTGATTGAAGTTGACTTGACCCCAAACCGCATTGATGGTGCTTCACATATTGGTGTGGCCCGGGATTTGGCCGCATATCTAAAACAGACAAAGAATATTGACTATCATATTCCATCGGTCAGTCATTTTTCAGTGGATAACCATCACCTGAAAATTCCGGTAACAGTAGAAAATAAAGAAGCCTGCCCGCGATATTCCGGCGTAACTATTTCCGGTATTACCGTGAAAGAATCGCCTGAATGGCTGCAAAACAGGTTACGTTTGATTGGACTGAACCCGATCAATAACATTGTAGACATTACCAACTACGTATTATTTGAAACCGGACAGCCATTGCACGCCTTTGATGCCGCTGAAGTTGCTGGTAACAAAGTGATTGTCAAAACGCTTCCTGCCGGAACAAAATTCGTCACACTAGACGGAGAAGAACGCGAGCTTGATGCCAGTGACCTGATGATTTGCAACGAAGAAGAAGGAATGTGTATTGGTGGTGTTTTTGGTGGAATCAAATCAGGTGTGAAAGATTCAACCACTTCCATATTCCTGGAAAGTGCCTATTTCAATCCGGTTTATATCCGGAAGACAGCCCGCCGTCATGGACTGAATACTGACGCTTCTTTCCGCTTCGAACGTGGAGTTGACCCAAATAACGTTATTTATGCCCTTAAAAGGGCTGCTCTATTAATTAAGGAGCTGGCTGGCGGAACCATTTCATCCGATGTTGTGGATGTGGTTGCCGATCCGGAAGTTCTGGAATATTTCCCGGTAACAGTCTCCTATCGTCACGTAAACCGTCTTATCGGAAAAGAAATTCCGCCCAAAACAGTACAAAGTATTCTCACTGCACTGGAAATTAAAATCGAAGCGGAAACACCCGACATGCTCGACTTGCTTGTTCCTCCCTACCGGGTGGATGTTCGCCGCGAAGCTGATGTGATAGAAGAAATTTTGCGGGTTTACGGTTACAACAATGTAGAACCCGACGGTGCCGTAAAATCGACTATCCAGCATTCGGAATTTCCGGATAAGATGAAACTTCAGAATTTGCTGTCGGAAATGTTAACCGGTAACGGATTCAACGAAATCATGTCAAACTCGTTGACCAAAGCTTCATATTACAACGAGCTCGAAAGTTTCAAAGCTGAAAACACTGTACAATTATACAACCCGCTGAGCTCAGATCTGAATGGCATGCGTCAGACGCTGATTTTTGGTGGAATGGAAGCCGTTGCCAGAAATACGAACTACCGGAATCCGGATTTGAAACTGTATGAGTTCGGGAATGTATATGCCTACAAAGGCAATCAATCGGCTGATAATTCTGTAAAGAATTTTGCAGAAGAGGAACACATCGCCCTTTGGATTACCGGTGACGACGAATTGGAAAACTGGACAACCCAAAGCAGACCAACCACTTTCTTTACCCTGAAAGCTTTCGTGGAAAATATTTTAACACGATTGGGACTGGATGTATTGCGTGCTCAGGTTGACACCGTTGATTCAGACCTGTTTTCCTCCGGACTGGAATACAAATTCAATAATCAACTGGTTGCACAAGTAGGTTATGTCAGTTCCAAAATCCGTGAGTTAACCGATGTGGAATCGGATGTTTTCTACGGTGATTTGAATTGGACCACCATTCTGAAACTTTTGGATAAAAACGGTGTTTCATATACTCCGCTTCCCAAATATCCGGAAGTGCGTCGCGACCTCGCTCTTTTGCTAAGCAAGGATGTAAAATTCAGCAGTATAAAAGAAATCGCGTACAATACGGAACGAAAACTCCTGCGCAACGTCAGTATATTTGACGTGTACGAAGGAAAAAATCTTCCGGAAGGAAAGAAATCATATGCTGTAAGTTTCTTCCTTCGCGATGATGAAAAAACGCTGAATGACAAACAAATTGACAAAGTGATGAAGAAGCTGCTTAGCGCGTTCGAACGTGAACTGGATGCTCAATTACGGTAAACTTCAGCAATAAAATAATTCGGGGCCAATTCGGATTTTCGGATTGGCCCTTTCTTGATTCAAAAAACGGATGACGCCCAATACAACAAAGGGAGTTTTACTGGCTATGACCACCGCATTTTTGTGGGGATTTTTGGCCATCGCCCTAAAAGTAGCATCAACCAAGGTAGATTCGTACACCATTGTCTGGTTTCGTTTTACCATTGCATTTTTAGTATTGTTCTCCTTCTTTTTGTTCCGGAGGAGGGAAATGTTGCGCATCCTCATCAAACCACCTTTTATTCTGGTGGTGGCAGCGCTTGCCCTTGGATGGAATTATCTAGGTTTTATGCAGGGCGTTAAATATACGTCTCCAGGAAATGCCCAGGTAATTATTCAGCTTGGTCCGGTGTTACTGGCACTGGCCGGCATCATTATTTACAAAGAAAAACTTTCCCGCAGGCAAATCCTTGGCTTCATTGTGGCGTCTATTGGATTTCTTCTCTTCTACCGGCAGCAATTAATCACCATGCTGGGAAAAGAGGCCGATTTTAATACCGGAGTGCTATGGATTGTTTCGGGAGCCGTTGCCTGGAGTATTTACGCTGTATTTCAGAAAAAGCTGGTACAAACTCATCATGCCCAGGCAATGAATATGTTTATTTACGGTCTGCCGGCCCTTCTGTTCATGCCAGCTGCCAATATCGATCACCTGAGCACACTCTCCTCCGGTTGGTGGATTCTTCTGATATTCCTCGCCGCCAATACGTTAATCGCTTACGGAACATTGGGCGCTGCCTTTAAATACATCGAGGCAAACAAAATCAGTATCATTGTTGCGATGAATCCGCTGATTACCTTCATCACCATGGCTATTTTGTCCGAACAACATGTTTCATGGATACCGGCGGAAAATATTTCACCACAAGGCTATCTGGCTGCCATTCTTGTGCTTACCGGTGCAATACTAGTGGTTAAGCGAAAACGCAAAAAAGATTGATGGAGTTTTGTGAAGTTTAGGTGACTATTTTTTTTTATTTTTTGCCATCCTAAACAAAACGAACTTATGAATCTTAGCTTTACCAAACTAAACAGGGTCATGCTTGTGCTCATGACTGCATTTCTTTTTTCCTGTCAACATGACGATTCCAAAATCATGACTGTGACGGGTGAAATCCCTGCCTCGCAACTTGGTGTTACGCTTTCGCATGAACATATACTGGTCGATTTCATTGGAGCCGACAGCATCAGTCCGGATCGTTACAACCGTGAGGATGTTGTAAAAAGAGTATTGCCATATCTTGAAGCACTGAAAAAATATAATGTTAATACGTTTGTTGATGGCACCCCTCAGTTTCTTGGCCGCGATCCGCAATTACTGAAAGAGTTGTCGGAGAAAACAGGCATGCATTTTATTACCAATACCGGCTGGTATGCCACCGGAGGAAACAAATATCTACCTCAGGAAGCTTATGAACTGAGTGCAGAAGAAATTGCCGCTCGATGGATTGACGAAGCGAAAAACGGAATCGGTGATACCGGAATCAAACCCGGATTTATCAAAATCGGGGTAAATATTCCCATGACGGAAATGGATGTAAAACTGGTGAAAGCTGCCTGCATTACCCACCTGGCCACCGGGCTAACTATTATGTCACATACCGGACTGGCCGGCCCAGCTTTTTCGCAGTTAAAGATTTTGAACGAATACGGTGTAGATCCTTCAGCTTTTATCTGGACACACGCCATGATAGAACCCAAAATGGAGTTGCTCCTCACTGCAGCTGACATGGGTACCTGGATTGGTTTGGATAATCTCACTCCGGAATATAAAATGGTGGCCCGGATGATGAAGATACTTTCATACCTTAAATCAACACGCAGACTGGACCGTGTGCTGATTTCGCAGGATGCCGGTTGGTATTCCCCAGGTGAACCCAACGGAGGCGATTTCAGAGAGTACTCTACGATTTTCGACACTCTGATGATTTTGCTTGACAAAAAGGGGTTCACGGAGGATGAAATGAACCAGATTTTGGTCACCAACCCTGAAAAGGCTTTCACAATCAGAGTTCGCAAACTTCAAGAGAAAAACGACTAAACTTCAGCCGAACCGTAAGCCCCACTGTCTGTTCCATATTTTGTAACTTCGCTTTCAGCGTACATAAAATTTTCGACATGGCAGAAATACGGGTAATCAAAGGAGACATCACACAGTTGCAGGTTGATGCGATTGTGAATGCCGCGAACAATTCGTTGCTGGGTGGCGGTGGCGTGGATGGTGCTATTCACCATGCAGCCGGACCTGAATTACTGGATGAATGTCGCACATTGCGTGGTTGTGCCACCGGAGATGCAAAAATCACCAAAGGCTACCGCTTGCCGGCAAAGTATGTTATTCATACGGTGGGCCCGGTTTGGTCGGGAGGCGGATATAAGGAACGGGAATTGCTGGCCTCGTGCTACCGGCGTAGCCTGGAAATTGCGGCTGAACACAAACTGAAGTCTATCGCATTCCCGAACATCAGCACCGGCGTGTACCATTTCCCAAAAAAGGAAGCATCGAACATTGCTGTTGCGGAAGTAAAGAAGTTCATGAAGCGTTCCGGCTTACCGGAAGAAATTATTTTTTGTTGCTTCGACGACGAGAACTATTCGCTATATCGGGAAGCATTGCAATAATCCGATCGAACTTAAAAAGTTTTATTGCTTTTTTCTATTTTGGACATCATGAATATTACCATACAACCAGTAGCCGGGAAAGATGCCATTGCTGTTGTTGCCAGGCTAGCATCTGAAATCTGGAACGAACATTACGTACCCATTATTGGGCAGGAACAAGTCGATTACATGATTGAAAAATACCAGTCGGAACCAGCTATTTCCAATCAAATTGAGAAGGAAGGCTATACATATTTCTTGATCTATGCCGGTAAAGATGCTGTCGGTTACCTCGGCATGCAAATCAGGGAGCAGGATTTGTTCCTAAGCAAGTACTATGTGCACAGTTCACAACGAGGGAAAGGCTATGGTCGGGAAGCATTGGAATTTATCCAGGAATATGCCCGCGAACAAGGTTTGCAAGGCATTTCCCTTACGGTGAATAAATTCAATTCGAACAGCATTGCGGCCTACGAAAAGATGGGCTTCCTGAATCTTGGACCAACAGTCGCTGACATTGGTAACGGCTTCATCATGGATGATTACAAAATGCGACTGCCACTCAGTTAATTCCGGGAAACCGGTTTAGTCGAACAATTCGGACAGACTGCTAAAATAATCTTCTTCCCAGCCAGCTTCCATATTTTCAAGTGCTCCGTCAGGAATGTTGGTTTGGTGAACCTCCATGCTTGTCCCTTTCTTGTCGGGATGCAGTTTGATGGTTACCACCGAATCTTCGTCTTCACCAAAATACCATTTTTGCACTATTCGTTTGTCCTGCTCAAACTCCACATTCTCACCCGAAATAGCTCCATCCCACAAACTGAACTTTGACCCTGGCTCGGTGCTCATTATGGCCGGCTCTCCGGTCCAGATTTCCAGCATAAGCGGATTAACCAATGCATTGTATACATCGGCAGGCGACGCTTTCAATTTAAAATATTTCTTTAGTTCCTTCATCGGAATTTTATTTATCGGTTTAATACTGACCAAAAATAAGGAGAATATCCGGTGTGCGTTATTTTATCAGGTTCAATATAACGCAAACTTTCTATTTTTGTCAATCGATAAAAAGAGACGCTTGCATTATGATAACAACAATACGTAATTACGCCAGCCTGGTAAAATTTGAGCACACCATTTTTGCACTGCCTTTTGCCCTCATTGGTTTCACGCTGGCCATTACTCATACGACTTTTGAATTTAGCTGGGAACTACTTGTCGCTGTTTTGCTTTGCATGGTTTTTGCCCGCAACACGGCCATGGGCTTCAACCGGTACCTCGACCGCGAGATTGATGCAGAAAATCCGCGAACTGCGCAACGGGAGATTCCTGCCGGTATTATTTCAGCGCGCAATGCTGCTGCTTTTGTGGCCATCAACGCCACCCTGTTCATTGCCACCACATGGTTTATTAACCAATTGGTATTTTTTCTCTCTCCCATTGCACTTATTGTGGTGATGGGTTATAGTTACACCAAGCGAATCACTCCACTTTGTCATTTTGTTTTAAGTGCCGGACTGGCATTGGCGCCCATTGGTGCCTACCTGGCCGTGACCGGGAAATTCGCTCTGGTTCCCGTACTGTTCTCATTCATCGTCTTTTTCTGGGTAAGCGGTTTCGACATCATTTATGCTTCGCAGGATGTGGAATTCGACCGGAATAAGGGGTTGAACAGTGTTCCGGTATTACTTGGCGTAAAGAAAGCCCTCAGGCTTTCAGCTTTAGTGCATGTACTCGCTGCCATTATGGTTGTTTGGGCTGGAATCGATATGCATGCCAACTGGCTCTACTGGACCGGCGCCGCCATTTTCATTGGTTTGCTTACCTACCAGCAAAGCATTGTGAAACACAACGACCTGAGCAAAGTAGACCTGGCGTTTGGAACGACCAACGGCGTAGCCAGTGTAATTTTCGCCGTTTTTGTGATTACGTCTCTGTATATCTAACAATTTTATGCAAGGACAGATGTAGCAAGTTGTACTAATTCCCAATCCTGTATCTATCAATAGAGAGGCTCTGTGGAGAAAATAACAATAGCTGTGTAAGAAGTCATTTTTCGCTACTTAGGTTTAGCAGAATTTTTGAGTTCAAAGCTCACATGACATAACCGAGTAAAATATTCATATACCCATCTTATTGAAGACTGTTTATTCACATTTGACTGCGCTCTCTAACAACACTGATATCCAAGTAAAACAATACGGCCGGTATAGAATATTCTATTGAATCAACTTGTCAGAATAAATAAGAGCATCACCCATAATTACACTTGCGTCCTTTTGGGGATTTAACCATTTGAAAGCAATGATATGGTTAGTTTTGGGCAATTGGTATTTCCAAAATACATCTACTCTCCGGGCAGGAGAGGATGCTACCGGCAAAAGAATGGTTTCTGCTTCATTTCCGTCAACAGACACAGCAATTTTTGCCACATAATCTTCGTCCGAACATCGTGTATAACCACGTATCACTGCCCCAATCCCGTTAAATGTGACATTAGCGACCTCTTTCGTCAACTGAAGGTTCAGAGGTTTTCGGTCAACCGGAAAATGTCCTTCAAATGATTGTTCCAGTCGAACCGGAACCGGATTCTGGCAAGCAATTGTTACCAAGGAATCGTTTACTTCTCCTCCATTCTTCAAAACTACCTGGAATGCCTGTTTCAATCCTAAGTTATACACATCATGTAACGAAAGATTGGTATAAGCAAAATCGCGGTCTTCCACTTCATACAGGTTTTTCTTCAAGTATTCGGGAATATGACTGTATCCCAGCATGGTTCCCAGGATTCCTCCGGCAGTGGCCGGATTACAGTCTGCATCCTGCCCGCAACGTGTTGCAATGTGGAGTGTTTTTGTATAATCTCCCTGTCCGTAAAGTAATCCGATTACTACGTATGCACTGTTAATTTTCGCATCGATGTCGAAGGGATTAAATACACCGTCCGGACAACCATAATCCTCGCTCCACTTCTTTTGACATTCAAACCAGGTTTGCTTCCAGTCATCAGGATACTGGGTGTGCCACTTGATAACGTCGACAATGCATCGGTGAAAGGAACTTTCCTCCGGAATTGTTTTTAAGGCCTCTGTGACAATTGCTTCAACATCGTCTAAAACAAAAGCCAGTGAATACATTGCTCCAACAAAAACACCTCCGTACCAGCCATCACCGTAGCAAATCATATGACCAATTTTGTCGGAGAACCGGCTTGCGGTATTTGGCATTCCGGGTGACATTAATCCTGCATAATCCGCTTCAATCTGATAGTCAATATCATCAGCATGCGGATTATTGAGCCAATTTCCGGACTCTGTTGGCTTTATTCCGTGAAGAATGTTGTAACGAGCCTGTTGGTTAGCATGCCACAACGGATACTCTGAAGTTGCAAAAGCCTTTGCTATAGAATCGATTGGAGCATCAATCCCCAACCGGTCGAAAACAGCAACAAACGTGAGATCCATATATACATCATCGTATAATCCGGGGAAAGTATCGTAATATTTTTTAATCGCACCATCGGGCCATTGGATCGGGATATAATCCTGAATCAGGGTTCCGTTGTAAACAAATTCAACAGGTCCGCCAATAGGTACAACCTATGGTTTGTCCGGCCCATCCACCTTTTATTTTATCGGCAAGAACAGACTTGGGAATAGTTATTTTTGTAGGAACAGCCATACTCATGTCGTTCTGTTTTGCTGCAGAACAGGAGACAACAACGTTAATCATCAAACAGGTGGCGATTAAAAAAATATATATCCTCATAGTAATTAATTTTACAACTCCACTTCGCGCAAGTAAATAATCGAAGATTGAGTCATGCTCACCCTATTGGTATTTGTCCTCCAATAGTCATTAGTTTTCTTCCTTATCTTTCTTTACATCATTTATTTTTCTTGACTACCAGTTGAATTAACTGCTCTGGTTCGTTGGTGGTTATAAAGTCAACACCTTCGTTTAAATAATGAACCAATTCTTTTGCATCGTTTACAGTCCAAACATTTACAGTGAGGCCAACTTTGTGTGCTCTACCAATCAATGACGAATCACGCTGAAAAGAATAAAAAGGATAATCTAGACCTGATATTTTATCAGATACTAGAGTTTCTATGGATTTATCATCCATTAAGTAAGCAATATGAGTTGTCGGATCCAGTTCCCGGATACGCAGTAATGCACCATAATTGAAACTAATATAATCCACCCAGGCCTGAGCTTTCAGGTCATGTACCATGCGAACCACGGTATCAGTCAATTCCAGAGTTCGTTGCTGACTGATTTGTGACGATTTGATTTCCAACACCAGGCGAGTTTTGTTTTGCAGAACTGTTGTTTTCAGGTATTGCTCCAGACTAGGAACACCTTCATCGTTTTCGAGATCAATGGCATGCAGCTCCTTTGCCGTGGTTTTTTCTACTACCTTTCCTCTAATTGAAGGATCGTGACAAATTACTGGAACATGATCGGCCGACCACCAAACATCAAACTCAGAAGCTGCACACCCGAGAACAATTGCATTTTTTAAAGAGCTTATGGAATTCTCACTCCCCGGTTGATTTTTCCATGCGCCCCGGTGAGCGACGACCGGAGTATGGATAAATTCATCCTTGACCAGATTATATTCAACGCATTTTTCACCGAACCCAATAGTTATTCCATAACAGAAGCCAGGTGTTGCAGCGGTTAACCGAGTTGAACTCTTTAAATAAACCTTCCCTTCCCGATCGATACGAAACAAACCTGCAGTATCTTTTTGCAATACAATGTTGCCTTTCGCAAAATTGCCTGATATTACAAATCTGCCAATGAAAGCTCCCTTTTGATTCAGTGGAATCCTGTAGTTGGTTAAAACTGGCAGAGTCATTTGCCTGTTACCAGCACTTACCTGTAAAGAGAAGATAATAGTCAACGCCAGCCCACTCAATATCTGAAATAGGTTTTTCATATTAAATTCTTAAAAGAATGCTTTAACATTCCAGGTTAAAACACTCTTAAGTTAAGATACTCATTCTCAAACAGCAAAATCTTATTTCGATGAAAATGAATAATCAAATTCCTGTCCTCCAGATGTTCTGATATAACTGTCAAACGCTCTTTCATTTTCATGAAGGACAATTACACGTGCTCCCCGTCTCAGGATTTCGTGATATGCAGAAGCATAGCCGGTTTTACGTCCATACGCCAAACAGATTCCATCCAATTCCCCGGCAAAATCGTTGTTATGATCGTGCCCGACAAAAATACCCATCACATCTCCCATTTCGACAAACGAAGCAAAAAGCCCACTGTTTAAAGAAGGAGAACAAACCGTTTCAGAATGATTTCCAAGTACCTTTTCCTGATTACGAACAAGCTCATATTCCGGAAAAGGTATGTGGAAAAATGCCAGTGCAGGAATCACCTTTCCCGCCTCAGACCTGAAGCGTTTACTTGTGCGACGATACCACTGAATCTGATCATTTTTAATCCAATCGTATCCCTCCACCTGAGGCATCGGTGAATAGGCATGAGAATCCAAAAGATATAACAAACACTCTGTTTTTCGCGTATCAACAGATTTCACTTCCAAAAAACAATTGCCTTCTCCTGACAGTGATTTGTCGCTATTCCCGCTGAGATTGTAGGGGTTCTTTTGCAAAAGTTTAAGTACCTCATTTTTGGGCATATCCGATTCCGTATCGTGATTGCCAAACACAATTGCAAACGGCACTTTTAGGTCAGTCATTGGGTGAATTACTTCTTTCCATCCCTCTTCTGCTCCTTTTGAAACTACCACATCACCTGTAATGATAACCAAATCAGGCTGTTCTTCCTGAATTAATCTGTGCATTAATTGAACAGTGCTATCATTATAGGCCGCATATTCATGGCCTTTAATCCAGTGCAAATCGGTAAATTGAATAATCTTAAATGTTCCGTTTTTAAACGACAGGACAGGTTTAGCAGAAAACGCGTCTAATGTTGAAAGGACAATGGCCAGTATTAAAGAAACTCTCATTTTCATTGTCGTGTTCTTTTTTAGTTGGTTGCCGGTGTTAGCTTCACAAAGGTTACTCCATGGTAAGGTACTTCAGTTGAAAAGCTACCTTCAAAAGTCCCCAGGTCCCTTTGCCGCCACAAATCACGGACAACTACTTTACCAGATAAATTGAGGCTAGCGAAGTCGAGGCTCATATCATACTTTTTCTTTTGAATGGTCTCGCTTTCTTCTTTATTCCATAAAATGAAATAAGGATTGACATGAAAAAAGCCCACGGCAATGGATCCGTCATCAAGATATTTGTACCAAATCTGACCATTTTCAACCATTATTTTATGGGCCGGCATAACGGCTGAATCCTGATCTACACCTATGACCTCGTCATTGGTCAACAGGTTAAGTGTAAAATCGTCCATATCGCTCATATCACAACCGATTAACAGAGGGGAGGACAAAATACACCACAAACTTATGTGCGAATACTGTTCATCAGGAGTGAGATACGATTCATGCACATTGGCTCCCCAACCCATACCCAGCTTCCCGACGACAAGCATGTCTGGATCATTGAATTTTCCGGGACGGGTAACAGGAGCGCACACGTCCTGAAAGAAACCGATACTTCTGACAATATTCCATTCATCAGTAATATCGCGTGTGGTGCGCCACTGGTTTCCTCCGGCTTCCCGGGCCCAGTTCCAGACATTGGGGGCACCAAAACCTACGCAATAAACAATGTCCCTCGGTACTTTATCAAGTGCATCTCGCATCACAATATATGGTTCCTTAATCAGTTCTTCGGTTGGAACCGGGGCAATTTCGGAGTAATAGCAGTAATCGTATTTCAGATAATCTACCCCCCAGTCGGCCCAGGTTTTCGCGTCCTTCTCTTCATAACCATAGCTTCCCAAGTGACCACCACAAGTTCTTGGCCCGGGCGAAGAATAAATACCGAACTTAAGTCCCATTTCGTGAATAGAGTCGCACAAGCGCTTGAAATCAGGGAATTTTTCGTTTCCCGCAAGTTCCCCGTTTGCAGAACGTTTATTAGCTTCCCAGCCATCGTCTATATTAATGTAACTCCACCCATGGTTCATCAGTTTTTCCTTCATAAAGCTGGCAGCATCCACCACTTTCTGCTCATCAACCTTCAATCCCCAGCAATTCCAGCTATTCCATCCCATGGGAGGAGTTAATGCAATTTCGTCGCCCGCCTGAACTCTGACCACTCTCGCATCGGTTCCCAGTTCATTTTTGGCTTGCAATATCATACTATAGGTACCTGCTTTTGTCAGCATTCCGCTGATAATCCCGGTTAGTGTATCCAGTTCGAGTCCTTTCGGCAGGTTTTGTACTGAAAAAGACATCGGACGCTTTCCGGTAGCTGCAATTGTCAGTAAAAAAGGATTACCGGGCCTTACCCCAAAAACTTTTGCATTATTAATTTTAGGCTTTGGCGAAGGTTTTGGAGTTAGAATATACTTTTCGGTTTTTATCGGGTCGGGCATTACAGCATCAGGAACTACCTCTCCGGAGGTCTCAAAACGTACGTTTAGCCAATCGGCATGATCGTACATAATGCCGTCATCGCCTTCTGTCACCAACAATGCCAGCTTCTTCACATTCTTCAGACTAACGTTAAACGACTTCGCCGGCATTCCCTTTTGCATTAGGCCACTTCGCCATATGATTTGCTGGTCTGCCAGGATCTGAAACTCCATCTTCCCTCCAAAGTCATTCCGATCGTCGGCACCTACCTGCCCGGAAAGAAATTTTGCCTTACCGTCCAGCCGAACGATAAACCGGCTTATTGAATGAGTTCCAATACCCCGTTCATATTTTACACCTGCCACCGACAGCGGGGTACCCAGAATGGAATGATTCACCGTTGGCACTCCCCAGTCCTGATACATTTTGCTTACATCCAACTCGTTTAGCCATATCGTTTTTGATTGAGCTAAAAAGGGTAAAAGAAGGGTTAGAAATCCGAATATAATTTTCTTCATAGTCGTCATGAAAAGGTTAGTTCATCAAATAGGTTAGTTAGTCTTCGCAAGATATTCATCAACAGTCAATCAAAAAGCCTCCGGGATATCCCGGAGGCCCACCCTATGCGAAAGGTTGAATCCGAACCTAAAAAGGATCCATTAAAACGAGTGCTGTTGTTTATATTTCATTATTCTCTGACCACTGAAATTCCCTTTCCGGTCCCGATGTAGACTTTGTTCTTTAATGCACGAATACATTGCACCCGGTCATCTACCAGGTTACTGTTGGCCGTAGTGTAAGTTTTCCAGGTTGACCCGTCGAAGACAGATACCCCCTTATTAGTCCCCACCCAGATTTTGCCATATGAATCTTCAGCAATCGCCAGAATCAGATTTTCCACCAGTCCGCTGTTTTCTTTTTTGTAAATCGTCCAGGTTTCCCCATTAAATCGGGCCAGGCCATTGCAGGTTCCAATCCATATATTCCCTTTGGAATCGGCCGTCACGGAATATACGTCGTTATCCGGCAATAGACTGTTTTCCTTATTGTAAAGTGTCCAGGTACCTTTGTCATATCTTGAAAGACCGTGATATGTCCCAAACCACATGCGGTTTTGAGAATCGCATGTTATCGCAACGACAGAGTTGTCCCCTAGATTCACTTCACGGTCATTATAAACCACCCAGTGCGTCCCATCGAGATTTGTTACACCACCGTTTTTTTCATTCACATCAATTTCGCCCTGTCCGTTCAGATTGACAGCGCCTCCGCCCCAGTCACCAACCCATATGCTTCCTTTGTTATCTGACGAAATGGTGTTCACCGAATTTGTGGGAGATGCATCTTTGACCTTTTCCCATTCAATTCCATCTTTGCTTTTATAAACACCACCACCCCAGAGGCCTGCCCATTTGGTATTATCATCCGCGATAAACAGTGTTTCTACGTAACTTTCAGGTCCTCTCGTTTCCCACTTTCCATCAACATACTCAAAAACACCAGCCCACGTACCAGCCCACAGATTTCCATTCTGATCAAAACAGATGGCCCGAATATCATTTTTCGGAGAAAACGAATCCTCAATCCGATAATTTGTCCATTCTTCAGTGCATCCCATGTACAAGAAGGAAGAAAAAAACAGGTTAATTAGTATGATTAGCTTCTTCATGTTTTCCGATTTAAAGTTGTTTCCGAGATTCCAGCCAGTTCCGGTAATCAGTATACAGTTTTCCCGAATTTGGATGACCGACTGTTGCAATTGATCCCGGCTTATTCATGATTCCCATGTATTGGTAGACAAGAATTTTGTCAACGAATGGGGAAATATCCTCCATTTGTTTTAGTATCCGTTCAAAATCAGCTGGAATAAGAGCACTATCGTACACGTCTCCTTCAAACTCAAAAATTTCCATATCGGCCCAAAGTTTCGACCGTCCGGCTTTCGTGTGAACCTTGCTCAATGCTTCATAGTACTTTCCTGCCGTTCCGACTTTTGTCTTCTTTACCCCGATTTCGTCCTGATAGGCAATAATATCGATATCCAGTTGCTCAAGTTTCCGGACGTAATTATCATCGGCTCTGACAGATTTCGTACCATATGGCGCTATCAGGTTTACAGAATTAGGGGTCAGCTCTTTGGCCTTTTTATTGCATCGGTTGACATACTGTATTGTCGTGTCATCTATGGTATTCCACAAACCTGATTCGTTAGGATAGTACCACCCGTAAAAGCTCTTGTGATGTGCGTATTTTTCAGCGACTTCTTCCATTCCCTTTTCGCGCAACCGGGCCACCTCTTCACTGGTCATCATTTTGTTACCCTCGCGCCAGTCTGCCCAAAAATCGTTACTTACAAAAAACTTGATCCCACATTCATCAGCAGCCGATAAAACAGCTTCCAGGGGATCCGGGCATATATAGTCATAACGAGGCTGAAGTTTTGACGGATAGAACGTTTTACCTTCATTCGCAACGGCCATCAAAACAAGGTATTCCATGCCTAGTTCACTATGTTCTTTCACCTTAGCTTTCCACTGTTCTGTCGTGAATTGAGGCAAAACCGGATTCCAGTATTTACCCTCCGGAGCAAATCCATGTGTAAACTCAAACCAGGAGCCTGAAATGGGTTTAATTGCTGCATTCGAACCCATTCCGGATAATGTGGAAGCGATCAACTGGTTTTGTAGTAACAAAGAGGTCGACGCGACGCCCGATATCTGTAAAAATTTCCGTCTATCCATGATTTCCTACTAAGTTTTATTACCAATTCATTTTAAATCCATTCCGACAACATTGTTCCTGGCAAGATGCTACCGGGAAGTTTGTTTATTCTTTATATAATTCTGATAATCTATATATAACTTAACAGTCGATTCTTCTCCCAAACGTATCGACATACCGGGATTACTGAAAACTCCCGGATATTGGTAGCAAAGTATCTTTTCGAAATTGTCAAAAAGAGTCAGATCGTGAAAAATCTCGTTGATAGGACGAGGATATAAATAACCTTCCTTGTGAAAAAGAAAAGCTTCCAAATCGAACCAGAGATGCGCATGAGCATCGTCACACAACTTTTGCAATTTTCGTGCAGCCTGAACTCCGGAAAGATCATTCTTTGGCATCCTGGCAAAGCCGAATGGGCACAAGATGTCCAGATTTTTTAACAACTCGGGATAAACTTTTTCAGCTTTAAGCACATCGAAACTGCTGGTGGCGAGCATGACCGGTTTATCAGGTGCCAAGGCCATGCAAAATGTTTTAAATCCTTTAAAGAAATTAATCATATCATTTTGCCGGCGTATCCGATCTGGATCACTTGTTGCATAAGCATCGAGTCCCCCCGAATTTTCCTCCGAAACATACCACCCATAAAACGACCTGTGATGTCCGTATCGCTCCCATAGTTCACCTGCAACCTTTTCGTGCCACTCCAAAGAAGCCTGTGTAAAATCGAACCAGGCATACATACCCACCCCTACAAGAACATTCATCCCAAGTTTATCAGCCTCGGAAAGAATGGCCTCAATCGGATCGTGTGCCGTAATGGACATTCGTCCTGAATATAATTTTGAAGGATAAAAAGCTTTCCCGTGGTATCCCTCCTGTTCAATGCGGTGTTTGTCGACATATGCTTCATTTCGGAACGCCTCCTGAATGACAATGATATCCATGCCGATTTTGTGCATCGACTGCACCAGCTCTTTCCATTGATCATCAGTCATTTTTTGCAATGCGGGATTCCACATTTTCCCTTCGGTTTCGCTCCAGTGGTAAAGTCCGGTCCAGGCGCCGTCAATCGTTTGAGTCGAACGAATTTTCGACTCAATAATCCTTATCGGTTTTTCGACCAACTGCCGGTAGTCTTTCCCCCGTACAACGAGAATAATCCGGTTGTCACCGACCTTGTCTGCTGTCGGCATGATAAATTTTACACATCGGGTGGAATTTGCGTCAACAGTAATCTTTTTCCGGAATAAGAGAGCTTCCTGATTTTCATTGTTGAAGTAAACCAGCACTTCAACCTGTTTCTCCTGTCCTCCGGAGTTGTATATCCCTGCCCTTATATCCAGATCCACTTTATTGGTTATTACTGATGGCGGAATAAGCGTCAGACCAATTCCTTGCCCGGCAGCCCGATTAAGGAACGAGAAACAGAAAGATATAAGTGCTACATGGATTAAAAACCTGTATATCATTAGTTTCACCTCTGTATAAATATGAATTAAAACAGTCGGTCAACCTCCTGATGAAAATAATCGATGCATTGACTGATGTCCGGAACGGAATTGTCCCAGTTATATTCATATTCAATTGAAAATAATCCTTTAAAATTCTGTCGTTTTAATTCTTTCAGCATTCCGTCAACATCACAAACACCGGTTCCCCAGATCACATCATGCTGTTCAGCCTCACCAGCTTCTTTCTCTTTCACATCCTTGAAATGCAACGATTTCACACGACCTTCACACATTTTCAGGGCTTTAACCGGGTCAATTCCCATACGCTCCCAATGACCTACATCGGCACAAGCACCAATACGGTTGCTAAGTCCTTTTACTTCGTTCAGAAATAACTCAGGATTCCAGTAGGGAGAAGGCTTCGGGTGATTGTGAATAGCTACATCAATTTTATATTGGTTGGCTAGTTGATCAACGTATTTCAGGTATTTATAGTCGGGTTCGCAGGTAATCGTTTCGATTCCCATGGCCGATGCAAATTCAAAAAGCTGCTTCCACTCGGCTTTACTATTACAAATAATGACTCCACTGGCAACGATTTTAACTCCTTTGGATTTCGCATAGGCCAACACTTTTTCCTGTGTAGCCTTATCCATATGAAAATCCATTGTCCCGGGAATATCTTCCCCCAATGTCTGACCGTAATATACCTCAATATATTTCAGTCCCAGTTGATGTGCTTTATCGATGGCCTCCTGCAGGCTGAATTTATGAAACGTGTAAGCCTGGATTCCCAAATGCCAGCCAGCCTTTTCAGCTTTGTCTGCTTGAGGAAAAGCGCGAACCGAGAAGCTTATAATTACAAGAGTAACACAAAGGTACCTAAAGGTATTTTTCATCATTCAAGTTATTTAGTCAGGATAAAATATAGTTCAGGAGCCAAATGCTTTCTTCGCCTCCTGTTATGATATCAATCTACAGGCATTTCGGGTAAGGACCATCCATCCCTATAGCTGTGTCTGATCCACTCGCTCGCCATTTCTTTTGCGTTAAATTCTGCAAACCGTCTGTCAAAATGCGGATCTCCGTCAACCACAGCATATTCATCAACAGTTACGACCTTGATTTTGTCGTTCGGTGATATGTTGGTGAACTCCATCTTCTCTCCATCCCAGGTTAATTCCCGATGCAAACCGGATAACCTTACCGCCAGCACTCCCATGACCACCATTTCATTGAACGGTCCGGAAAACCCGAAATTAGAGGAAGCTTCTTTTCGGCTGTCAGCCGGTTCTTTGCATGCTCTTATCCAATCTTGCTCATGTGCATTGGTCCCCCAGATATTTCCATTCCCTCCTTTTATTCGAGGAATGGTTGGCTCGGGCTGTTTAAAATGGGCCATAGCCGATTTGGGCAACAGTGTAGGATTCATTCCATAACAACCTGTCATTATTTTTCCCCTGGTTCCGACGAAAATCAACCCGCCGTTGGAATCTCCCATCATCTCACCATCTTCCAGCTCTTCGGGACGATCCGGCAGTAAACCTCCATCGTACCAGTGAACTTTCACTTCGGGCATGTTGACTTCGCCTTTCGGCGGTCTTTCCGGGAAGGTATAGGTAACCTTCTGGGCCTGCGGAGGTGAATAAAGGTTTGCCAGGGTAGAACTCGCCATCACTTTCGTGGGATATTTCAAGTCCAGCGCCCAATACAAAGGATCCATGATATGACAGGCCATATCGCCAAGAGCACCGGTTCCAAAGTCCCAAAAACCTCGCCAGTTCCAGGGAGTATACGCAGGATCATACGGACGATATTCCGCTGGTCCCACAAACAGATCCCAATCCAACCCCTTCGGTACTTTAGCTCCGCCTTTAGGCTTCGCCAGTCCCTGAGGCCATATGGGACGATCGGTCCAGCAATGCACTTCATATACGTCACCAATAATACCGGATTGAATCCACTCTGCTATTTGACGGCACCAATCGAACGAATTCCCCTGATTCCCCATTTGAGTCGCAACTTTATATTTCTTTGACAGTCGGGTCAAAAGCCTTGATTCATAAACTGAGTGTGTAAGGGGTTTCTGGGTATAGCAATGTTTTCCCAGAGTTATTGCATGAGCAGTTACTCCAGCATGAGAATGGTCAGGTGTAGCCACCATAACTGCATCAATCGATTTGCCCATCTCATCCAACATAACCCGCCAGTCTTTAAATTTTCTGGCATTTGGATAGTCTTTAAATGTCTTGTCTGCGTAATTCCAATCCACATCACAAAGGGCTACAATATTTTCGGTGTTCATATTCCTCAAATTATTGCGTCCCATTCCTCCAACACCAATACCGGCGATATTTAATTTGTCGCTGGGAGCTGTATGCCCCAATGTTTTCCCTAAAACAGTGCTGGGAACAATCGTCAAACCTGAAGCAGCAACACCAACGGTTCCAATGAAATTTCTTCTCGAGAATTTACTCTTATCTTTTTCCATAGTTTTAGGTGTAATGGTTATGTTGGTTACAGTCTTTTTAAAATCAGATTCTTCCAAAGTACCTTAATTCCTCCTCCGTCATGTATCTGAAGTGCAATACGTCCATTTCCCCTGTCAATCAGAGAATCCGACAGATGGGTCATTTCGTGCCCGTTGAGCCATGTTTTTACTTCCGGCCCGACCACTCTGATTCGCATCGTATTCCACTCACTGGGTTTGAGAATATTCTCTTCTTCATCTGGAATCTGATGAAGCCATCCACGACCATATGATTCATAGATACCCCCCGTGTCATTTCCTTTGGGAGCGACTTCTACCTGCCATCCGGAAACTTTTGTTCCATCAATCGTTGACCGGAAAAAAACGCCGCTATTACCGTTTGATACCTGTTTGAAATCGACAGACAAGTCAAAGTCTCTGAAATATTGCTTTGTTGCCAGGTATCCATAACCTTTATCAGGACCACTCTCACAAACAAGCAAGCTATCCTGAACATACCACTTTTCTGTTCCGTAAATAATCCAGTTTTCCAGATCATAGCCATTGAAAAGACTAACCACACCCTTTCGGGATGGTAAGTGTTTAATTTTTATATTACGAAACCACGCTGGATATCCATGATCCTGAAGGCAGATAACACCTGACGTCGAAAGCCCATATTCCGGCACACTCCTCCATTTTCCATTGTTTTTTCGTGCAAGCCATTCATCAGACCAAGCTTCAAACTCAATCGTCTTTACTCCGTTCATCCAATATTCAACATGACCATTGTCGAATACAATTTTAGAATTGTTCCATTGTCCGGCAGGCTTCACTTTCAATTTGCTTTTGTCAGGCAAATACATGGCATAATCTGCACCACATTTCTGCCATTCTTCTAAAGTCTCAGGGAAATTCACATCATCAATCAACTGATATTCCGGACCAGTTATATATGGCACGGGAAACCGGGGATTCTCAACCACATGATACAACATCCCACTGTTACCACCCTTTGATATTTTCCACTCCCATGAAAGGATAAAATTTTTATACTGTTTGTCCGTAACAATGTATCCACTGGCATCACTACCATGACCTTCAGCCTTAATGGTACCATCTTGAACTTCCCATGGGCCGGTCACATGAGTTCCATTATAATCTCTCCAACCCTGTAATGTTTTCCCGTCAAAAAGCAATTCCCAACCAGCATTCTTTTCAGCCCTGGTTAACGTGTTCTCATTTTTACTACATCCTGACGATAAGGCTCCAAAGAGCAAAACCAACACATATATCTTCCTCATTTTCATCATAACGTATAAATTCAAAGAGGCTGCCTCAAAAGTTAACCTGCCAGTTATCTATTTTCGTCAGATAGTATAGTTCCACTGAATCGGAGTAACTGGAACCTGAGAGCTCCACACAGATGTCTGTAGGTTTATTCTCAAGAAATTCACACCTTTTTTACCAGCAACAAGTAAAACGCAGATTACTTTGAGACAGCCTTCTCAATCGATTATTAACCTATGAAAATCAACGCAGATCAGTAATTACCATTTTGCAGCAAAACACCATTCGACTTATCAATCTCTGTTTGAGGAATTGGGAAAGGCCAACTATTATCGGTAACCAGTTTGCCCTTGTTCGCATACGGCTGCTCATTATAATATCCATTCATCACAGAGACATAATCACCCCAGCGCAATAGATCCAGCAGACGATAACCTTCCATGCCCAGTTCCCAGCGTCTTTCATTTTTAATGGCCGTTAATAAATCGTCACCAGCCTCTACTGCCAGGTTTGTTTGAAAATAGGTATCATCGATAGGGACTAAGGTCTCATCAAATGCACGATATGTTGCCTCTTCATCTTTTTTGGATGTTGACACAAATGCACGGTAACGAACTTCATTAATCAGGCTTGCAACCTTTTGATTGTCTCCTCCCGTTTTTAGTAGTGCTTCAGCATACATCAGGATAACGTCAGCGTATCTTATGTAATAAGGAGTCCAATCAGATCTTATATCCCCTAAAGAATAACCATCTCTGAACCGATCTGGAACAAAAGCTTTTCTGCTTTGCTGTAAATGAATATTATCATATCCCTTATAGTTATGGGTAATTAGTTTTCCATCCACATTTGGGAAAACGTCGCCTGAACTGATTACAGTAAACAATTTGCGAGGATCTCTGGAATCAAACGATTCAGCAAAATAAACTGTAGGACAATTACCGCCCCATCCGCCAACTTCTCCACGCCCTGCATACATAACCGCTGTGCAATAACCAATATCCATATATCCGGGGACGTAATCTCTTAAGACAGTAAAAATGCATTCCTTAGACAATTCTGAAGCATGAGAACCTGCAAAGTAATCACCTCGAAAAAGGTTCTGATAATCGGGTACTAAACTGAAGGCCTGACTATCATATACCACCTTTGCGGCATTTAGAGCCGCAGCGTAATCAGCATTGGCATCACCCGTCATTTTTCCCTGTTCTTCCAATCCAGCAAAAAACAGAGAGACTCTGGCTTTAAAAGCATATGCCACATACTTTGAGACCCTTCCATATTCATCTCCACTTACATTGGTCGGTATATTTGCATCAGCAAGACATTCATCCAAATCCTTAACAATTTGCGCTTTAATATCTTCTATAGGAGACTTGGCCGGCAACTCAGTTGGTACGGGCGTTTCAATTATCAATGGAACAGAACCAAATGTTGAAACCAGATCAAAATAAAACCATGCCCGTAAGAACTTTACTTCTGATATATAGCGAGATTTAGTCTCGTCAGATAAAATACTACCATTAGCTGAGACTAAAGATGGTGCATTACTAATTCCTTCAATGGCAGAATTGCATCGGGAAATGCCGGTAAAACGTCTAGTCCACGTGTTGAGTAATTCTCCGTTGGATGTTAAAGGGCGCCCTGTGGCCAAATCTTTGGTATCAATCCGATCATTTGCATCTGAGCCACCTGCATCTGCATCATCCGTTATATTCGTTCCCACTTCAATCCGGTTGAGATAGTAATCCCAATCCCCCCATGGAATCATATTTGCATAGCAATTTGTAACGGCCTTAAGAGCAGCGTCAGGAGTATTGTAATAGCCTTCTTCATCAATTGATGCATATTGCTTTGAATCAAGAAAGCTGTCAGAGCAAGAATAAAGAACAATAATTGGAATAATCGCCAATATATATAGTAATTTTTTCATGATGCTAATTATTAAAATTTGATATTCAATCCCATCAAGTATTGACGAGCCTGTGGATAAAATGCAATATCAACTCCATTAAATAATGGACTGGAGTCTCCAATCTCCGGAGACATTCCGCTATAATCAGTAATCGTAAATAGATTATATCCTCCGACCCAGATTCTCGCATCTTTCATGAATACTTTTTTCAAAAGCTTCGCTGGTAGAGTATAACCGATTTGCACATTTTTCAATTGCAGATACGAACCATCTTCTGCTAACCAATCTGAAACTTTAACATTGGCTGAATTATCAGTTGTTATTCTAAATTGGCTGTTGGAAGGATTGGTTTCGGACCAGGCGGTAGTCATCAGATCCTTTGGGGCGTTGTAATAAGCAGTTCCCGAATAAAGGTCAATCTTCTTCATATTCATAATCTCATTGCCAGACACTCCGTAAAATGTCATAACAATATCGAAGCCTTTATATTCAAGCCCTAAATCAAAGCCATATGTGAAGTCCGGGAATGGACTAC
>ENA-ORXD01000275-ORXD01000275.1-sediment-metagenome-genome-assembly--contig:-NODE-275-length-75645-cov-4.494217_pt1 | contig 75645 bp, 66 predicted proteins | sample MGYA00237862_ERZ511471 | MGnify/ENA metagenome assembly ERZ511471
TTAGACAAGGGAGACTTATCAAGCAGATCGGGACGCCGGGCCAAAGTGCGCAACAATTGTTGACGCCGTCGCCAGCGAGCAATCCTGGCATGATCCCCGGACAGCAATACCTCAGGAACTTTCATGCCGTTGAATTCTGCAGGTCGCGTATAATGCGGAAATTCAAGCAATCCATCGGAAAAAGAATCCGACAGGGCACTTCCGGCGCAACCCAGAACACCAGGGACAAGGCGAGCCGTTGCATCAACGATGACCATGCTTGCCAATTCGCCGCCGGTTAGAACGAAATCCCCAATGGAATATTCTGCATCCACCATGGTCCGGATTCGCTCGTCAAAACCTTCGTAGCGCCCGCACACCAAAATCAGCCCAGGTTCTTGGGAAAGGCGTTCCGCCTCAACCTGATTAAAACGACGCCCCTGAGGCGTCATCAGCAGAACCTTGGCCAGAGGTGAACGCTGGCGCAAATCCTTGAGGGCACGAGCTACAGGTTCCGGCTTCATAACCATGCCGTCGCCACCGCCGTAAGGGGTGTCGTCAGTAACCTTATGCCGCCCTTCAGCCCAGTCTCGTAGATTATGGGCTGCAATCGAAATCAATCCCTTGTCCACTGCTTTGCCGAGAATACTGTCGGCAAATGGCGAAGCGAACATGCCGGGAAACAAAGTCAAAATGTCAAACTTCATCGGCCTCGGGGAGGAAACCGTCGAGGAGATCGACTTCCATGCGCCGTCCTTCGAGATCAACGGCAACAATGAACTGATCAACAGCCGGAATCAGAATTTCACCAAACGGACCGCGCACGACATAAATATCATGAGCGGGTGTCTGCATTAAATCACAGAGCCTTCCCAGACTGCCCCGGCGTCGATCAAGAACCTCCAGGCCCTCAAGCTCACTCCAATAGAACTCGTCATCTTCGAGTTCAGGCAGATCGGCATAGCGCATCCAAAGCTGTTGTCCGACAAGGGATTGGGCATGATCAACATGATCCACCCCTGTCAGGCGCACAAGAACATCCCGACTTCGAGCAACCGCCCGGACGACTTGATATGCTGTGAACTTTCCCGTTTCGTCGCAAAGAAAAACACCGGGTCGGTCCAGAACTGCTGTGGCTTCACCTGAATGGATCTTGATCTTCAGGTCTCCGCGTAGCCCGTGGACCCCTATCACGACCCCCAGACAAAAAAGATCGTCCCGGTCTATTTCCATTACTCCATGATCTGGAGGGTGGCCCGTTTGTTCTCTCTGGTGGCCTTGGCATTCAAAAGAGTCCGCATTGCCTTGGCGGTGCGTCCCTGCTTGCCGATGATCCGTCCCATATCTTCCTGGGCGGCCGCCAGTTTAATCAGAATCGAGCCATCCTCTCCGGCTTCCTCGGAGATAACAACGGCATCAGGGTTTTCTACCAGGGACTTTGCGATGAATTCGATGAGTTCTTTCATGGAGTCCGCCCTTCGGAGCCAGGATTGGCCCTCCTCAATGACTGGAATCTACAACACACTGCCCAAAAACGAAGTCTGGCCACTAATCGCAAATCTTGTAATTTGATGCCTGCACTATTTCTATGACGCTGCTGCTTGACCTAGAATGACCCGGTCAGGCCTGAACAAAGATTTTGAACAGGCCTGCCGTATCAGTATCAGGCCTGTTTAAACTTGGCCCAAAGCCCCTGTGCACGGAGCAGCTGACGTACGGTGTCGGTGGGCTGGGCGCCTTTATTCAACCATTCCAGAGTCAATTCCTCTTTCAGGTTGACCATCGGCGGATCCAGCTTGGGATCGTATTGGCCAAGTTTCTCGATAAAACGACCGTCGCGGGGATAACGCTCGTCTGCTACCACGATCTGGTAGAAGGGTTTCTTTTTGGCGCCACCGCGGGCCAGTCTGATTTTCACTGCCATGTTTTGTCCTCCTGGGTCTTTCTGAACAAATGCTTTTTATGATTTCGATGGTGTTGAAAAATGAATCTGACCGAGAATGTTTAGAACGGCAGTCCGCCGCCTCGTCCCATAAGACCTTTCAAGCCCTTGGGTCCCAGTTGCTGCATCTTCTTCATCATCTTCTGAGCTTCCGTGAATCGTTTCAGCAGCTGGTTGACGTCCTGGACACTCGTTCCGCTACCTTGAGCAATGCGTAGCCGTCTTGATCCATTGATGATCTTGTGATCACGTCGTTCCTGCTTGGTCATCGAGTCAATGATCGCCTCGATTTTTTTGAATTCTTTATCCGGCAACTGCATCCCTTGCATCTGCTTGAGCGCCTTGCCACCGCCTGGAATCAGCTTGAGCAGCGACTCCATGGAACCCATTTTCTTTATAGTGCGCAGCTGGTCGCGAAAGTTTTCCAGGGTGAAGCCTTCCTTGCGAAGACGCTTCTGCATCTCCATGGCTTTTTCCTGATCAATCGCCTCCGTGGCTTTCTCGATCAGCGACAGAACATCGCCCATCCCCAGAATTCGCTGAGCCATGCGGTCAGCATGGAACGGCTCCAGGGCATCCAGCTTTTCACCAAGGCCAACTAATTTGATCGGCTTACCGGTCACCGCCCGAATCGAAAGAGCGGCACCGCCGCGGGCGTCACCATCCAGCTTGGTCAGGACTACCCCAGTAATTTCAAGCTTCTCGTTGAAACTCTGAGCGACATTGACCGCATCCTGGCCGGTCATGGCATCCGCAACGAAAAGAATTTCCCGCGGATTAAGGTCAGCCTTAATGCGGACCAACTCACCCATCAGGGCTTCGTCAACATGCAGTCGCCCTGCTGTGTCAAGGATCAGCGTGTCGTAGCCGTTCAGTTCAGCGAAACGATGAGCGGCGCGACAAATCTCCACCGGGTCTTGCCCCGGCTGAGTGTCATAAACCGGTATATTCAGTTGCCGCCCCAAGGTTTTCAGCTGTTCGATAGCTGCCGGCCGATAGATATCGGCAGGAACCAGCAGGGGTGAACGTTTTTCCTTGCGCAGACGTAAGGCAAGCTTGCCGCAGGTAGTGGTTTTACCAGCACCTTGCAGACCACACAACATAATACCGACCGGCGGGCGGGCCGCCAGATCCAGCTCGTTGTTGATGCCTTCGCCCATCAGGGCTGCCAGCTCCTCACGAACGACCTTTATGACCTGCTGGGCGGGGGTCAGACTTTTCAGAACATCCTGGCCAACCGCTCGTTCCTTGACAGCCGCGACAAAGTCCTTAACCACCCGAAAATTAACGTCGGCCTCCAGAAGAACCAAGCGGACATCGCGGAGCGCTTCCTGAATATTCTCTTCAGTCAGTCGCCCACGACCACGCAGCTTCTTGAAAACAGCATCAAATTTTTCGGTGAGATTATCGAACATTATTCCGCCTGTCGGCTCTAAGGAGTCGCAAAGAATGGAATATAGTGAAGCCCCCAGCCTTTGTCAAGGAAAAAACCTGGGAAGACACAGGGGCTTACCCGTCATCTCGGCAATACCCCTGCAGGGTCCGACGATGGATTTCAAGGGGGTCCAGTTGCGCATCCCTCAGGACCGCGAGCACATCAACCAAATCATCCGCAGGCACCCGGATTGCCAACCCGCAATCTGAGCTGAGTTGGCGCGGAACCGGGATAAGCAAAATCGGGGCAGAGGCATCCTTCAATACACGCTCAGCCTTCATAACTCGATGGATCGAGTTGAAAATCAGGACCAGATCCCGCTCTTGAACCATATTCGACATGGTGGCATAACCCTGTTAAAATTCGGCAATGATAACCAATTCACTCTTTTTTAATATTGACAGAATTAGGATCTCAACGCTAGACTATATTGCATCGGCAAAAGTATTATTTCAGCCATTTCCAGCCCGGACGACTTCTTCAGGCTGGTATGAGCCGACGGAGTTTCCATTGGTTCACACATCCCACATCACAATTGCAGCAACCCTGCTGGCCCTTGCTTTGCTGGTCAACATCCCGCTCGGTTACTTGCGTGAGGCCTCCCAAAAATTCAGCGTCCGCTGGTTTGTCTTTGTACACCTCTCCATCCCGTTACTGGTTGCTCTGCGCGTGACCGTCGGTCTGGGCTGGGGTTTCGTTCCTCTGAGCATTGCCAGCGCGGTTGCCGGGCAAGTGATCGGTGGCCGCATCAACCGGAGAAAAGGTGCATGAAGGAAAAGCGGCCCCCGCTACCTCGCCCTCTTCGGACTTCTTCCATCCTGAACACGTTTTTAACTGACCGCGGCCTGACTGGAAAGTTGAACAGCTACCGTGTCTGGAAGCTTTGGCCCGCCATTGTCGGCCCCCAGATCGCAGCCCGCACCCAGCCGCTTCGATTGCGCGACCAGGTCCTTGAAGTTCGGGTTGATCATCCGGTGTGGATGCAGCAATTGCAGCTCATGAAACCGCAGTTACTGCAACGCCTCAATCAGCAGCTAGGCAACGACACAATTAAAGACATATACTTGCGGCGCGGCCGGCTGACTCCAGAGCCCAGCAGTGAAGTCGACAACGCTCCGCCACCGCTACACAACGCCCCACCGGTGACCGCAAGCGACCGGGCAAGGATCGAAACAACCCTGAACACCCTCCACGACCCCGACCTGAAAGATGGCTTGCGGCATATTTTCGAACTGCAGAGCCGTCTCAACCGGCTGCGCGAAGACAAAGCTTCGCGTTGAACGGTTTCTAGCCCCCAGCATAGATCCTAATAATCTCAGCCGAGTAATCATCCCCCTCATAAACAATCAGTGGCGCCTCGACCTGAATACCTGGACGGCCATTTCGCCGCCCCTCAACCAGGACCAATCGTGCCGGATCGCCTTGCCGGGAATGAATGAACCGCAACCGTTTCGGTTCCAACCGGCACGCGCGCATCCCGTTCAGCAGGTCAGTGAGCCGCTCTGCCAAATAAACCAAGTAAACCCGCCCGCCATTGACCAGCAGGTAAAAAGCAGCCTGAAGAAAAGCCTCAAGTCCACCGGCTAGCTCATGGCGAGCAGCCGCTCGCTCTCCACGCGGGGCCACCCTTCCCGTTCTGACCTCGCGGTACGGAGGATTGGAAAGAACGACCTGGTAGGATTGGGCCGACAACAGCTTGCGGATATCGCGCACATCCCCTTGCAGGATCTGAACTCGATCCTGCAATTGGTTCAACGATACATTTCGGCAGGCGCGCTCGGCCAACTCTGGATTGAGCTCGATTCCGGTCAACGATGCCGCACTGGAACTTCGAGCCAAGAGCAGGCAAATGACCCCGGAACCGGTTCCAAGATCTACGGCGCGTTCATCGTCCTGGACTTCGGCAAATTCGCAAAGCAGCACCGGGTCGAGTGAAAACCGGTAGCCGTCGCGTTTCTGCAGGATCTTCAACCCGCCGATGCGAAGGTCATCGAGGGTCTCATCGTTGCGCATCAGGGTTTCCGCCACTCCCAGCTCCTCACCGCAACCCACAAAAGAAAACAAGGGGGACGATAAACCACCGTCCCCCTTTAGTTTACTCATTCAGCCCGGAATAAAAGCCTACCCACCACCATAGCTGTGCAGACCGGACAGGACCAGGTTTACACCGAGGTAACAGAAAATGGTGGCTGCGAAGCCGAAGATGGACAACCAGGCAGCACGCCTGCCAGCCCAGCCACGAGTGAAGCGGGCGTGCAGAAAAGCGGCATAAATGAACCAGACGATAAGACTCCAAGTCTCCTTAGGGTCCCAGCTCCAGTAGGTACCCCAGGCATAGTTGGCCCAGGCCGCCCCGGTAATAATCCCCAGCGACAGCAGGGGAAAACCGATCATGATCGCCTTGTAGTTGATATCGTCCAGAACCTTGGCGGCCGGAAACAATCCAAGGATGCCCCCAGCCGGCGACCCTGCTGCATTCTTGTCCTCTTTGCCGACCTTGATCAGATACATGATCGATACGCCGCAGGCCACGGCGAAGGCAGCATAACCTAAGAAACAGGTGATAACGTGATAGGTCAACCAGTTGCTCTGCAGGGCGGGAACCAGCGGTTCAATATTGGTATCCAGACGCCACTGAGCCCAAGTCATGCCAAGAAAAGCAAATGGAATAACGAACGCGCCAACCGAACGCTGCCGATACTTGAGGTCAATAAGGATATAAATCAGCAGGATGGTCCAAGAGAAGAACACCACTGATTCATACAGGTTGGACAACGGAGCATGGCCGACTTCACCGGGAAGCTGATAGGACTCCCACCAACGCAAGCCGATCGCTGCGGAGTGGGCCAGAAACCCGACATAGGCCAACGTGTTGGCGACCAGGGCCACCGCTTTGCCGCGGGTGGCAAGGTATACCAGGAAAAGGACCATTGAAACAAAATAGCCCAAGGTCACATAGTTCAAAATTTCGGTGCTGATCAGTTGTTGAGTGTGCATATTTCCCTTCCTTCTCTCACCGTTAGGAAGAAAATTCTTCTTTAAGGTTCTTTTTCAGTTCATCGAAAAACAGCTCGAACGCCGGCTGATTACGGTGGGCCGAGCCCCCGATTTTGACACCGGTTTTGTTGTCCACAGCCTGAATGGTCACCCAGATTCGCCGATGTGACATGAAGAACGCTACCAGCGAACCGATAACCATCAGGGCGCAACCAGCCCAGACAATCCAAACACCAGGATCCTTGGTCGCCTGCAGACCGGTAAAGTAGCGCTGCTCAAAATCGAGCAGGCTGAAAACATACTCCCCACCACGGCGGGCATCGAACTCGGGGAAAGCCTGGAGCACCACGAATTGATGCTGTTCTCCATCCCGGTGTTGATGACCGGCGCCGGGCATCACCTCAAGCTGGGCCGCCGGACCGAAGTTCTGGAAGGTCGGGGTAAAATTGACCACCCGGAAAGCACCGCCGCCAGGCAGCTGTGCAACCTTGTTCATGGCCACGGACAATTCTGCGGTTTCTCCGCTGGCAACATGACGGACCCGGAATTTCAGTTCGGGGTCACCGGTCGGGCCGTAGCTCGACTGGTAAAAGGTGATTCCTTTATAAGACAAGGGGTCGTTAACGACTATGGGGCGCCGGGTAAGCTCTTCACTCACCGGCTTGCCATCTTCCAGGATCGTCAGCAGGCTTTTAAATTCCCGCGGACGGCCTGAGTCATAGAAAGAAACATTGAAGTCGTCACAACGCACCTCGAAGCCGAGTTGAATAGGTTCCCCACCGGTACGCGGCCAGATTTTGCTGATGGCACTCCCTTCAGGGATATTGACAAAAGCCTTGTAGCCCCAGAGAGAGCCAACAATCGCCCCCATGAAAATCAACAAGATGGAGAGATGAGTGACATAGACACCAAAGCGAGCCCATGCCCCCTTTTCTGCATAAAGGTAGATTCGGTCATCCCGCTCCGTTACCACCGGCTCACTGAAGTGTTGGCCGAGGAAAGACTTCAGTTTCTCCCGCGCGTTTGCAGGGCTGTCTTTGACCAGCAGTTCGTCAATATTAGAAAGGGTCTTGTAAAGGGAATCATCTGCCACCAAGACCGGTTGGGTCACAGTTCTCCAGACCCGCGGCAAACGCTTAATGGAACATGCGATCAGGTTGATCGAAAAAAGGACCAACAAACCCATGAACCACCAGGAGTGGTACATGTCAGTGAACTGCAGCTTGACCAACAGGTGGTAGGTGCTTTCCTCATAAAACTTCAGATACTCCTGTGGATCCAGATTCTGCTGGACCACAGTACCGATAATGGATGTCACGGCCAGCAAGATCAGGACTGTGACGGTCAGCTTCAAAGAGCAGAAAAAATCCCACAGGGCTGTCAAAGGATTACGGTTCTGGGCACTCAAGGCGAAATCTCCTGAAGGCTTAGTGCGCTAATGTAGAAATGGCCGGTCGACAACTGCGACATGGACCAAGCGGGAAATGGGAAAACGGTTCGCCAGATTCTTGAGCGAATTGGGCAGGGTTTTTGGCGCCGAACGACCGGCAGATAGATACAATTTCAGTCATATTTCTTGGCAAAGGTAATACAGGGGCAAAATCTCTGTCAAGGGAAATCGCCCCCTTAGAAGGGGCGAGATTAGAACATGCAGAGATTACAGGCCGGCCCGTGCCATGCGCTCCTTAAGAGATTCAGCCTTCGCCTCCACCCCGGCAGCCAGATTCTTTTTGAACTCAACCAGTTTGGCGGCCAAGCCCGCATCTTCCACAGAGAGAATCTGCGCGGCAAAGATACCTGCGTTGCGTGCCCCGGCCTTACCGATGGCCATAGTCGCCACCGGGATCCCAGCCGGCATCTGCACCATAGCCAGCAGGGCATCCAGTCCTTGCAATGAGGTTGAATCAATGGGAACTGCAATTACAGGGAGGGTCGTCTCTGCTGCGACCACTCCGGCTAAATGAGCTGCCGCCCCGGCACCAGCAATCAGCACCTTGATACCGCGCTCCCGGGCCGCGCGAACGTACTTAGAGGTACGTTCCGGTGTCCGGTGTGCACTGGAAACGGTCATTTCAAAAGGAATCCCGAACTGCTTCAGGGCCTGGCCAGCCTCGGCCATGATATCAAAATCGGAATCGCTCCCCATGAGAATTCCGACCAATGGTTTTTCACTCATCAGACTGCTCCATGAACATAAAGATAGGTTCGACAGGTTATCTTTTCAAGGCCTTCTGGCCAATATCGTTGCGGAAATGAACTTTATCCCAATGGATCAATTTCACCCCGCTGTAGGCCTTGGCAATCGCGGCAGCGACATCGTCGCCCAAGCCGGTGACTCCCAAGACGCGGCCTCCGTAATTAACGACCTTACCGTCCGTCAGGACCGTGCCGGCATGAAAGACCATCAGGTCCTCAATCTCATCAGCCTCATCAAGCCCGGAAATCTCTAGCCCTTTTTCGAAACTGCCAGGGTATCCACCTGAAGCCATGACGACGCAAACCGCTGCCTTGTCGTGCCAGTCAAGAGTTTTCTGAGTCAGGTTGCCGCGGGCACAAGCCTGCAGGATCGGCACGATGTCCTCTTTCATACGCATCAGCAAAGGCTGGGCCTCCGGGTCGCCAAAACGAGCGTTGAACTCAACAACCCGCGGCTTGCCGGCTTTGATCATCAATCCGACATAGAGGATGCCGCAATAGGGTGTCCCCTCAGCAGCCATACCGGCGATTGTCGGCTTAACGATAGTCTCGATCACCTCATCGGCCACAGTATCGGTTACGACTGGAGCCGGGGAATAAGCCCCCATGCCACCGGTATTCGGCCCTTCGTCATTATCGAAAATACGTTTATGGTCTTGGGAAGAAGCCAGCGGCAGGATGTTCTTGCCGTCAGTGAAAGCGAAAAAGGAAGCCTCCTCGCCATCCATGAATTCCTCAATGACCACTTGGCTGCCAGCAGCACCGAACACCTTATCCAGCATGATGTCATCGATGGCAGCTATCGCCTGCTCCTCGGCCATCGCCACAATGACCCCTTTGCCAGCAGCCAGACCGTCAGCCTTGACCACGATCGGTGCGCCTTGTTGCTTCACATAGGCGACCGCCTGATCTCGATCGGTGAAGGTTTGATAAGCAGCGGTCGGAATCTTGTATTTTGCCATCAAATCCTTGGAAAAACTCTTGCTCCCTTCGATCTGCGCCGCAGCCTGATTGGGGCCGAAGATTTCCAGACCGGCAGCCTGGAAACGATCGACGATCCCCATGGTAAGCGGCACTTCAGGGCCGACCACGGTCAAATCGATCTTTTCATTGATGGCGAAATCGAGCAGGGCATCGATCTCATCGGCACCGATATGGACGCATTCAGCCAGAGCAGCGATGCCGGGATTGCCCGGAGCACAGTAGAGGGTATCGACCAGAGGCGACTGAGCGATCTTCCAGACCAGGGCGTGCTCACGCCCGCCACCGCCGACAACCAGAACTTTCATATGCATTTCTCCTTTAATCTCGCCACAGAGGCGCAGAGACTCTGAGCCAGAGTTCTTTGATTCTTAAAACTTCACCCCGTCATCACATCCGGAAGCGAGGAATTTTTCGCAAGGTCAAGGCGCCCAGGGGAAACGCGCGGAGTCGTGCATTTTGTACGCCGCACAAGCGCTTGCCCTGGGCAACGCCGAGATTGCGAAAAAGAGCCGCTTCCTAGTGACGGAAGTGGCGCATTCCCGTAAAGACCATGGCAATCCCATGCTCATCCGCAGCAGCGATGACTTCCTCGTCACGGATCGATCCACCCGGTTGGATCACAGCGGTGACACCGACTGCAGCGGCATTGTCGAGCCCGTCACGGAACGGGAAGAAGGCGTCGGAAGCCATGGCCGACCCCTTAACATCCAGGCCAGCATGTTCAGCCTTGATGGCTGCAATACGGGCCGAGTTGACGCGGCTCATCTGGCCGGCGCCAACACCGATGGTCATGCCGTCTTTGCCGTAGACGATGGCATTGGATTTGACGAACTTAGCCACTCGCCAGGTAAACAGAAGGTCAACCATTTCCTTTTCGGTCGGCGCCCGCTTGGTCACCACCTTGATGTCGGCCGACAGGAGCAGGTCGGTATCCTGAACCAGCAGGCCGCCGTTGACTCGTTTGAAATCAAGCCGTTGGGCAGGCTCAGCCGGCCAGAATCCGCATTCGAGCAGACGGACGTTCTTCTTGGAAGCGACGATCTCGCTAGCTTCCTTGGAAACGGCAGGGGCGATAATCACCTCGACGAACTGCTTGTCGCAGATCGCTTTGGCGGTGGCTCCATCGAGCTCGCGGTTAACCGCGATGATGCCGCCGAATGCCGACTCAGGGTCGGTAGAAAAAGCGCGCTCGTAAGCCTCGATCAGGGTCGCCCCGTAAGCCACACCGCAGGGATTGGCGTGTTTGACGATAACGCAAGCAGGCCCTTCGTTAAATTGCTTGACGCACTCGAGGGCTGCATCGGTGTCACCGATGTTGTTGTAGGAAAGCTCTTTGCCCTGGAGCTGACGCGCGGTGGCGATGGAGGCCTCGGTGATATTTTTTTCGATGTAAAAAGCAGCCTTCTGGTGAGGGTTCTCACCATAACGCATCCCTTGGGCTTTACGATACTGGAAGGTCAGGGTCGGCGGGAACTCGCTGGAGTCGGCATCAACCTTTTTCCCGAGCCAATTGGAGATGGCACCATCGTAGGCTGCGGTGTGCTGATAAACTTTCACAGCAAGGCGGAAATTCGTCTCACGGGAAACGGCTCCGCCATTGCCCTTCATTTCTGCCAACACCGCCGGATAATCCTGGCAATCAACCAGCACGGTCACGTCACGGTTATTTTTGGCCGCGCTGCGCAGCATGGTGGGGCCGCCGATATCGATATTCTCGATGGCATCCTCAAGGGTGCAGTCAGCCTTGGCCACGGTCGCTTCGAAGGGGTACAGGTTGACCACCACCATGTCGATCGGCTCGATGCCGTGCTCCTGCATCTTGGCGACATGGGCAGGATTGTCGCGCATGCCGAGCAGGCCGCCGTGCACCTTGGGATGCAGAGTTTTCACCCGGCCGTCGAGCATTTCAGGAAATCCGGTAAAGTCAGAAACATCCTTGACGGTCAAGCCTTCCTTGCGCAGCAGGGTGGCGGTGCCGCCGGTGGACAGGATTTCCACTCCGAATCCTTGCAGTTGCTTGGCAAAATCGACGATTCCGGTCTTGTCGGAAACACTGATGAGGGCACGCTTGATCGCAGGCATGACTGAATCCTTTCTACTGGAGAGACTATAAATGAATCGCTGTAAACGTCGTCTAGAAACAAGAAAAACCGTCTCACGGCGGTTTCGTTCAGAAGTCCATAGTTTTCAAAAAAGCTCTTTCAAACGCGGGGGTGCCTGACAGGGGATAAGCCTTGATACGGCGAGTTAAAGCTGCGACCCGTTCCGCTCCATCAGAGGCGCATAGAAAACTGGAAACCCCATCCAGCACACCAGCTGGTATGAAAAAAACCTTTTCTACCATGTCCGGAGGCACCAAGGCAATACTTTTCAGGGCCTCGGGGCGCAGGGAAAACCCGAAAGACCCGGTAATCAACAGCTCACGCACCTGGTGCGCAGACATACCGACCCGTTGCAGCAGGCAAAGCAACCCGGCATGAATAGCGCCTTTGGCCAACTGCAAGGCACGCACATCCTGCTGCGAAATCCTTAAATCGACGCGGGCGTCACGATAAATGCGCAAGGCCATGCCGTCCGGTGTTTCAGTCAGATAGCGGCTCAGATTACCGGGAACTTCGTCCGGCGACACAATCCGCCCCTGCTGGTCGATCAATCCATGCCGCCGAGCCGTGGCCACGGCCTCAACCAGGCCGCTGCCGCAGACGCCCTTGGGCAAACCATCACCAATGGTGCGGTAGCGCAAGGAATCGTTTTCCACCATGACCTGGGTGATAGCTCCTGCAGCGGCTGCCATACCGCAGGCAATCTCCTGCCCTTCGAAAGCAGGCCCGGCCGCAACCGAGGTCGCCAGCCAGCCCGATTCAGTGAGGAGCGCCATCTCACCGTTAGTACCGATATCCAGTACCAGGCTTCCCGGTTCAGCACTGCCTCGGCTCAATAGCACGGCGACCAGATCGCCGCCAACAAAACCGCTGACCAGGGGAAAAATAAAACAGGGTACAGCCCAAGGCAGGCCGAGCTCAAGGCCATCGACAAATTGCCCCTGAGGATGGCGAGGCCGGTGCGGCGGGAAAAGGATTTCATCGACCGGCAACCGGCGCAGAAGGTAGGTGATGGCGGGATTGGCGGCCAGGGCAATGCGCTGCAAATGACCCGGCGTAGCGCCGGCTTGGGACAAGAGATTTTCGGCCAGCGTTCGCATTCCCTGCACCAGCAGAGTCTGCAATTGCGCGGCGGAACCAGTTCTTGCTGCCTCCAGGCGGCTGATCACATCTCGGCCCAGCGTCGCCTGGGGGTTATCCAGACGGCCTTCGGCCAGCAGAGCTCCCTCGGCACTTAACAGGCGGCCAGCCAGAGTGGTTGTCCCCAAATCCAGTGCCAGTAAAAGATCGGTCATTCGTCCTGTTCCGTTACAGGCAGATAGTGGCGCGGCACCCGATGGCTGATCCGACAAAAAACTTCATAGGAAATCGAGCCGACTTTTGCAGCCCACTCCTCGGCACTGATGCACTGCTCGCCAGCGCAGCCGAGCAAGGTGACAGAATCTCCGACCTGCACACCTGGGACATCCGTGACATCGACCAAAGTCCAGTCCATGCAAACGGTACCGGCCACCCTCGCCCGCCGGCCACGGATCAGCACTTCGCCGCAATTGGACAGCAAACGATTGTAGCCATCAGCATAGCCAATGGGAATTGCAGCCAACAGCGACGGTCGTTCGGTAGCAAAACGATGCCCGTAAGAAACCCCGGTGCCGACCGGGACCTCTTTGAGTTGTGCTACCCGTGAGCGCAGGTGCATAACAGGCCGCAGATCGAGTTGTTCGGCGAACCAGTCCGACGGCAGGGCTCCGTACAGAACGATGCCGGGCCGAAACACATTACATTCAACCAGTTCGCGGGTGAAAAGAGCCGCGCTGTTGCTGATATGAATACGCTGGGGAGTAAAGCCGGACTGGTGGATTTGTTCGAGGCAGCCACGGAAGCGTTTGATCTGCGTGTCGGTCAACGGGTCGCTCGGCTCATCTGCCAAGGCCAGGTGGGAAAAAACGCCATCCACCTCCAGTGCCGACAGGCCGTGCAGCGTGGTCAGGACCTCGGCAAGTTCCTCCGGGCGAAACCCGATCCGCCCCATGCCGGTATCCAGCTTAAGATGGACCTTACATAAGCAATTGCGTTCGGTGGCCAGAGCATTCAGGCGTTGCGCCAGACCGAGATCAAACAACGAGGGGGTCAGGTCGAAGTCGAACAGCAACGATTCCTGACCGGGGTAGGTGCCCCCAAGGATCAGGATCGGACGCTGAATGCCGGCCTGCCGCAGTTCAACCCCTTCTTCCACCAGGGCCACCCCGAACAGATCGGCTCCGGCTTGTTCCAGCGTTTTGGCAACGGGAACCGCGCCATGACCGTAGGCATCGGCTTTAACTACCGCCAGAAGCTGCCGCTCAGTGCCGGCTTGGAGGCGGGCCTGAGCGAAATTGTGGCGCAAGGCGGACAGATCGATTTCAACATGAGTGGGACGAAAGGCGCTTTCAGACAAAGGGCAAATCTCCCGAAAAAAGGATGTGATTACAAGATGGGAAAAAAATTATTTAACATGCACCCCGGTCACTGTAAAGGAAGATATTCGATTCTTGAGGTATACCGTTTACAAATATGGGTTGACAGAAGCGCCCTTGTTCCGATAGCCTTGGCACACTTCCGCCAACCCTCTGAAACAGCGTTGGAAACACCCACCGCCAAGGACGCGGAAACGACAATCGAAACTGTACACCGCTAGGGGAGTGATTCACTGAGAGTTCCGCATCGTGCGGAACGACCCTTGGAACCTGATCCGGGTCATACCGGCGTAGGGAAGCGGCAACGAGAGGATTTCTTCTTTCCTGCCGCAACCCATGGGTTGCGGCTTTTTTACTTTTCTGGCTGAGCTGTTTAAAAAGCCAGACAAACATAAGATAGAAATGATGCTGAGCGGACTTTATCTGATTACTGACGACGGCCTTGACGGACGTCTTTTGGATCGCGTTGAGGCGGCCCTTGCCAGCGGCGTGCGCATTCTTCAGTATCGTGACAAAACCCGTGATCGCCAGTCCCAACTGGAGCTGGCAGCCCAACTCAAGGAATTGTGTCGTCGCTATCAAGTGCTGTTCCTGATCAATGACAGCGCTGAGTTGGCCGCCGCCTGCGCCGCGGACGGGGTCCATCTGGGCCAGGATGACGGCAGCATCGCCCAAGCCCGCACCTTGCTCGGCGAACGGGCAGTGATCGGCATTTCCGTGGATACGGTGGAGGAAGCCCTTGCCGCCCAAGAGGCTGGAGCCTCTTATATCGGCGTCGGCGCCATCTACCCCACCAGCAGCAAATCCGATGCAGTGCACGTCGGTCTCGACATGCTGCGCAAGGTTCGTGCTGAAGTACGGCTGCCCATTGTCGCCATCGGTGGCATCACCCGCGACCGCGCCCCTGAAGTGCTGGAGGCAGGGGCCGATTCCCTGGCAGTGATCTCCTCGGTTATGTCCGATCCGCAACCCGGATTTGCCGCTCGCGAGTTCGCCCTACTTTTCAACCGCGGCAAAGCGGCCCCTGCCGGCCGGGTGCTGACCATCGCCGGTTCCGATTCCGGTGGTGGTGCGGGTATCCAAGCCGACCTGAAAACCATCACCCTGCTCGGCAGCTATGCCAGCAGCGTACTCACGGCCCTGACCGCGCAGAACACCACTGGGGTCAGCGCCATCCATGCGCCGCCGGCCGACTTTGTCACCAGCCAGTTAAATGCGGTCCTCAGTGATATCGGCACCGACACGGCCAAAACCGGCATGCTCTACTCGGCGCCGATTATCCGGGCCGTGACCGAAGCGATTCGAGAATACCATCTGCTGGTCGTGGTCGATCCGGTGATGATCGCCAAAGGGGGCTCCCACCTGCTGCAACCTGAAGCAGTCAATGCCCTGCGCGAGGACCTGTTCCCTGCCACCTACCTGCTGACCCCCAATATCCCTGAAGCCGAGGCTTTGAGCGGGATGAGCATCCGCACTGAAGACGACATGCGCGCCGCAGCTCTGAAGCTGCAAAAATTCGGACCGCGCAATGTGTTGATCAAGGGGGGGCATATGGAAGGTGATGCAGTCGACCTACTCCTGGACTACGACAAGTTTCACCGGTTTCCAGGGGAACGTTTCGTCACCCGCCACACCCATGGAACCGGCTGCACCTTCTCCGCCGCCATCGCCACGTTCCTGGCACAAGGTCAGACCTTGCCGGAAGCCGTCGGCATGGCCAAACAATTCATCAGCAATGCCATCCGCTCTGCCGTCGGCATTGGCTCTGGCCATGGGCCGGTCAATCATTTCCTGGCGGCCCGCTCGCTGCAGGATGGCCCCAGCCCGTCATAAACGAACCAAAAGGATAGACTCATGACTCAATTGGAAGCCGCCCGCAAGGGCATCGTGACCGACATCATGCGCCAGGCTGCCGAGGCCGAGGGAATCGACGCTGAAATCCTGCGGCAACGCATTGCCGAAGGAACCGCCATCGTCTGCCATAACCTGAAACGCCCCAACGGCCGCCCGCTGGCCGTCGGCAAAGGGATGCGCACCAAGGTCAACGCCAACATCGGCACCAGCAAAGATGACACCAGCATCGACAAGGAACTGGAAAAGGCCCGTATCGCCGTAGCTGCCGGGGCTCATGCCATCATGGACCTGTCGACCGGTGGGCCGATCGATGAAATCCGTCGCGCCATCATCGCCGAGACCGAAGCCTGCATCGGCAGCGTCCCCCTTTACCAGGCGGCCGTCGACACCGTGGCCCGCAAGCAGAAAGCCATGGTGCAAATGACCGTTGACGAAATCTTCGAGGGAATTATCAAACATCTCGATGACGGCGTCGACTTCATCACTGTTCACTGCGGCGTGACCAAGTCCACTCTGGAGCGGATGGATAACGAAGGACGCATCATGGAGGTCGTCTCCCGCGGCGGCTCCTTCACCGCAAAATGGATGGCCTTCAATGACGCGGAAAACCCTCTCTACGAATACTATGACCGCCTGCTGGAGATCGTGAAGCCGTACGACGCGGTGCTGTCCTTGGGCGACGGCTTCCGCCCCGGCTGCCTGGTGGATGCAACCGACCGCGCTCAGGTGCAGGAGTTGATCATCCTTGGCGAACTGACCCAGCGTGCCTGGGACGCCGGTATCCAGGTGATGATCGAAGGCCCCGGCCATGTCCCTCTCAATCAAATCGAAGCCAATATCCAACTGCAAAAACGCCTTTGCCACGGTGCGCCGTTCTATGTCCTCGGCCCCCTGGTCACAGACATTGCACCGGGTTACGACCACATTACCTGCGCCATCGGCGGTGCCTTGGCCGCTTCGGCCGGAGCCGACTTCCTCTGCTACGTCACCCCCAGTGAGCACCTCTGTCTGCCCAATGCTGAAGACGTACACGAGGGGGTCATGGCAAGCCGCATCGCCGCCCACGCCGCCGATATCGTCAAAGGCATCCCCGGCGCCATCGAGCAGGACATCGCCATGTCGCGGGCTCGCAAAAACCTGGACTGGGAAGGCCAGTACGCCATGGCCATCGATCCGCCCCTGGCCCGGCGCCGCCGGGAAGAGAACAAGAAAGCCGACGAGCACGGCGCCTGCACCATGTGCGGCGAATTCTGCGCCTACAAAGTCATGGATGACCGGCGGCAAAAGGTCCGCGCCCATTAAGCTGTTCAACTCCCACCATCGGCTGCAACGCCGGCAGCCAGGGCTAACGGCTGCAGCCGGCAGCCAGGGCTAACGGCTGCAGCCTCTTCATGTTTCCCCCTCCCATCCTCCCGGTTTTACCGTGGGGATGGGACTTGACAGTTCAAACCATTCCTGAATAAATAACAATACCGTAAACTCCGAAGACTCAGCTCAGCTTCACCCCGACCAGCCACATCTAAACCGAAGGGAACCACCATGCCTCGTGTTGTTCTGTCGGCCCTTCTATCTCTGCTGCTTTCCTGTCCAGTCCTTTGTGGCGCAGCCGAACCGGCCAAGTCCGCCCCCCCCTCCCCCGTGGTCGTGAGTGAAGTCCGTGAAGGGATGGTCAGCCCTACGGCCCAATTCATCGGCAGCGTGTCTTATCCGCAGATTTCCGAAGTTGCCGCCGAGGTCGAAGGCCGCACGGCCCAAGTCCTGTTCGAAGAAGGGGATCGGGTCAAGCGCGGTGAAGCATTGGTCGTTCTGGATGCCGACGTCCTCGCCAAGGAGATCCTGGCCATGCAGGCTTCCCAAGCCCAAGCGGCTAGCGAAGCAAAAAAAGCCACCCTGGATGCCGAACGTTTTGCCAAACTCTTCCAGGACGAAACCGTCTCCCGCCAGGAATACGAAAACTACCTTTACGCCATGGAAAGTCTCTCCCATCGCGCCGACAGCCTGGCTGCGGATGTTGAGGTGCTGAAGGTTCAGCTCGCCAAGAAAACCCTCGTCGCCCCCTTTGCCGGAGTCATCCTCCAGCGCCGTGCCGAACCGGGCCAATGGGTCTCCAAAGGCACGGTGGTCGCCAGCCTGGGCCGGGATGAGGAGGTCGATATCCAAGTCGATATCCCGGAAGAAATCATCCCTTTTCTGCAACCAGGCCAGCAGGTGTCCTTTTCCACGAGTCGCGGCAGGCAAAACGGCAAACTGGTGGCCATCATCCCTCAAGGAGACATCAAGACCCGTACTTTTCCCATCAAACTGCGCGCCAACAACACCCTGGGGTTGTACGACGGTATGGAAGCCAAAGTGGAGCTCCCCACCTCCCGCAATCAATCAGGCTTTATCGTTCCGCGCGACGCCCTGGTCAGCCAGATGGGCCGCAACCTAGTCTTTACCGTCCAGGACGGCGTGGCCCATGCCATTAGCGTCAAAGTGACCGGATATCTGGAAAGTGAGGTGGGGGTCCTCGGTGAGGGGCTGCGAGTCGGCATGTCGGTGGTGATCAAAGGAAACGAGCGCTTGCGCGAGGGACAGGCCGTGGCCGTCCAGGCCAAGGAATAACCCGCCATGGATTTCGTCAAATTCTCCATTCAGCGGCCCGTCTCTATCATTGTCGGGGTGATCCTGGTCGTGATGTTCGGCTTTATCTCGCTGAACAAAATGCCTTATCAGTTGTCCCCAACTGTGACCGAGCCGGAGATTACGGTTGAAACGACCTGGACTGGGGCAACTCCCTATGAGATCGAACGGGATGTCGTCGAAGAGCAGGAAAAGGTCCTCAAAGGGATTCCCGGCCTGGTGACCATGGAGAGCGATTGCTACAACCAGTTCGGCCAGATCACCCTGCGATTCAGAGTCGGCACCGATCTGGACACGGCTCTGCTGCGGGTCTCCAACAAAATGAACGAAGTCCCCAGCTATCCGGAGAATGTCGAAAAACCGGTCATCAAGGCGACCGGCTCAGCCGCTTCGCCGGTCATCTGGATGGTCCTCAAAACTCTTCCCGGCAACGAGCAGCCGATCAATACCTATTCCACCTTTTTCGAGAACGAGATTCGTCAGTATATCGAACGCGTCGACGGCGTGGCTGACCTGTTTGTTTTCGGCGGCACGGAAAAGGAAATGCACATTGTCGTGGATGCCGAAAAGCTCGCTGCGCACAGCCTGACCATGAGCGACGTCACCAATGCGCTGCAGGCGGCCAACGTGAACATTTCCGCGGGCAACCTCGGTGTCGGCCGCCGCGACTACCGTATCCGCACCCTGGGCGAATTCAAATCCGCGGCTGACATCGAAGATGTCGTACTGACCTCTACCGGACAGCAGCGCATCCGCATCAGCGATGTGGCCAAGGTCGGCTTCGGTTACGAGAAGATGACTGCAGCCATGATGCAGAATGGCGTTCCGGGTGTGGCCGTGGGGGTCAAACCCGAGCCCGGAACCAACATCCTCAACATGACCCATGCCACTGAGGCGGTCGTACAGGAGTTGAATGCCGGCCCTCTCAAGGAGCAGGGGGTGATGCTCGACTGGGTTTATGACCAGCGCTCTTATATCAACGGCGCCATCGATCTGGTCAAAATCAACATCGCCATCGGCGGTGCCCTGGCCATTGGCGTCTTGCTGTTGTTTCTGCGCAGTTTGTCCGCCACGGCGGTTGTTGCTTTTGCTATCCCTATCAGTGTTATCGGTTCGTTTATCTTTCTCAAAATCTTCGACCGAACCCTGAACGTCGTCAGCCTGGCCGGCATTTCCTTTGCCGTCGGGATGCTGGTCGACAATGCCATTGTCGTGCTGGAAAACATCGACCGGCATCGGCAGATGGGGAAGTCGCCTTTTCGTTCCTCCTATGACGGTACCCGTGAGGTTTGGGGAGCGGTCCTGGCATCGACGTTGACCACGGTGGCAGTTTTTCTCCCGGTCGTCTTTGTCCAGGAAGAAGCCGGGCAGTTGTTCGAAGACATTGCCATTGCCGTAACCTGCTCCATCATTCTCAGCCTGTTCGTCTCCGTGTCGGTTATTCCCATGCTTTCCAATCAGCTGTTCCGCCTCAGCAAGGCAAAGCAACGGGTCGGACTGGGGACCATCGACCGACTGGGAAGCTTTTTGTCCAACAGCATCATGGCGCTGGTTCGCCTGGCTGTCAGCACCCTCACCGGCAGGCTCGTGACGATCATCGGCTTGACTGTGACAGCGGTGCTGGCAGTGATTGTGATGTGGCCCAAGACCGACTATCTCCCGCAAGGGAACCGCAACCTGATCATGAGCATCTTGATTCCGCCGCCCGGCCTGTCTTATGAGGAACGCAAGGATATCGGCGAGCAGATTTTCCAACAACTGGGCCCCTATTACCCAGGCAAAGACGGTCTTCCCGGCCTTAAAAACGTCTTTTACGTGGGTGCGGAACGCATCTCTATCTACGGCGCGATCAGCACCGAAGAACAACGTGCCCGCGAGTTAATTCCGGTGTTGGCCCGCATCAGCAATTCCTTTCCCGGCATCTTCGGCGTCAGCCTGCAACGCGGCATTTTTGAAAACCGCATCGGCTCAGGCCGGACCATCGACGTGGACATCAGCGGCAACAGCATCGACCAGCTGGTACCGGCCACAGGCGCCATGTACGGAGCCATCTCTCAAGCCGTCCCCGGCAGCCAGATTCGGCCGGTGCCTTCGTTTGAAGTCCAGTATCCGGAAGTCAACTTCGTTCCCCGCCGCGACCGCTTGAAAGCTTCGGCGATGACCGCCGAGGATCTGGGAATCAACTTGGACGTATTGATGGATGGACGCAAGGTGGGGGATTTCAAGGGTAAGGATGAAAAAACCATCGACCTGGTGTTGAAAGGAGCGGACCGAGAGGTCGAATCTCCGGAGGATCTTTACTCGGCCATCGTCGCAACCCCGAGTGGCACGACCGTTCCGATTTCAACCCTGGCTGAACTGGAACGCAGCCACGGCCTGACCCAAATCCGTCATATCGAGCGCAAGCGCACCTTTACCCTGGAGGTTTCGCCACCGGAACAAGTCCCGCTGCAGGAGGCCATGGAAACCATTGAAAACCAGGTCTTCAGCGGTCTGCGCAGTCAAGGGTTGCTGGAAGGATTGACCGTGAAACTGAGCGGCGCCGCCGGAAAATTGACCGAAACCCGCCAGGCTCTACAGTGGAATTTTCTGCTAGCGGCAGTTATCACCTACCTGCTCATGGCCGCCCTGTTCGGCAACTTCATCTATCCGTTGGTGATCATGTTCACCGTGCCGTTAGCAGGTGCAGGGGGCATCCTTGGCCTCAAGCTGACCAACGTGTATCTGAAGCTGAGCCACAATGTGGTGCCGTTTCAGCCTCTCGACATCCTCACCATGCTGGGATTCGTCATCCTCATCGGGGTCGTGGTCAACAACGCAATCCTCATCGTCCACCAGTCCCTCAACAACATCCGCGAACAGGGGATGAACTATACCGAAGCGGTTCTCGAATCGACCCGCACCCGCCTGCGCCCCATATACATGAGCGCGACGACCTCGGTCTTCGGCATGCTACCGCTGGTCCTCGCTCCCGGCCCTGGGTCCGAACTTTATCGTGGATTGGGAAGCGTGGTGCTGGGCGGCTTGGCCATGTCCACGGTCTTCACCGTGTTCGTCATTCCGGCCCTGTTGATGTTCTTCATCAAAATGGAAAAGAAAATCGAGAATCAGGAATAACCATTAAAACATTGCCCTAAACAAAAGGCCTGCACGTTACGCCGTGCAGGCCTTTTGTTCGCTAAACGGTAAAACAGCGAAAGACTTATTCGCCGAGATAAGCGTAACCAAGCAGGGTTCGGTCGAGCAATTCGATGAAGTGGCTGCTCTCTTCGATGGAGATCTTCTTCGAGGCCACGTTCTTCTCCAGGATATTACGAACATGCTTGAGGATCTCCGGGCCCTTGTACTGAACGTACTTGAGGCTCTCCCATGTTGCATCACCGTTGATGACCGAATCGATCTTGTAACCGGTCTTCTTGTTGAAGGTGACATGTACCGCGTTGGTGTCGCCGAACAGGTTGTGCAGATCGCCGAGGATCTCCTGATAGGCACCGATCAGGAAGAACCCGATATAGTAATCCTCCCCGTCCTTGATCTTGTGCAGAGGGAGGAACTTGGCGCGGCCATTTTCACCAACAAAGCTGGTGATCTCGCCATCCGAATCGCAGGTGATGTCAGCGATCGAGGCCATCTCGTCAGGCTTCTGATTGAGTCGCTGCAACGGCACGATCGGAAAGAGCTGGTCGATGGCCCAGGAGTCGGGAATCGACTGAAAGAGTGAAAAATTGGCAAAGTAGGTCTTGCGCAGGCTCAACTGGAAATTCTGCAATTCTTCGGGAACCGGTTTGAGCTTCTCGACGATGCTGTTGATCTTCAAAAGAATCTTGGAATAGAGCCATTCAGCTAGCGCTCTGTCGGCCAAGGTCAGATAACCGAGATTGAACAGACTCACCGCCTCCTGAATCAACTGCAGGGTGTCGTGGTAGTCCTCGCGCAGCGAATAACGGTCGATGCTCTGGTAGATGTCGACCAGCTTCTTGACCGTCTGAGCCGGTTTCTCGCTCTTGGACAGCATCTCCTCAAAATCGGGCATCAGCCCCGAGGTGTCGGTGTTAAGCACATTGGTGACCAGCACCGAGTAGTGGGCTACGGTGGCGCGCCCAGACTCGGAGATGATATTCGGGCATGGAACTTTGGCGTCATCACAGATGTTCTTGATCTGATAGATAACGTCATTGGCGTACTCTTCCACTGAGTAGTTGGCGCTGGAGAAATAGCTCGACTTGGAGCCGTCGTAGTCGACCCCGAGACCGCCGCCGATATCGACAAACTCCACGCCGACACCGAGCTTTCTCATTTCGGAATAGACCCGGGCTCCTTCAATAAGAGCCTTTTTGATCTTGTCGATTTTCGTGATCTGACTGCCGATGTGGAAATGCAGCAGCTTCACACAGTCGAGAAGATTATTCTTTTCCAGCATGCTGATAGCAGCGATGATCTCCGACATGCGCAGGCCGAACTTGGCATCTTCGCCACCAGAAGTGGCCCACTTGCCGGTCCCTTTGGAAGAAAGTTTGACGCGAATGCCGAGCTTGGGCCGGATGCCGGTCTTTTTCACCAAGTCAATAATCTTTTCCAGCTCAAACATCTTCTCTACGACCAGAGTAATGTCGTAGCCGATCTTGGTGGCGTAGAGAACCGTCTCGATATATTCGGTGTCTTTATAGCCGTTGCAGATGATCGGAATCCCATTGCCGGTGGCAAAGGAGATACCGATAACCAGCTCGGGCTTGGAACCGACCTCAAGACCGATGTTGTAGCGCTTTCCATAATGGGCAATCGCCTCCACCACCTGGCGCTGCTGGTTGACCTTGATCGGGTAGAAGGTCTGATAGTTGGCCGGATAGTCGTTTTCAGCAATCGCATTGCGGAACGCGCGATTAATGCTGGCGATACGTCCTTGCAGCACGTCCATGAAGCGCAGTAGGATCGGCGGCTTTATTTTGCGCTTGATCAGGTCATCAACCAGTGCCCTGATATCGATGACAGATTTCGAACTCGGAGAGGGATGAACGCAGATATTCCCTTTACGGTTGATGGAGAAGAGCTCAGCACCCCACCCTTCAAGGTTGTATATCTTGGCGGATTCATTGATGGACCAGCGTTCCACGGCCATGCCTTCGCCTTTCATCGATATGGCCCCTTTTGATCAAGGGGGAAGGAACATTTAGGACAATCTGTTTCTGAAATCTTCGTAACCAAACCGCCGCACAACTGTCAGTTTCCCGTTCTGCGGCTCGAAGGTGCAGATGGCAGGATGCTGAATGCCGTTGAAGGTGGTGGTTTTGACCATGGTGTAGTGGGACATGTCCTCGAAAGCCAAGCGGTCTCCCGGCTGCAAGGGTTTTTCAAAGGACCAGTCGCCGATGACATCGCCGGCCAGACAGGACGCTCCGGCCAACCGATAAGTGTGCGTTTTCTCGCCAGCCTCGTAACCGTCGGTGATTCCAGGGCGATAAGGCATCTCCAGCACATCAGGCATGTGACAGGTGGCAGAGACGTCGAGGATGGCGATCGGCATCTCGTTCTCTACCACATCCAGAACCTCGCCGACCAGGATGCCGGTTCCGATAGCAATGGCCTCTCCAGGTTCGAGGTAAACCTCCACAGCGTATTTCTGCCGGAAATATTTAATCAATTCCACCAGAGCGTCTATATCGTAGCCGTCGCGGGTGATGTGGTGGCCACCGCCGAGGTTCAACCATTTCATAGAGGGAAGAAACTCGCCGAATTTTTCCTCGAACACTTTTGCGGTTCGTTGCAGCGGATCAAAAAGCTGCTCACAAAGGGTATGGAAATGCAGCCCCTCTACCCCGGCGAGAGATTTGCCGTCGAACTCGGCGCGGCGGATGCCGAGGCGCGACTTGGGCGCACAAGGATCGTAGAGAGGGACAGTCCCTTCCGAGTGTTCCGGATTGACTCTCAAGCCGATCGAAACCCGGCCGGTCTCCTTCTCCCACAACGGGCGAAACCGCTCAAGCTGGGCAAAAGAGTTGAACACAAGGTGATTGGACGTCGAGAGGAGCTCGACAATGTCGCTCTCTTTGAAGGCTGCAGCAAACGAGTGCACCTCGCGGCCGAACTCTTCCCGGCCGAGGCGGGCTTCCCAGGGGGACGAGGCACAGACTCCGTGGAGCGTTTCCCGAATGATCGGAAAAACGCTCCACATGGCAAAAGCCTTGAGCGCCAGCAGGATCTTTGCCCCGCTGCGCCGCTGCACCTCGTCGAGAACCGCCAGGTTATGGCGCAGCCGCCCCAGATCGACGACATAGGCCGGCGAGGGGGCAAGTTCAAGAATTTTGGGAATATCGATATCTTTCAATGCCATCCTGTTTCGAGTGAAAGAAACCTAGGATTCGAATTTTTCGTCACATCAAGGCGCCGAGGAAGAACACGGAGGCGTAGCGGCGCTACGCCGCACCAGCGACTGACGAAGGCAACGCCGAGCTGGCGGAAAAGGCGGATTCCTTACAGCTCCGGCCACTCGCCTTCGACGACCACCTCCGGCAGCCCCATGGGGCCGAGTTCCTTGAGGAACACCTCGGGATCGAACTGCTCCATGTTCCAGACCCCCGGCGCATGCCACTTGCCGGTCAGCATCATGATGGCGCCGACCACGGCAGGGACGCCGGTGGTGTAGCTGATGGCCTGGGAGTTGGTTTCCTTGTAGCAGGCCTCATGGTCGCAGATGTTGTAGATATAGACCTGCTTGCGCTTGCCATCCTTCAACCCGCGGGCGATGACGCCGATGCAGGTTTTGCCCTTGGTCAGCGGACCAAGTGAACCGGGGTCGGGGAGGAGCGCCTTGAGGAACTGGATCGGCACGATCTTCTGCCCTTGGAATTCGACCTCGTCAATGCGGGTCATGCCGACATTCTGCAGCACTTCGAGGTGCTTCAGATAATTGTCGGAGAAGGTCATCCAGAACTGGGCTTTCTTGATGGTCGGGATGTGCTTGACGATGGACTCCATCTCCTCGTGATAGAGGCGATAGATGTTCATCGGACCGATCCCTTCCGGGAAATCGAACACCCGCTTGGTGGAGAGGGCCGGGGTCTCGACGAACTGGCCGTTCTCCCAGTGGCGGCAGGTGGCAGTGACTTCGCGGATGTTGATTTCCGGGTTGAAGTTGGTGGCAAAGGGTTGGCCATGGCTACCGGCGTTGGCGTCGATGATGTCGATCTCTTCGACCACGTCGAGGTACTTCTTGGCCGCCAGGGCAGTGTAGACGTTGGTCACCCCCGGATCAAAACCGCTGCCGAGCAGAGCCATGATGCCGGCTTTCTTGAACTTATCCTGGTAGGCCCACTGCCAGCTGTATTCGAACTTGGCGGTGTCGGTCGGCTCGTAGTTGGCGGTATCCAGGTAATCGACGCCGGTCTTCAGACAGGCATCCATGATGGTCAAATCCTGGTAAGGCAGGGCGACGTTGATCACCAGCTTCGGCTGAACCTGTTTGATCAGATCCACCAATTCCGGCACGCTGTCGGCATCGACGCGAGCGGTTTTAATCTTGACGCCCTTGATTTCTGCAGCTATGGCATCGCATTTGGATTTAGTGCGCGAAGCCAGGGTAATTTCAGAAAAGATATCGTTACGCTGAGCGCATTTATGAACAACAACACGACCGACCCCGCCGGCCCCGATAATCAGCACCTTGCTCATGTTTATCTCCTCTATCCTATGTTGCGGGTGAGCCGGCAACAACCGGCGTTGACCGAAGGGTTCGCCGCCTGCCGAGAGGGTTTGGCCAACCGCATTATTTCCCTTTGTAATCGAAGGTGGGGGGCGTCACCACCCACAAGATCCGGGCTGTCCCTTTACCGACATTACAGACCGAATGGCGCCGGTCCGAGGTAAAGAAAAAGCATTCGTCTTTCTTGACCGTATAGACCTTATCATCGAGCCGGACCTGAATCCTGCCGAGCAAAACGTAGCCGAACTCTTCCCCTTCATGAACATCCTGCACCTCCATCTCGGCGCCGGGTTCAAGAGTTACAAGAGCCGGGTCCATTTCGCGATTCTGAGCCCCCGGGACAAGCAGTTCCACCTTGATGTCATCATCGTCAGAGGTGGATTGAACCCGAGCGTCGGAACCGAACACGACCTCTTCGTCCGTTGCCTCGCTGAAAAACTCTTGCATGCTTACGCCAAAGACATCGAGGATGTCCTTGAGTGTAGCAATGGACGGGCAGGTCGTGTCATTCTCGAGCTGGGAGATGTAGCCCTTGGTCAGATCCGCCCGACTGGCCAATTCCTCCTGGGTGAGAGAATTGATCATCCTGAGCCGCTTGAGCTGTTCCCCAATCTTCACGCCTTACTCCATGTTTAGCAATGCTAAGCGAAAAGTCAGGGGCGAAGTTTATCCATTTCGCGTTGTTTGTCAATCAAAAAAGTTTAGGTATTATAAACTTCAGGTTAACAAGCGGTGCATATATCCCCCGTTAAAGGACTCGGTTTTGACTTGAGCAGCGCGAACCTCTATGTTTTAATTCTTTAGGCCTCACCATCCCCCTTCAATCGACCCGGTTCCGGCCGGTTTCCAATGGAGTCCAGACATGCGTTTTTCTAGATTCACCCTTCTTTTTCCGGCCCTGCTTCTTGCGGCAGGATGCACCACTGTGAGTCCCATGATAGCTGATCCGCAAACCCCTTATCCCCTGCCCGATACACCGCAAGTCGGACAGATCGTTCATCTGCCGACCGGCGTGCTGGTTAGCAGCGAGCAGATGGTCGCGGCAGCCACTGACGAACGCATCATCTACGTCGGCGAGTCCCATGACAACCCGGCATCTCATCGTTTGCAACTGATCCTGTTACAAGGGCTTGCCGCCCGATATCCAGGCAAAACCGCCTTAGGCATGGAGATGTTTTCTCGTTCGCAACAGGAACTGCTTGACCAATGGGTGGCCGGAACGCTGAGTGAGAAGGAATTCCTTCGTCAAAGCAAATTGGAAGAAAGCTGGGGATACGATTACTACAAGGACCTCCTCAATTTCGCCAAGGAACATGCCATCCCTATAGTGGCCTTAAACGCAGACCGCAGCCTGGTTCGTGAGCTTGGCCAGAAAGGCTTGGACCAGCTGGACGAGACAGCCCGTGAGCAACTCCCGGAGATGGACATGGATGACCCATACCAACGTGCCATGGCTGAAGCCATTTTCGGTGGCCACGATCACGGCAAAAGCTCGCTGGACGGGTTCCTGCGTGTCCAGACCCTGTGGGACGAAACCATGGCTCAGAGTATCGTCGACTACCTGTCCAAACCCGAGCATCAGAATTTCCACATGCTGGTCATGGCCGGAGGCAATCACGTGCGGCATGGCTTCGGCATCCCGCGTCGGGTTTTCCGGCGGCTGCCCGTTTCCTATGTGCTGATCGGCAACAAAGAGATCGTGATCCCCGAGGGTCGAGAGGTGAAACTGATGAATGTGGATCTGCCCAAGATCCCCAGCCCCCCTTACGATTATCTGATGTTCACCGAATATGAAGGCCTCGACATCCAACGGGTTCGCCTCGGCATCCGTCTCGGCGACGGCAAAGATCAGGTCTCAGTGGAATCGGTTATGCCCGATTCCACCGCAGAAAAAGCCGGGATACTTGCCGGCGATGTAATCCTGGCCTTCGATGGCGAACCTGTAAAGGACAACTTTGACTTGATTTACGCGGTCCGCCAAAAACGCCCCGGGGATCAAAGTGTCGTGCAGATCCGGCGCGGCGATGAAACCCTCGACCTGCCGGTGACCTTCCTCCCTCCGGACGAAAACCATCCACATCGCTAATTTCGTCGGCACCAGACGCAAAGAGGGGCTGTCCAACAGGACAGCCCCTTTTTGTTGATTCCCACACTCTCTGAGTTAAAACGATTTCCTAATCAAGCGGCAGAACTCTGCTCGTTGCTTTTACCAAGCGGTTCCAGGGATAGTGTCATTTCCGTTCGTGCTGCCATCTCAGCCAACCGACCAGCCAAACGCGCACTTAGTTCCTGGAAAGAATTGATCGCATAACCGGCAACGTCAAAAATAGCCCCAAGATCATCCGTCTCCGGGACAGGACCGACCATATAGCTCCCCAGTGTCAATCCTTCACGGGAATGCTCAAACGGATAATCATGGCTGGCGTACCCCTGATTCAACTCATTTAAGGCGCGACGCAAATCCTCCAGCTTCCATCGAATGGCATTGATCAGATCCTCATCGTCACCCCTATTATTCAGCTGTCGGGCAAGAATATCGAGAGCCCCCAGATCAAGGTTCAACCGTTCCCAATCCGGCAATCGTTTCTGTAAAACCGAAAGCGTTTTCCACAAAGAAACCATATCCCCACAGGTCTGACCGTCTTGCTTCAGGCGCTCCTTTACAACGGGAACCTGGAGCAGAGCCAACCCCAGTCGCAAGCGCTCTCGATAAAGATCATCGAATCGATTTAAAATCCGGTCTGTTTCATTTGCCTGTTTAGCATTTCGTTTCTCCGCTTCCTCCACACCAATCATTGTTGGCTGAGAGACAGAAAAATCTGCTGCCTTTATCCTGAACCCCGCCTCCAACAAGCTCCGAGCTTCCGCTGCCCGAAAAACAGCATCCTTAACTTTGAAATAGTTTTCCAGAGCGAGCTCATGTTCGTTGTCCAAACAAGTTATTTCCCGGCGTAATTCCTTGAGTCGTTGCAGCGCCGCTTTCGGATCAGAGGGTACGAGAGGATAGCTTGCTGCTTCCAATACCAACGGTCGCCATGCTGTGAATCTGCCGAGGAAATAACTCTGGAGGGTATTGGAGAATTTCTGCTCCATCGATTGCGACTGAACCATCGTCGTAACGTCGATTAAGCTGTTGCGATCTGGAGCGTGCCCAAGGGCCTGACGGTAATGTTCAAAGGAAGCTCGACGAGACAGCGCATCGAAATCTTTAAATAGAACCGCCGCATTGGGAGAGTTCTGTTGTGGCCATCTGAAAAGAGGGGCGGCGGCAATTTTCCGTGCCGAAACGATACGATCGCGATCAGAGGGATGGGTATCGAAAAAACCGGTTTTAGTGGACGTCTGCTGAGCGCTGATAGTCTGACGTGTTTTTTCCTCCATCTGTTCGGCTTTGAGACGCACGACCGCTGTTATGTTATTCGGTAGCCTGCCATCTTTCCATGCGGAATTGATGTCATCGAAGGCCCAGGAATGGGCTACGAAAAGCTGCGACAATTTGTCACTTGTCGAAGTAAAAACCTCAGCGCCCACCAGGCCGGCCTCATATCGGTCAGCGTCAAATTCCATCTGCCGCAGCATAAAACAGCTGATGAGTTGGCCAAGCTGCATTAACAACCAGAGCACTTTACGGGTCAACCAGATAAAAAGCCGGGCCGCATAGAAAATCACCCCGATTCTGATGTCAGACCCCTTTGACCATTGTCTAAGGCGTATATCCCACTCGTCTTCCTCGTAAACAACCCGAGCAAACCAGGCACTGATTGAACGAATCACATAGGTAAGACGCATCCCGGAGGATTGGGCGAAATGACCGAATTCATGCGCCAACACCCCCGCAAATTCGCTCAGGTTCAAGCCTCCGGCTAAAGGCAGCCCTATAGTTAGCACTAAATCGTTTCCGAAGAAGCTCGAAAATCCCCGGCGGAAGGAGGCAGAAGCATTCACCTGATTGTCAAAACGAATCAACGTGGGCATCGGTGCTCCGACGCAGTGACAAATTTGCTGAATAAAAGTCGACAGCAAGGGCTCAACCTTTGGTTGAATCTCGATTTCCTTCCAAGCTTCGTGGCGACGGGCGAAAAGGGGCTTGATCATAAAAAAGAGGAGAAGTACAGCGATGACCAACGGTGCAACATAGGACAAAAGAGCCGCTTTTACATTGTGGATCGTATCGAAAAACGCAAGATTGGCCGTTGCATGCCAAAAGATCAGACATACTACCCCGCCGATCATTCCCAAATAGATCAAGGGGAGAAGAATCATGGCCAAAGCAACGATTATGAGACCGAGTCGATAATAAATCGGAACCGGGAAACGAAGCCGAGCAGAGCCAAACTGCTCTTTTATCACTTTTTCGAGGGAAGAATATGCTACCTGGCCGGTTGCCTTTTCATTATCGACTTCAGCAGTTTTGTTCAGTGCCCGATTCGCAACGAACTCGCCCGTCGCCCCGAGGGCGGTTAAATCAGACAGAACCTTTTGTGCTGTCTTTTGGGACACGTTGCGACTCAAAGTCATCGGCAACTGACGAATGAGTCTTGCAATCTCTTCCTTTTTTGCCCCCCGATAAAATCGTCCCAGAAAACCAATGATCCCTTCTTCACTTTCTGGCGAAACGTTCAGAAGTCGAAGAGTCCCTACGGTATTTTCGTTCTCACTCATTCAGTGCGCTCCACAAATCAAGACTGTAACCATTACAATCCCCAGCATGAACCCTGAGTCAAAAACCCACGATTCCAGACAAAGCCCCCCTCTCGGACTAGTTGGAAACTCATTCAAAAGCACAAATCAAGCCAGTGAGTGAGGAATGCACCTAAAATTATTTGCTTCGAGGCTGGCCAACGGCGATGAGGACAAACGGATAATAGTTTTTCAGGGCACAAACAGTTTTACAGGGAATAAAACCTATAAAAAAGCCATGCAAAGGCCCTCTTGGGTCTCTGCATGGCTTTCACGTTCAAATGTTCATTGTAAGAACTTTGACACAATTCTCATTTCAAAATAGGTCATTTGCGACTGAGTCGATCCATCGCGACTTTCAAACTGACTCGAAGCCGTTCGAGCACATCGGCGAGCTTGCCAATTTCATCATGGGACGTGGCAACGATCTGTTGATCAACCTTCCCGTCAGCGAGCTCCCCTGCGATCTGAGTAAATTTGCCGAGCGGCTTGAGAGCATGATCAACGACCAAGAAGACCGCCAGAACGGAAACGAGCAGCAGGCCGGCCATGATGGCCAACAGAGTCCCTTGCAATTTACCCTGGGCAACGCGGATTTTATTGAGGGAGACGCCGATCCTGAAGCCACCCCAGTGTTTCCCTTTAACAAATATCGGCGAAGAGATATCCCACATGACTTCGCCGGTATCTCGTTTATAAGCCTGCAGAAAAGACTCTTTCTGATTCTGAGCGCTCTTGATGCCGATCGGGTCATTGAAAATACGTTTGGTCCGATTTCCAGCCAGGTCTTTGCCCTCTTCGCCGCTGATTCCCTGCTGGTAACGGGTATTGTGGGTCGGCAGATAGCCATTACGGTCAACGGTCACGGCATATTCGAGACTTTCGTCTTTCAGAAATTCGTCCTGCAGTGAAAGAATGGCCTTGTCCAGATAAGAATCATAGAGAGTGTGGTACTTGGCCGGATTAAACCCCGGAATTTCTTGGTAATTGGTATCAAAGGCCTCGGTGACGTTAAAAACGCCATTATCAATCGCCTCCTCCAGTACTTTGCCGACCATTTTGGCGCCAAGAATCGATTCGATCTTGCCGCGCTCCAGTAGCTGATCTTCCAAGCTCTGGCTCTGTTTCTGGATGATGTAAAACGAACCTGCTGCGATAACGATCAGCAACACCAGGTTAACCATGACCGCGACCTTAATTCCAACCTTGTTGAACATCAGCAACCTCCTCCAAAGTTTCATGAATGATTTTGATAAAGGGCACGTAGCGCGCCCGTTTATATCGCTTTTAATTTAGTGATAGCCTATCCTAACGGCTCCCCAGTGACGGCCTTTCACAAAGATGGGCACAGACAGGTCGCTCATGCTTTCACCGGTATCCCGACTGTAACGTTGCAGCAGATACGGTTCCTTATTACGGGCAGCGGCCAGTCCGGTACGATCGTTGAACAACCGCTTCCCACGGTTCCATTGAGCATCCGTATCCCGATCACCCGTCAACGGCTTGGAGTACCGGGTGTTGTGGGTCGGCACATAGCCATTGCTGTCCACCACCACGACAAAATCAAAGCGCTCGTCCATTTCCAGGTATTTATCCAGTATCGGCCGGATGATCCCGGTGACCAGGTCATCGTACTGGGTGTGAAACTTCTGCGGGTCCGTGCCGGGAATGGGGATGTAGAAGGTATCGAACAATTGCACAACGGTGAGATGGCCCGAGGTCAGCAATAATTCGTACTGCTCGAGCACATCCTGAGAGCATCGCTCCGCAATCCCCTTGGCTTTCTGATCGAAACTGTTCAATGTCTCAGCGGACCAGGCTGGGCTGGAGCCGACCAGAACAACCACGGTCAGACAGCCTAACAAGGCCTTGATTGGCATTCGTCTTGTTATCATTAAAACTCCTCCTGTCTTAGCCGTTGGTTTCTTTGCGTCGGCTCAAAATGTGTTGTAAAAACCGACTGACTTCACTGACCAGTTCGGCCTGACTTGTATCCGGCTTCTGCTGGATACCGAGAAAATATTTATCCAGGGAAAAGACAATCAGGTTCTGACTCTGAGGCCGCGTGCAGACCAGATAACGGAACTGACTGAACCCGACACTTTTCTGTATGGCCTGGGCTCCGTATCCTCCGAGGGTGACAACAGAGGCCAATTGTTCTGGATTGGATAAATTGTGGGTGATGATCTGTCCGTCCTGACGCGTCAGGACGAATTGATCAACCCCTTTGATCTGAGCGATGCGATTGGCGAAACGTTCAGCAGCGGACATAACCCCTCCTCAATCAGTTCTGATCCAAAGACAATTGTTTTTTGACCAGCTCACGATAGCGTCCGACCTTTTCCTGATCGCCGATCTCTTCACAAAGAATGTCGAGCAGAATCTTCAAGGTCGACACCGCAGGGGCCTGTTTGGAGGCCCAGGCAATCAGCGCATCATCGAAGACGATCATTGCCATGGGACCCATTATTTTGGTCAGTGCCTGCAGCATGATTTGCAGCGGTTCAACCAGGCCTTCAGTTTCCTTCAAGGCCGCTGGATCGACCTTTGGGGTCGACGGGGGCGGTGGCGAAACGGCCTTCTCCTCAGCAACAGGAGCAGCGGCGGGTGTTTGTGCAACAGTTGTCGGTACAGTTCCATGAAAGTCCTCCAGCGCCAGGTTCATCGACATGGCCAACAGGTTAAAATTGACCCCAGGGTCGCAGACAGCAAGAAGAAAATCTCCCCCTTGAAATTGTCGACAGAGGATAGTGGCCTCTTCGTAATTCACCATCACTTCCGACAGGTCCGGGAAATTATGTCGGCCAGCCGCATGGATTTTGGCCAGATGTTTACCGATTTCATTGATGCGTTCGGCCTTGAACAAAGTCGGCAGGTTATGGCAGAGGACACCTTGCTTTGGACGATAAACGCTGGCGCCGACGACGCCGGGAATGGATTTGAGCTCTTCAATCAGCTGTTGCATAAATACCCCCTATATATGAGAAAGATTAGGTCTGTTCGAATAACGACGGTGACAACTGGTCGAGAACCTGAGCTGGCTGGACCCCCTGCGCCAGAGTTAACACGACTTGCCGGGCGCCCCGTTTGAATAACAGGTACCGGTGACGCCGCGCACAATTCAGCATCAGGTAACGTAAGCCGTTTCCCTCCACAACTTGATCAAGTTCCTGGCAGGTCGGGAAATAAGCTGTGAGATCCAGTTGGGACAAAGAACAGGGAGGACCACTCTGATGTTCTAAAAAATTTTCAGAGTCAAAGATGGCAAACTCGCTGATGGCTTTCGATTTATTCAGGACCGCCAAAAGTTTTTCATCTGGGTCGACCTTGCGTCGCGGCGGCGGTGCCGCTTCAACAGGAGATACGGATGGTGCCGCCTTGCTCTCAACTGGGGCTCGGTTGGCCTTTGCCAGCTCTTCAGGAGGAGCTCCCGCTTCGTCTTTGATCCTGAAAGCCTCCATCAACACAAACTCGAGACTGGAGTTGATGTTTTTACAGCGGCGACGACAGACGCTGTCCATTTCGATTTCGGTATCATCCCAAGTGACGATTTCCATTGCCGCAGCTTCTCCCTGCAAACGATCTGTCTGTGCATCGTATAATTCGCCCTGATGGATAAACAGATAACCGGTCTGCTTCTGGGAGCGGATTTTCAAGGAACAACTTTTTTGTTCCATGTGCACCAGCTGTAGAAAGGTCGCCAGCGTGATGCCGCGGATATAACTGCGCAAATCATTGGCCAAAGCCGCTTCGATCGTTTGTGCCAAGGCATCAAAATCAAGCGGCTTCTCCAGATAGTGCAGGGCATTCATGCGACTGAGCCGCTCTTCGATCTCCGGAGTTCCGAATGCTGTAATGACGATCACCGGAAGATAAGGATCGTATCGACTGACATGGGCCAGCAGCTGGAATCCATCCATGACCGGCAGCTTGAGATCTGTGACCAGCAGGTCGATCTGTTCTTCTTTGAGAACCTGCAAAGCCTCCTGCCCGTTACTGGCCAACAGGACATTGAACTTATCCGTATAGGCCAACAAACCATCCTTAAGGCTCAGCAAAAAGGGGCGTTCATCATCGACGACAAGAATATTTTTCATGGAACGTTCGGCTCCTCTAAATATGTAACTCGGACACCCGGCGACTATGCCAAAGGCAGACCCATTCTCACCCTGGTGCCATGCCCTGCAGAACTGTGGATTTCCAGGCTTGCATTCATTTTCGCCAGCAGTTTTTTCGAAATCATCAAGCCCAAGCCATTCCCTTGCGGCTTGTTTGTGCAAAATGGCTGAAACAGGAGTTGCTGTTCCTCAGGAGTCATCCCACAGCCATTGTCTTCAACCTCTAACCAGACGAGACGGCCATGGATCCTGGTACGAATCAGAATCGAAGGCTGAGAACGATCTTCCAACGCATCAACGGCATTCGAAAGGATGTTGAGCATCGCCTGATGCAGAGCTCGGGCATCAATGAGTGCTTTGACCTGCTCTGACGGACGCTCAAAGGTTAAGCGAATCCCCTTGGCGCGGAAATCACGAGAAATGAGCTCCTGCAATTTGTCCAGAAAGACTGCTAACGCGTGGGGCTTGATCTCCACCTTTTCGTACATGCTGAAATTTTTGAGGGATTTCAGCAGATATTCCATTCGACTCACTTCCAGAGCCGTGCGTTCAATGTATTGGCGAATGGTGTCTTTGGAAAAGGTGTCGAGGTTTTTGCACAACACGCTGATGGTCATTTTGATGGAATTCAGAGGATTGCCGATTTCATGGCGGATACCGGAAAAGATCAATCCGATGTTGTCCATGGTATTAACCGCCTGAGCGATGGATTCCAGGCGGGTTTTTTCGGTAATATCCCGCAGCAAAATACAGAAATGCCGCTCCGAAACCGGGTAAATGGTGTAACCGAGAATCCTGCTGCCGCGCTGAATCGTACGGGAGGTATGGGCAAGTTCACCCAAGAACAACGCACTGCTATCGTGCAGCAGGTCGCAAACGAGATCTTGAAAGGTCAGATTAGGACCGACAGGCTGTACGATTGTTTTGGCTGCTGCGTTGCAGAGATCAATGCCTTGACTGATCCGATCGACAATAATGATCCCGATGTCAAGGTTATGCAGAACATCGGCATAGGACCAGTTCTGCGTGCCCGCAGAAAAATTTTGTTCTTGCGGACCAGACTCTGGGGAATAGCCATTTTCAACAATGCATAAATTATTTATATCAACCACAATCGACCCCTTGGCCTATTACCTGGCCCGCAAATTCAAACCATTTTCTATTCAAATCATCACAGAACATCAGTGTTAAACCCGTATGCGACATGTGTTTTTAGAAAAATTTTTTCATGTAATTTCAATTGCTTATATAAAATATGTGATTTTTTAACATTTTAATAATTATTCTTTTTTAATTTATTGCACTAATTAGATGCAATTTATTTGCCTACTCCAATAGAACACGAGTAACAAACCGTAAAACGGGACTTCAAAAAAACAAAACAAGCCAAACATTGTTTTTTTTTCCTGTAAAATCAAACAGATAAAATCCAGACAAAAAAAACACAAAAATAATATCTAGTCGTCCTGCCAATTAGGGAATCGGCAAAGTTAAGGCTCCCCCTAGAATAAAAAGGGGACGAGAGAAAAGCCGCTTCTTTTATCTAACCAACAGCAGCAGAGGAAGCGAACGAGAGGAAGGAATTCATACAAGAGGCTGATTTGATTAACCTTGGTCTCCAAACTGGAAATGTTGCTCATCCCCAGACAGCCCTATTTATCGAGAAGAAGACCAAGGTTTACGTCAAGAGCATGACACTCAAAACACGACGCGAAACGTCATAAGGATGACTTCACAGCTGACAAATTTTAGATTAAAATATTCAAACTATTGATTTTATAAAAGACCAATAAGTGTGACAGGTGGCACAATCCTGACGACGCATGAAGAGCAGCCAGTCAACAAAACCGTTCTTTAGCCAGAGAAAATAAGGTCCGTACGCTCAAAAAAAGAGGCTGACCGGTTTCGGTCAGCCTCTTTGCACGATGATATTGAGAACAACCTTTAGGCGCGGCCGGCGCTCCCCAGGACAGCTTCATTTTTATGTTTGATCAGTTTGATCAATTCTTTACGAGCCTCTCCCAAGTATTTGCGCGGATCAAATTCACCAGGATTCTTTGCCAGGAACTCTCTAACCTTGGCGGTAACCGCCAGGCGCCCGTCCGAATCGATATTGATCTTACATACAGCACTCTTGGCAGCACGCCGCAGCTGCTCTTCGGGAACCCCAACAGCACCTTCCATCCGCCCACCGTAAGTATTGATCAATTCGACATAATCCTGTACGACACTAGACGCCCCATGCAGTACGATGGGGAAGCCGGGGATACGACGCTGAACCTCCTCTAAGATGTCAAAACGCAGCGGCGGCACTTCTTCGCCGTCCTTGAGCTTGAATTTATAGGCACCATGGCTGGTCCCAATGGAAATGGCCAGAGAGTCAACGCCTGTCTTTTTGACGAAATCCTCAACCTCTTCGGGCTTGGTGTAGGTTGAATGCTCGGCCTGAACTTCGTCTTCGATGCCGGCCAGCACCCCAAGTTCACCCTCAACCACCACGTCGTTGGCATGGGCATACTCGACCACCTGCCGCGTCAGCGCCACGTTTTCTTCATAGGGGAGATGGGATCCATCGATCATTACGGAGGAGAAGCCACTATCGACGCAGGATTTGCACAACTCCAAGGAATCGCCGTGGTCCAGGTGAAGGCAAATGGGAATATTGGAACCCATCTCACGCACCATTTCAACGGCGCCAAGGGCCATATAACGCAACATAGTCGAATTAGCATAACTACGTGCGCCTTTGCTGACTTGAACGATGACAGGCGACCCGGTTTCGGCGCAAGCAGTGACAATCGCCTGCAACTGCTCCAGGTTGTTAAAGTTATAGGCAGGGATGGCATAGCCCCCCTCCATGGCTTTGGCAAACATCTCCTTGGTATTCACCAGGCCAAGTTCGCGGTAGTGCACCTTGTTGCCCATACGCTGGGACCTCCTTGACTATTGAGAGAATGTGCGAAGCAATCCGCATCGTTTGTGTAGACAAACAGCATTATAGATAACAGCCAAAATGGCGTAAGTCCAGTGCAAAGTCGGATTTTTCAGTAGGTCACAAGAGGGTTGAAAAAGCGGCTGAGTTCGATTAGTATACGCGGACTTTATCGCTAACCGGCCGTCTGGCCGTTACTTTTTTAAGAAGGAAGAATCATGAACACATCAAAGCAGGAATTGTATTTCAAGGACTGGAAAGGTCGCGAAGAACTCGCCGAGGCGATGGTCCCTCTGGTTGGACGCCTGTACCGTAATCACGGTGTGGTCACCACAGTTTATGGTCGATCCCTGGTCAACGGATCGGTCATCGACATCCTGAAGGCGCATCGTTTTGCCCGGCAGATTCTTGAAAATGAACTTTCGGTTCGGGAAACATTTCCGGTTCTGGAAGCGATGACCCGGCTTGAGCTGGCCCCGACCCGAGTCGATATCGGCAAACTGACCATTCGTTACCAGTCCCAGGCCGCCGGCACCGATGTCGCTGATTTCGTCCGTCAGGAACTCTCCAAGGTCAACACCGGCCGGGCTTCGGTTCTCAAGGAACCGCGCGATGTGGTTTTGTATGGTTTTGGCCGTATCGGTCGTTTGCTGGCCCGCATCCTCATCGAACAAACCGGCGGCGGCGACAAACTGCGATTGCGGGCTGCTGTTGTCCGTCGGGGTAGTGACGACGACCTGACCAAACGCGCCAGCCTGCTGCGTCGGGACTCTGTTCATGGCCCATTTTCTGGAACCATCCGCATTGACGAGGAAGAAAACGCTATCATTGCCAACGGCAACATGATTCGCATCATCTATTCGGATTCTCCCGAAAACGTCGATTACAGCCAGTACGGCATCAAAGACGCTATCCTCATTGACAACACCGGCAAGTGGCGCGACCGGGCCGGTCTTGAGCGCCACCTGAAATCCAAAGGAATCTCCAAGGTCATCCTGACCGCTCCCGGCAAGGGGGATATTCCCAACGTAGTATTCGGGGTCAACAACGAACTACTGAATGAATCCGGACAGGTATTCTCTGCGGCCAGTTGCACCACCAACGCCATCGTTCCGGCGCTCAAGGCGGTTCATGACAAATTCGGCATCGTTAACGGTCACGTGGAAACCTGCCACTCCTATACCAACGACCAGAATCTGATCGATAACTACCACAAGAAGAGCCGCCGCGGCCGGGGCGCCCCGCTGAACATGGTCATCACCGAAACCGGCGCAGCCAAAGCCGTTGCCAAAGCCCTTCCGGAACTGACCGGCAAGCTGACCGGCAACGCCATTCGCGTCCCCACCCCTAACGTGTCTCTGGCGATTCTCAACCTGACCCTGGAAAAGGAAACTACGGTTGACGAATTGAACAAGTACCTACGGGACGTCTCTCTCGACTCCCCTTTGCAGAACCAGATTGATTACACAAATTCACCGGAAGTTGTTTCCAGCGACTTTGTCGGTTCGCGTTATGCAGGAGTCGTCGATTCTCTGGCCACCATCGTCCAGGGGAATCGTTGTGTCCTCTATGTCTGGTACGACAATGAGTTCGGTTACAGCTGTCAGGTTGTGCGCATGATCGACCACCTCGCAGGCCTGGCCCTTCCCGACCTCCCTTGATAATAAAAAAATGCCCCGGGGCTGGACAATAGTTCCCGGGGCATTGCAAGAATATCCTGCGATACCGAAGCGATAAGGACGTATTCATCAGTCTGAAACAAAAAAAGAGCCGACTCGAAGGAGTCGGCTCTTTTTTATTCTTAAAACGAATGGTGAGGAATTAGTCCTTGCGCATCAGGCGCATTTTCTTGCGCAGACGCCGCTGGGCCTCTTTTTCCTTGCGCTTACGCTTCACGCTCGGCTTCTCGTAAAACTTGCGCTGTTTCATCTCCCGGAAAAGACCCTCTTGCTGCAGCTTACGCTTCAGCACGCGGATGGCTTTCTCGACATTGTTGTCGACAACCTGGATTTCCATCTGGCACTCACCTCGCTTCCGTATTTATCTCAACTTTTCCTTCCGGAAAAGGTAAAGGCAGATACTAATCGAACCCAATAGGAAAAGCAACTTTTTTTTATGTTGAAGCCCACAGCCCAACCGGGATGCCGCCGTTGGATAGAGTGGCGACCAAGCGCAAACTCAGGCCGGTCGATTGTATCAGAGCGGCATCGGGACAAAGAACAGCCCAGCGCCAATTGGAAAAACGTTGCTGCAATGAATCCCCCAGCCGCCGATAAAATTCGTGCAAGCCTCCGGAATCCATCAACCGTGTGCCGTAAGGAGGATTGCAAACAACCAGTCCGGAACCGGACTGCAGGGGCCAGTCGCAGCAATCCCGCTCCAACCACTCCACCTCGTCATTCACTCCAGCTCGTTCTCCGTTCCGCCTGGCAGCCTCCAACGCTGTCGGGTCCCGATCGGCGCCCCGCAGCGAAACGGAGACTTGTTTTTGCTCCCGCTGGGCTTCACTCAATAAGGCCTGCCATAATCCAGCTCGATAATGAGGCCAGTCCATAAAGGCAAAACGACGCTCTGCCCCTGGCGGGCGATTGGCAGCAAGAAGCGCCGCTTCAATCGGAAAGGTTCCGGAACCACACAGGGGATCGACCAATGATTCCTCCCCATTCCAGCCAAGCAACTCCAGAATCCCGCAGGCGAGGGTTTCTCGCAACGGTGCATGCGCCGTCTCCAAACGATAACCGCGACGATGAAGACGCTCCCCCGAACTATCGATGGACAGCAGGCATTCATCGTTTTCCAACCTGACAACCAGATGTTGGGCTCCGGCCTGGGAATCTTCATCCAGTGTTCCCAAGGTTTTAGCAACCGCCTCGACCACGGTTTCTCCGATACGGCCGGTATGATTCAACCGTGAGTGGCGGCTGGTGACACTTGCGCTCAACTCAACCCCGGTCCGCAGATAGCGTCCCCAGGGCAAAGAGCGGGTCTTGCGAAACAGGTCCGGAAAATCGCGACTGCGAAAAGTCCCCACCCGGACCAGAACGCGTGTGGCGGTGCGCAGCCACAGGTTGGCCAGATAAAGTTCACGCAACCCACCACTGAATTCTACGCCTCCGGGAACGGCCCGGCTATCGTTGAACTCAAGCTGCTGCAACTCCTGCAGACAGACGTTCTCCAGCCCTGGAGCAGTCACCGCAAACATATGCATTTGAACTTTCTTCACCCGACCTCCTTGCTACAACAAAGCCTGTCTATTAACATGCCTGAGGCAACAGCGCAAATCATTCTGCCAACTGGCGTTTGAGCTTGTTTGATGATAGATTATTAAAACGCGTGCAACCGGGCAAAGGAGTAGTTTGAACTTATGGATACTGTGAATATTGATTGGAATTATCTACTCGAGCGCATCGAGACCCTGATGGATATGGGAGAGGAATATCTGTCACGAAAATTGAGCGATTATCAGGTTGATCCGGAGATCTTCGAATCGCTGGTGGCCTTTCGCTGGGTTCGAGAAAATCAGTCCGGCTTCCTCGGGGGGGTCACCCATCCGGACATTCCGGATCGCCAGGACCTGATCGGCATCGACAAGGCCATCGGGCGTCTCTATCAAAACACCTTGCAGTTCGTTAACCACCTCCCGGCCAACAACGTGTTGCTGTGGGGAGAGCGGGGTTGCGGCAAATCTTCGTCCGTAAAGAGCCTGCTGCGCGAATTTGCACCGGAGGGTCTGCGCCTCATCGAGGTTCAGAAGGAGGATCTGTTTCAATTGCCGGAGATCACCGCCCGCCTGCGCGGACTCGATTACCGGTTTATTCTCTTTTGTGACGACTTGTCCTTCGACGAATCGGAACCGGGATTCCGGGAGATGAAGGCATTACTGGAAGGTGGCATTGAAGCCCGCCCGGAAAACGTGCTGGTCTATGCAACCAGCAATCGACGCCACCTGATCCCGGAACGGTTCGAGGAAAACAATGGCCGCGCGGAAATCCACCCGGAAGAGGCCGTCTCCGAAAAACTCTCGCTTTCTGACCGCTTCGGCATAACCCTCGGTTTCTACCCCATGTCCAGGCCCACCTACCTGGAAATCATCCGCCACCACGCAACGCAACGCGAACTCCCCATAGAGGCTGCAAACCTGGAAAAACTGGCGCTGCAATGGTCTGAGGAACGCGGTGGCCGTTCGGGGCGAATCGCCCGCCAGTTCATCGATGACCTAACCGGCCGCCTGGCCCTGGAAATAGCCGCCCGGATGGCCGAGGAGGATAACAAACCGGATGAAAAAGTTGGAACGAAACATGAATAAGTAATTCCGCCCACATATGACATGTTTCAGGGGAGATGACACGCCATGCGCTACAACAACTACTTCAGAGACGGCCAAAAGATCCTGATGAAATCATTGGCCAACGGGAACAGCTACAACCGTTTCGAAATTCTGACAGTCTATTTTCGAGACCTCGGCCCCGGCTATTTCGATCTCGAACTCCCCTACCGAGCACGTGGTTCTGAACATTACCCGTTTGAAACCGGCATGCCCTTCGAACTTCTCTCCGATGCTTTTGGACTGGGGGTTCGCATGACGGCGACCTACCTGGAGCGGCAGACCGATGACATCATTCGCCTGCGGATCAATAATGACTTACAGATATTCCAGCGCCGCGTCAGCCCGCGCCTGGAACTCGAGGTCGGCATCCGTTACACCAAAGCCCGCGGCCGGCTGCGTTCGTTTAAGGAGCAGTGGGAAAAGAATGTCGAAATCCTGCAAACAACCAACGGCGCCATGCAGCTTCCCAACTTCGAATCCTGTCCAGTCAACATCAGCCGGGGCGGCCTGGGGCTTCGGCTCAAATCAGCGACCGAAGTGGCTGACCTGTGCCTGATGTTGCTGAATCTTGGAGCCGATGCCCGTCCTATCTGTGCCTTGGCCGAGGTGGTGTGGCTGGAGAAGGGAAATCGGGACATTCGCAAAGCAGGGCTGCAGTTCCTCAACATTCTGGAAGAGGATCGTGCTCGCATCGACCAACTGGTCAGGAAAACCCTCCCCCGAAGTCAGCCTAGCCCATTTGGGTTTCCTCTATGATTAAAATATTGACCATCAGTGACCAAAATGGCAGTGATTTGGCTGAGGCCAAGCGGCGAACAAAAGGTCCGCTTGAGATTCTAGTGCGGCTGTAGTATTAAAGAGAGAACTGAATTTTTCACGGACAGGCATTTTAGCCAGCCCTTTAAAGGAATGCATCCATCTATGTCGCCGGAACTGGAGCTGTCATTGTTTGAGGCCTGCCGAACCCTGTTCGGTCCAGATCTGCGCCCGAGCCGTGAGTTCCTTTTCTACCTTCAGCCGGAAGGAGCAAAAGCCGCCTTTCGCAACAAAGCCAAACAGACCCATCCCGACCTGTTTGCCCACCAGGAAACAACTCACCATCGACATCACACGGAACGTTTTCAAGATCTGACTCGGGCCTATGAGATCCTGTGTGATTTTCTGAAAGACCGAGATCGTTTCCGGGGCACGACCCGACCTCGACCATACAGACCTTCGCCGCCACCACGCCCGAAACGAGAGCAGCCGACTCAGGCAAAGCAGCGGTCCAATGGAACCTACTACCAAGGGTTGTTCCCCTCGCACCCTCTGGAGTTGGGGCATTTTCTTTATTACAGCGGCCTGATCCCCTACCAATCGCTGATCGCCGCCCTGGTCTGGCAACGGACACAGCGTCCGTCCATCGGGCAAATCGCCCGGACCTGGGGTTGGGTGAACGATTCCACCCTGCAAAAGATCCTCACCTATCGCGGGCCTTACTGTCGATTCGGTCAGCGTGCCATCCGACTCGGGATTTTGAGCAGTTTTCAGGTCCGCACCCTGCTGCGTTACCAGCGCACCCTGCATCGTCGCATTGGCGAATATTTCGTGGAACAGGGCTTTCTTGAAACCGACCAGATTGAAAAACTTGTTCAAGACCTGCATCAGCATAATGCCCGCGCCTACGATAGCGAACGTTTCTGCCGTCGCACCAACTGATCACCTCTTTCATTTCCAACAAACATGACATTCTGGCCGATACCCGCAGGCTTTGAACTCTACGCCTTGTTTCTCATCAGTTTTCTGGCCGCCACCTTATTGCCGCTGGGTTCAGAATGGCTGTTGGCAGTTCTCGTTGCCCAAGGATTCTCCCCGATGCTGTCGATTGGCGTTGCCGTTGCCGGCAATACCCTTGGCTCCTTCACAACTTACGCCATTGGATTCTGGAGCAGAAACTTCATGTTGCAACGCTTGCTGCGCATCGACCAAGCCGGATTGGAGCGGGCGCAACGCTTTTACGAACGCTTCGGACGCTACTCTCTGCTTGGCGCTTGGCTCCCCGTTGTCGGCGACCCCCTGTGTCTGTTTGCCGGCAGTTTTCGTCTCAGCTTTCTAAATTTTGCAACCTTGGTTGCTATCGGGAAATTCGGACGTTACGCGGCTGTCGCTTACACGGCGACGTTAGTCAGTCAACAGTTGTAAAAACCGGGACTTAAAAATGACGCTTAGCCTGAAGTTGAACCATCATGTCGAGATGAAAAGCGCCGGAGTTCGCCCGACTATTTGAGAGGAAAAGGGCTGGGAACGGGCCAGGAGGAAGGTGTCACACCATATTGCCGCAAACGACGAATGAATTCGCTGCGCGGAATTTCCACTGCCCCCATGGACAGCAGGTATGTTGTCGTCTGCTGGCAATCGATAATCCTGTAGCCGAGTTGAGCCAGGCGTCTCACCAAAGTCACAAAAGCAACCTTCGATGCATTGGAAACCGTGTGGAACATTGATTCCCCGAAAAAGCACCGCCCCAGACAGACGCCGTACAACCCACCGACCAATTCTCCGTCCTGCCAGCTCTCCACCGAATGCGCAAAGCCAAGTTCATGCAGATGGCAGTAAGCCTCGATCATTTCAGCGGTAATCCAGGTCCCATCCCCCTGATGACGCCGCAACTCGCCACAGGTAGTCATCACTTGCTGGAAAGCTCGATTAAAGGTCACTTCAAAACGCTCAGCGCGCAACACTTTGGCAAGACTGCGGGAAACCTTCAATTCAGCGGGAAACAGGACACAACGGGGGTCTGGACTCCACCAGAGGATAGGATCGCCGTGATTGTACCAAGGGAAAATACCGGAGGAATAGGCCAACAACAGACGTTGCGGCGACAGGTCTCCCCCGATGGCCAAAAGCCCTTCCGGCTCTGCCAATTCCACAGGGGGGAACACCAGTTGCTCGATCAGTCGATAAACAGCCACACAGGTCACAAGACACAACAGCCGGCATCATACGATACCGGCTGTCATGCAGAAATACCTACATGAAATTAATGACCGTAAGTAAAGGTCAGCTTTTCGCGTGAACTGCCGATACGGACAGTCCCCCCCTTCTTGAGTTCGCCGAACAACACCTCCGAAGCAATAACGTCGCTGACTTCGGTTTGGATCAAACGGGCCAGAGGCCGTGCGCCGAAGGCAGGGTCATAGCCCCGCCGCGCCAATAGTTGGCGAGCCGAAGACGACAAGGCTAAAGTAACTTCCCGCTCCTGTAACCGTTCCTGCAGCTCGGCGATAAACTTGTCGACCACCTTGACCATGACTTTCTCATCAAGCTGATTGAAAGAAATGATGCCGTCCAGGCGATTGCGAAATTCCGGAGAGAAGGTGTTTTCCAAGGCCTGCTTCGGAGCCGCCATGGCGCCCTTGGCAAAACCGATCGGTTGAGCACTCATCTCGCGAGCACCGACGTTACTGGTCATGATCAGGATGACGTTGCGGAAGTCGGCCTTTTTGCCGTTGTTGTCGGTCAGGGTACCGTGATCCATAACCTGCAGCAGAATATTGAACAGGTCGGGATGAGCCTTTTCTATCTCGTCGAGAAGCAGAACCGCATAAGGATTTTTCACAACCGAATCGGTCAGTAGCCCGCCTTGATCAAAGCCGACATAACCGGGAGGTGCGCCGATAAGCCGTGCCACGGAATGTTTCTCCATGTACTCGCTCATATCGAAGCGCAGGAACTCGACACCCAACTGCCGGGCGAGCTGCTTGGCAACCTCCGTTTTCCCCACGCCCGTCGGCCCAGTGAAAAGGAAAGACCCCGTCGGCCTATCCGGATGACCGAGACCCGCACGCGCGCGAAGGATAGAACGGCACAGGGATTCGATTGCATCCTCTTGTCCAAAGACGTTGTTTTTCAGGTCACGCGCCAATGATTTGAGGCGCTGACGATCCGACCGCGATACCGAGCGCGCTGGAATCCGAGCCATTTTCGCTACAACAGTTTCGATATCGCCAACATTGATCACCTTGTTGCGATGACCCCGGATGCGGAAAAACGCACCGACTTCATCGATGACATCAATGGCTTTGTCGGGCAGGTGGCGGAAGTTAATGTGTCGGGCGGACAGTTCCGCAGCCGCTTGTAGCGCCTCTTCCGAGTAGGTTACTCCATGATGGTCTTCGTAATGTTCCTTCAGCCCCTGCAGAATAGCCACGGTTTCATCGACCGTCGGTTCCAGGATGTCGATCTTCTGAAAGCGACGAGACAGAGCGCGATCCTTTTCAAAAAGGTTCTTATATTCCTCGAAGGTGGTTGAACCGATAAAGCGCACTTCGCCCGAAGCCATGACCGGCTTGAGGATATTGGAGGCATCGAGGGATCCACCGCTGGTTGCACCGGCGCCAACGATGGTGTGAATCTCATCAATAAAGAGGATGGCGTTGGGTTTCTGAGTCAGCGCGCGGACCACGGCCTTGAGGCGTTCTTCAAAATCACCGCGAAATTTCGTTCCGGCCAGCAATGCCCCCATATCCAGTGAAAAAATTTCGCAATCGCGAAGGATGTCCGGAACATCGCCATCAGCAATCCGTAGCGCAAGCCCTTCGGCCAAGGCGGTTTTACCGACCCCCGGTTCACCAACAAAGATCGGGTTGTTCTTGCGACGCCGGCACAGGACCTGGACGGTCCTTTCCAACTCGCCGACCCGGCCGATGAGAGGATCGATTTTTCCCTCATGCGCCCGCTCGATCAGATTAACTGTGAAAGAATCCAGCGGGTTATTGGCGGGAGCACGCTGCCCATGTTGACCATCCCCTCCCTCATGTTTGGTATTGGGAGCAGGCTGGGATTGAACCTTGGGATCTTCTTTGACGACCTTGGCGACACCGTGGGAAATAAATTCCAGGACATCGAGCCGGTTGATTCCCTGGCTCTGCAGGAAATAAGCAGCATGGGAATTCTGTTCATCTAGAATCGCGGCAAGAATATCGCCGACGCTGATTTCTTTTTTACCAGACGAATGCATGTGAACGACGGTTCTTTGCAGAACGCGCTGCAGACCGATCGTCTGTTCCGGCACGAAATCCTTTTCGGCAGGAAGAGCTTCCAGCTTTTCAGCAAAAAAGTCTTCCAGCATGGTCTGCAACGAGCCCAAATCCCCGCCGCAACTCTGGATGACTTCCTTGCCTTTCTCTTCGAAAAGCATGGCGTAGAGGACGTGTTCGGTCGTGAGGTACTCGTGCTTGCGCCGTTGAGCCTCTCTGACCGCCAAAGAAAATGTTATCTGCACTTCCTGACTAAACATGGCACCGTTCCGTCAAGCTCTCTCCAAACTACATCGCAGGGGGAAACCTTCCTGTTTGGCCATGCGATGAACCTTGGCGACCTTGGTTTCTGCGATTTCAAAGGGGAATATCCCACACGTTCCAACACCACGCATATGGATATTCAACATAATCTGATTGGCCTCGGGAGGGGTTTTGTGGAAAACCGCCTCTAAAACATCCACAACGAATTCCATGGTGGTGTAGTCATCGTTGTGCATCAGAACCCTGAACATCGAGGGCTCGTCGATTTGTGTCCGGCTTTTCTCTTCAACCTTGGAGCCGGTCCAAGTTTCACCCTTTCCCATAGACCCTTTCACTTCCCATTTCTGCAAAATCTTTGCCTAAACAAAATCATCGCGGCAAAGTGCCATCCACATCCTGTTTTTCCATCCTAGCACAACCTAGATACTCCATCCAGCATTGCAATTCTTGCCCAGAACAAAAGAACTCTCGGTACTTGTTCATACTATCAAAGCCCGCAGAAATTTCTCATCCAAGCGTTCGGAGCACAGGCCCTGATCCTAAAAAACGACGAATTGCGCCAATATTCAAGCACAACTTGACGGATTGTTGACAGGCCATCTTTCAAAGCTAATATTTAACCAGGTTAATCATCGTTATCCGATCCGCAACTTTAGTGGAACTCCATCACTTCGTACCAGATGCGTGCCGGTCGAGCTGGTGCGCCGCCATACCACAGAAAGCTTGCAGGATGAAACCACGCGCGGGCACCAACAAATTCCGTCGCCTCCGGAATGCCTTGAGGCAGTTTAAAGAGCACGTACACAAACAGCCTTCCGCTCTACCGTTTGTCGCTGGGTCCTCTCCCCAACTGAACACTGCCGACCTTCTCTTTCACGATCAACTCTTCCAAAGAGGCCCCTGGATGCTCATTGCGTTGGACATCCAGGGGACCATTATCAACATCAGTCGCGCCTGGACTCAGCAAACAGGTTTTGCCGGCGGGGAAGCGATTGGGGAACCTTTCGCGCGCTTCATCTCTGATCGGAAGGGCAGCCCAATCAATGAATGGCAACTGATTGGAAACACGCTGGACGAGTTTCCCTGCAGAATGCGGCAAAAGGATGGCAATGGTCTGGACATCCTTCTTTCAACCTTCTATGCCAATGACCCTGTTTCAGAATCGCCCTGCATCTTCGGATATGCCGTCGATATCTCGGAACAGCGCAGCAAAGAAGAAGAAATCCGCAAATTGGCATTTTTCGATACCCTGACCGGTCTCCCGAACCGCACACTGTTCCTCGACCGCCTGGAGCTTGGACTGGCCCAGGCTCAGAGGGAGGGACAGCAGCTCGGCATCCTGTTCCTTGATCTCGATCGTTTCAAAATGGTCAACGATACCCTGGGGCACGCTACGGGGGACAAACTTCTTAAATGTGTTGCCCAACGGTTGCGGGATTGTGTTCGTGAAGGCGACACAGTCGCTCGCTTGGGGGGCGACGAATTTGTCATCCTGTTGTCATCGCTACACCATCTCACACAAGGCTTCGGAATGTTTGCCGAACGTGTCCTTGCTACTCTGTCCAAGCCAGTAAAAATTGGCGGCCGCGAACTTTTCACCACCACCAGCATTGGCATCGCACTCTTTCCCGAAGACGGTCGCAGCGTCGGCACTCTCTTGCAGAAGGCCGATTTGGCCATGTATGCCGCCAAAGACCGGGGGCGCAACACCTACCAGTTCTTCTCTACAGAAATGAACGCCCGGGCTCAGGAAAAACATGATCTGGAAATTAAATTGCGCAGGGCATTGGACAACGGTGAGATGTTTCTGGTCTACCAGCCACAACTTGACCTGCAGGAAGGCAAGATTACCGGTATCGAAGCGCTGTTGCGCTGGGACCATCCTGAACTTGGCTCCATCCCCCCTGCCCGATTCCTGCCCGTGGCCGAAGAAACCGGTTTGATCTTCTCTATAGGTGAGTGGGTCTTGCGTCAGGCATGCCAGCAAGCCAAACAGTGGCTGGAAGAAGGCCTGCCGCCAGTGCGAATGGCAGTCAATCTTTCTGGTCGACAGTTCACCCAACCGAACTTGGTGGACATTGTGGATCGCACGCTTCTTGAAACCGGCCTCGACCCCAGTCTTCTCGAGCTTGAATTAACAGAAAGCATCCTCATGGAGGGAGCTGAAGAAACCATCCTGACCCTCACCGACCTTAGGGTCCGGGGGGTGCATCTCACAATCGACGATTTTGGTACCGGCTATTCTTCTCTGATCTACCTCAAACACTTTCCTATCCACCGCATCAAAATCGCCCAGGAATTTGTAAGGGACATTCCTGGCGACGGCGATGACGCGGCGATCGTCGAAGCGATCATCGCCATGGGGCATAGTCTTGACCTGCAGGTGGTAGCCGAAGGGGTGGAAAGCCGTGCCCAGTTGGAATTTCTCCGTGACCGGCGCTGCTGTGAAATGCAGGGCTTCTTTTTCGGACGACCTATGCCTCCTGAGCAGTTCTCCAGCATGTTCCGAGCGGGTCTTTTGCAGCCCGGAATCTGCCTTTTTTCTCAGGTATCGTGAAGATTAAAGGATCAAATGAAAGTTACAAATCTGTCTTTATGCATCAATTCTGGGAAAATTTTCTTGACAGGGTCGACCAGCTGAGTAAAATTATGACCAGTTTTGTCATAAATCATTTCTCATGGCGGATAGTGAAAGATTACGTGCCACTATGATTCAGAATGTTTACACATTTTACCGGGACGGATTCCGCAATATGCGTCTGGGACGCACCCTGTGGACCATCATCCTTCTCAAACTGTTCGTCCTGTTCTGCGTTCTCAAAGTCTTTTTCTTCCCAAACGTTCTTCAAACCCATTTCGCAAATGATGAAGAACGGGCGGACCACGTTCTCAGCCGTCTTACCGGCTCAACCAACTTACACTGATTTCACAAACTGCTTTTTGCCGCCAACGGCGGCAACATGATTCACACACCTGCATTGGGAGGCTATCGTGATTGAACAAATGGACCTGACACAAGTGAACTGGGCGCGCGCCCAGTTTGCCCTGACTGCCATGTACCACTGGATTTTCGTGCCCTTGACCCTGGGGCTGTCATTCCTTTGTGCCTTTTTTGAATCGATTTACGTCAAAACCGGCAACGAGGAATGGAAACGATTGACTAAATTCTGGATGACCCTGTTCGGCATCAACTTCGCTATCGGGGTCGCCACCGGAATTATCCTGGAGTTCGAGTTCGGGACGAACTGGTCGAACTATTCCTGGATGGTCGGTGACATTTTCGGGGCCCCGCTGGCCGCTGAAGGGATTTTTGCCTTCTTTATCGAAGCGACTTTCTTCGCCGTCATGTTCTTCGGCTGGAACCGCGTATCCAAAAAATTCCACCTCTTTTCAACCTGGATGGTTGCGGTTGGTTCCAACTTTTCGGCTCTGTGGATTCTTGTCGCCAACGGCTGGATGCAGAATCCTGTTGGCATGGCCTTCAATCCGGACAAAGCGCGATTTGAAATGCAGAATTTCTGGGAAGTGCTTCTGTCTCCGGTGGCGATCAGCCATTTCACTCATGCCACCAGCTCCGGTTTTCTGCTCGCCTCCCTGTTCGTGGTGACGGTCTCCTCCTGGTTCCTGCTTAAGGGACGGCACATTCAGATGGCTAAACGCAGCATCGCCGTCGCCGCGGTATTTGGCCTCCTTTCTTCAGGGTTTGTCGGCCTCACCGGTGACGAAGCGGCCTATACGGCAGCTCGCGTTCAACCGATGAAACTGGCTGCCATGGAAGGACTCTACGATGGTGAAACGGGATGTTCCCTGTGTGCCATCGGTGTGCTCAACCCGGATAAAGAACCGGGCGATGACCAGCGTCCCTATGTCTTTGCGGTCAAGGTTCCTTACATGCTGTCGATCCTTGCCAACCGCGACCCCTCCAGCTTTGTTCCCGGCATCAATGACCTGCTCTACGGCAACCCGGGCCAGAACATCATGGGGATTACCGAAAAAATGGCAGCCGGCAAACTGGCGGTGGCCGACTTGGCAGCCTATAAAACCGCCAAGAAAAGCGGCGACCAACCTGCGGCAGCTGCGGCGCTGGCAAACTTTGACAAAAACAAAGAATTCCTTGGTTATGGTTATCTGAACACTGTCGAAGAGGCCGTCCCCCCCGTCGGCCTGACCTTCTACAGCTTCCGCATCATGGTTATCCTTGGCACATTGTTCCCGGTGATGTTCCTTCTCTACTTGTTCTTTATCTACCGCGACACCATCGCCGAACAGAAATGGCTGTTGCTGATTGGACTTTGTTCCGTCTTCTTCGGCTATATCGCCTCTGAAGCAGGCTGGGTTGTCGCTGAAGTTGGCCGCCAACCCTGGGCGATCCAGAATTTCCTCCCGGTCAGCGTGGCTCGCTCCAACCTGAACACCGGCACGGTCGCGACCACCTTCTTCATGTTCCTGCTCCTCTTCACAACCCTGCTGGCCGCTGAAATTCGCATTATGCTCAAACAAGTCCAAATCGGACCGGAGGAGAAATAATCATGTTCGGAAACCTTGACCATTCAACGCTGCAACATCTCTGGTGGATCATCGCTTCTCTGGTCGGAGCCCTGTTTATCTTCCTGACCTTTGTTCAGGGGGGGCAAACCCTGCTGCCGTCCGTTGCCAAGGATGATCTGGAAAAATCGCTCGTCATCAATTCCCTCGGTCGCAAATGGGAATTGACCTTTACGACCCTGGTCCTGTTCGGTGGAGCCCTGTTCGCGGCGTTTCCTCTGTTTTACGCCACCAGCTTCGGAGGCGCGTACTGGGTATGGATCGCGATCCTGTTCACCTTCATCATCCAGGCAGTGAGCTACGAATTCCGCAAGAAACCCGACAACATTTTGGGCGCCGGCACTTTTGAAAAATTCCTCTTCATCAATGGCAGCCTGGGAATGCTGTTGATTGGAGCGGCGGTAGGAACCTTTTTCACCGGTTCAAATTTCCAGCTCAACGACTACAACCTGGTCCAATGGGAACACAACCTGCGTGGGCTGGAAGCCGCCTTCAACCTTTTCAACCTTTCCCTGGGGATCTTCCTGGTCTTTCTGGCCCGCGTGCTAGGGGCCATGTACCTGCTCAACAACATTGAACACGCTCCGCTCGAAGAGCGCTTGCGGCACGCTACTTTGAACAATCTGATCATGGCGCTTCCCTTCCTGCTGATCGTCCTGTTCAAATTGCTGACCATGGACGGGTTTGCCGTAAATCCTGAGACCGGTCAGGTTTATATGGAAGCCAACAAATACCTGCACAACCTGCTGGCCAATCCGGTATTCGGGCTTGGCTTCGTGCTCATCGGCCTGGTGATGGTCGTCCTCGCCGTAGTTATCAGCCGTTTTTCGGCCAAACGGCATGGCATCTGGCTTGCCGGACCTGGAACGGTGCTGGTCGTCCTGGCTCTGTTCCTGACCGCAGGTTTTAATAATACGGCCTTTTATCCATCCAAATTCGATCTCCAGAGCAGTCTGACGATCGCTAATGCATCCAGTAGTCATTACACGCTGACCGCCATGAGCTATATCGCGTTGGCCGTTCCTTTTGTGCTGGCATATATTGCTTATGTCTGGCGGGCCATGGACAGCCAAAAACTGACAGCGGCAGAAATGACTGCCGAAGGATCTGAAGAACTCTATTAACTTCGCCTCTTGGGAGAAAAAATATGGTCGCTTTATTAATAGTTGGATGGTTCGGATTATTGGTCGTGTCCTACAAAGGTGCAGAATTCGCTCTCAAAAAAATGAATCTGTGGTAAACCCACTTAAATAGGTAGGTCATTTTTCAAACATCAGCCCGGCGTTGACAGGAATCGTCTCCTGCAGCGCCGGGCTTGTTTTTTTTAAACAGCAATACGATTAAAAAGCGAGGGGTAACAGGTTGACAGCACCCTAGGCTAAGCTAGGCTTAATGAGTAAAAGCAATCCAGTCTTCCCAAAAAGCACAAAAATGGCCCAACATTTGCATTTAGGCTGAAACGTAAAGTTCATGAGAATACCTAAAGCCCAATATGTCATGCACAACAGCATGCGCGACGTCAAAACCGTGACCAGAAAATCGGCTCCTCGCCGGTAAAACATTGTTAACACTCATGGAGGAGAGACAAAATGGATATGCAACATCTTCCCCTTGCTGAATTCGCCGGCATGATCTATCTCGCCGTTATGCTGTTCTTTGCGCTGCTCAGCCTGCTGATCCCTTTTTTCATTTGGAGAATTTGGAAGTGGTCCTATGTCAGCAGTCAGGAACTGGTCAAACTCAACAGCAAAATTGACGAATTACTCGCCAACTCCGCCACCCCCCTGCAAGCCGTAGCCAGCGAAGCACCAGTGGAAGAGCCCTTCGGTACCGAAGAGACTACCCCTGAAGAAGCCGAAGAACCGATTGAAACGCCAGCAGAATTCGCTGTTCCTGCCGTTGCCATGGAAAGTGCCTTTGAGGAGACACCAGAAGAAGAGGACGAACAGGACTTCAACTTTGAAGAAGAACTCCCGGAAGAAACCGCCTTCGAAGAGAACGCTGAAGAGGACTTCTTCCCTGAAGAACCGGAGGAAAAACCTGCTGGAGAATTTTCCTTTGAAGAGGAACCCGAAAAAGAGGCCGAAGCCTTCGAAAACTCCCCGTCGGAAGACTCTTTTGACGATCTGGCCCTGAGCGGTGACACCTTCACCAGCAGTTCCGCATTTTCAATGGACGAGGAGCTTCCCGAAGAGGAAGAACAACAGGAAGAATTTCCTGCTGAAGAAAATCCTTTTACTCAAGAAGAACAGAAAGAAGATACGTTTGAGGAATCGGAATCGGCAGCGGCCGCTGCGGCTTTTGAACCGGAACCTGCTGAACCAGAAGAGGAAAAACCTGCTATTTTCCGCCTGCCCGACAACCCCAAAACTCCGGACCTCAATCTGGCGCGTTGCGGAAGTTGCGATCACAAACTCTCCTATCGCAAAGCTCTGGCCGGAAAAAAAGCCAAATGTCCGTCCTGCAAGACGGTTTTCACGCTTCCCTGATTCTGAGCATCATGACAATTAGACAAAAGGGTCCTGCAATAACGTTGCAGGACCCTTTTTATTTTTCGAACAAAGGTCAGTTCAAATGACCTTCTCCCGAAGCCATTGTCAGTGGCAAATTTTGGCCCCCTGCCAATATTTTTCGATCAGCGCAGGATCATCGAAAAGATACTTCATGATGGATGTCAACCTCAGGCCCTGGCCATCCCAACCATTATCGATCAGAAAATCCCCCATACTACAGAAAGCCGTTTCCATAAGCTGTTTTTGAAAAAGATTCATCAAAATCGGCGCTTCGTCGCCAAAAATCCGCGCCACCAGAGCGTCTTCGCAATGCTGGGCATTAATCGAGGTGACAGAGCGGCACAACAAGGGGCGCACAGAATAAACAGAACAACTCCCGCGTTCATCGAGAAAAACGCAGCTGCGGCGCATTGCAATCCGTTCCTCGTCATCGAGCCAGCGGGTCGCAATATAAAGATCGTCGAGTTTGGCCTTAAGCCTGTCAAGTTCCGGCTGTTCCCATTCTTTGAAAAGATATTGGTAGATTGCCACCGCTTCGGGGAAAAGAACCGCCACATTAACCGAACAGCAGGTCCCGCAACCGGCGGCACAGGCAATCGCCTTGGCCTCTTCGACATTCTGGCAACGCTGCAATTCGTTTTCAGCAACACCCGCCACCAGACTCGCCACCCGCTCCAACTCGTGTGGAGTAGAACATCGTTGCACCTCTTCTCGCAACAGACCGTTGAGGTCGGTGACAAACCTTTCGGCCTCAAACATCTCTTGCATGGCCAACTCCTTTCATTGTAAGTGAATTTTTACCACATTTGGGTCACAGGTTTCTCTTTTTAGAGAGTAACACAGCATTTCATTTCCGCCTAGACTTCTTAACCAGCACTCTTTTAAAAGGATCCTCTGGCATGAATGAAGCAAATGATGTATTCTGGAAAACATATATGAAAACTCTGCCAGGGAATCTGACTTTGACCCCAATCTACAGTTCATTGCTGCGCTTCCCCTTAATCCTGCTGTTGTTGGCTCTCATGACAACAGCAGGCGGTGCGGAATCATACTGTTTTGATGAAGCTGGCGCTCAACACAACGTCCCGCCCGGACTTCTGTGGGCTATTGCTAAGGTTGAATCCGACTTTGACCCCAACCTGGTCAACAACAACAGCAACGGCACAATCGATGTCGGCGTCATGCAGATCAATTCCTGTTGGAAGGAATCTCTTGGTGCCGAAGTATGGGAAAGCCTCGGCGATCCCTGCGTCAACATCAAGGTCGGAGCCGGCATCCTCGCCGATTGCTTAAGCCGCTATGGTTACAGTTGGGAGGGGATCGGCTGCTACAATGCAATAACGCCGGAAAAACGGGCGACCTATGCCCGCAAGGTCATCCATATTCTCGAGTGGATGCAGACCCAACAGCAGCAGACCGCCGCCAACTGACTTCCGGTTGGCCTGTTGTCGCCTCTCAAAAACGTCCCAAACCTGTCTTAGGCCAAGACCGAAATCCTGACACATTCAAGGATCGACCGCATGAAGTTCATTCATACCGCAGACCTGCACCTCGGCAAGACCTATCGAAACAGTCGAGGTGCCAAAGATCGTTATGAGGACTTCTTTGTCATGCTCGGCCGGATCGTTGCACGGGCAGTGAAGGAAAAAGTCGATTTCGTCCTGATCGGCGGAGACCTTTTTCATACCGGGCAGATTCTGCCGCGCACATTTGCCCGCACCATCGAAGTGCTTCAACCTCTCAAGGAGGCCGGCATCCTTTGCGTTGCGGTGGAAGGGAATCACGACTGGATTCACCGCCGCGACAACATCTCCTGGATGGAAGCCCTAGCCCAGATGGGGTATCTGGCTTTACTGCGGCCCCAGCGTCAACCTGACGGCGGTTTTCTGTTTCAGGAATTTGACAGCGAGCTTGGTTGCGGCGGGCATCTGCGTCTCGGTGACGTCAATCTGTACGGCGTCGGCTACCTCGGTTCTCAAGCTGGCCTGCACGTGCCGCGCATCTGCCAGGCGGTCGAAACCAAACGCAACATCCTACTGTTTCATGTCGGCATCTGGACCTATTCGCCAGTGGAGATCGGTAACATGTCGCCCGAGGACGCTCTTCCCCTGGCTGACGTCTTCGATTACGTGGCGCTCGGCCACGGCCACAAACCGTATCAGGTCAAAACTCCTGCAGGTTCTCCTTATGCCTTCAATCCAGGCAGCCCGGAATGCGTCAATTTCGGAGAAGAAACCTACGACAAAGGCTTCTACCTTGTCAGCGATGAAACAGGTGGACTGCAGGCGGAATTCATTGCGACCCAACCCCGGCCGATGCTGTCACTGAGCATCTCCGTGGATGGGGCTGAAAACTTGAACCTGGCGGAAGAACAATTCCGTACCGAGGTGGAGAATCTCGTCGACCTGAAAGACCAGCGTCCGCTCCTCTATTTGAAGCTCCACGGCCAAGTCGGATTCCATCCGTTTGAACTGAACCGGGAAAAGATCGAGCAGATCATTATTCCGCTGTGCGATCCCCTCCATGTGGAGATCCGCAATCAACTGCAACTGGCTGATACGACGGGAGACACAACCGATAGAGCCAGCCTTGGCCTGGAGCAGATCGAAGCAGAAGTGCTGACCCAGTTGATCAGCGCTGCCAGCGACTATCAGCAGCAGGCCCCGGAGCTCGCGCAACTGGCCATACGACTGCGGGATGGCGTCTGCCAGGGGTTGGATGAAGACAGCCTCCTGTCGTTATTGGCCAACCGCCCCGCCACGGATGAACCGGCATGATGCGTCTTCTGTCCCTAGAACTCATCAATATCAAGGCACACCGTTCGGCGAGCTTTGACTTTGCCGAAGGGATCAACGTCCTGGCCGGCCCCAACGGAGTTGGGAAAAGCACCCTGTTCGAAGCCATCGGCTATGCCTTATTTGGCCTGGAAGCCAGGGATTTCGTTAGCCGCGCCGACCGCTTCGTTACCATCGGTGAAAAACGCGGCGAGGTTCGGGTCGGCTTTCTGGCCGAAGACGGCAGCGAATGGCAGGTAACCCGCACCGTCGGCACCAATTCCCGTTGGCTGCTGGCGCAACGGCACGGCGATGAATTCCTTGTCGAGGAACACGCCAACGCCGGCGAGACGGAACGCCGCCTGCGCGAACTGCTCGGGCTCAGCCCGTCGAGACCGTTGGCCGAACAGTTTCGACTGATCATCGGTCCATTGCAGAGCGAATTCCTCGGCCCGTTTGTGATCCGCTCCGCCACGGAACGGCAAAAAATCTTCGATGCGGTCCTCGGCATCGACTCCTGGCGCAAAACCTTTGAAGGGACCAGTCGCCTGCAAAGCACCCTGGAACATCGTTGCGACAAACTGCAGAGCACTATCTCCCTGCGCAGCGAACAGACCGCTGCGCTGCCGACCAAACGAGAGGCTTTGCAATCGCAACTCGACCTAAAGTCCGCCAAACGTCAGGATCTTGAAAACAAGGAAAAACAACTCACCGAGGTTCAGAGCGAACTCGCCCGCCTTGACCAGGCCCGCCAGCGCATCGACACCCTCCAAGCTGATATTGGTCGATTGCAGGAACGCCAGAAAGCCGGCCGCGATAAAATCCAGCTGCAGCAGGAACGGGTTGCGGAAGCGAAACAGGCAACTAGCGTAGTGGAACAGACCGCTATTGGCGCAGCTAATTTCCAGCAGGCCCAACAGCGACTGCAGCAATTGCAAATGGATGACCGCCAGCGTCGCGAGCTACAGAAGACAATTACCGCTAAAGATAAAGATCATGCGCGGCTGGTGCAGGCCAAAGACCACGAGGCAACAGAGATCTCCAAACTACGCCAGCAGTTGCTGGACGAAGAACAGCACTTACAGAAAACCCTGGACAGCCTGCAGCCCGATTCGGTCAAGGAGGAATTAGCCAGGACGCTGCCTGAGTACCGCCAGCAACTGGACCAACGCCGGCATCAGGCCGGTCTGCTCGCGGGTCAACGCAATAGTCTGGAGGAAGGACAGCAACGCCTGCAAGGAGGCCAGTGCCCCTTTTTCCTGGAGCCGTGCCGCAACCTGCAGGACCGTCCCTTAGGCGATATCTTCCCTGAGCGGCTTGCCGAACTGCAAAGCCAGCAAGAAAGGCTGCAACAGGAACTGGCCCAGTTCACCCGTCAGGTGACTTCTGGCGAAGAGGCTGCCAAGTCTCTTGCGGCATTACAGGTGCAGCGCAGCGAACTGCAACGACAACTCGCCCGGCTGGAACAGCGCCATCAGGACGTGGCCAAACGTGAGAGAGAGCAGGCGAGTCTGGTTGAGAAACTTACCAATGCCGCCGCAGAGCTGTCAGCCCTCCAACAGCAGGAGCATCGCTTTGCCGGGCTGGACCAGGCCTTGGAACAATGTCAGGAAGAATTGCGCCGCTGGCAGGGAGACCGCGACCGTCATCAGGCCAGCCTGGCCCTGGCAGCAGATCTCGGTCCGCGGCAAGAGACCCTGCAACGCTACGAAAGCCTGCTGGCCGAGATTGTCGCCCAGTGCCAGGCCTTGCAGGAGGAATCAAACCGACTGCAAAGCAGCTATCAAGCCGACCATCACGAGCAGCTGAAAAAGGAACGAGACGGATTACTGGCCGCCCGCGCCGCTCTGCAGCAGGAACTCAGCAATCTGAGTCAGGACGTTCAGCGGATTCAGCGCGAAATGGCGGAATTGGAAGCTCTGGAACAGGAGGTCCGGCGCCTAAAGCAGGACCTGCGGCAAAACCGGGAACAGGAGAAACTGCTCAAATTCCTGCGCAGCCAGGTTTTCAAGAACGTCTCCAATACCCTGGCGCAGCGTTACCGGGAGGCTATTTCCCGTCGTGCCGATCGGATCTACCGCACTATTGCCGCCAGCGACGAGGAGCTGGCCTGGGGAGACAACTATCAGATCATCCTCCGCGACCTGCAGGGGGGGCAGCTTCGTGAGCGAAGCGACGACCAGCTGTCCGGCGGGCAGATGATGAGTGCCGTGGTGGCACTGCGCCTGGCTTTGCTGCAGACCATCGGGGCCCGCATCGCCTTTTTCGACGAACCGACCGCCAGCCTCGACGCTCAGCGCCGAGAGAATCTGGCCGAGGCGTTCCGAGCCATAGACGTCGGTCAGGGCGAGGTCACCGAGCATTGGTACGACCAGCTGTTTCTCATCAGCCATGACGTCGCCTTTACCGAAATTACCGATCAGATGATAGAACTTGGCGGACCCGCTACCGCCGACTCCCCTGCCCCTCTTTTTGCCTCGGAGTAATGTATGGATCATGACGATTTCTGCCTGCGTTCGCCAAACGCTGCTCTGCTTCAGGCGGTGCGAGAATTCAACACCGGGCTCTACTTCGAATGTCACGAGACCCTGGAAGATTTATGGTTGGATGAGGAAGATCCATTGCGGCGGTTTTATCAGGGGATTCTGCAGATCGGCGTGGCTTTTCTGCATCTGCGCCGAGGAAATCAGCCGGGCGCAGTGAAATTATGCCGCAGCGGCCTCGACTATCTACAGCCATTCACACCTTATTGCCAGCATGTCGACGTCGCCAAATTGGTGGCGGAAACCACGATTATCCTGCAACGCCTGGAGGATCTCGGACCGGAAGGATTGACAGATTTGCAACAGATGTCCATGCCGCGCATTGAAATGGTCGCGGACATGTCGCCCCAATCCTGACGAAAAACAAGCTTTTCGGGGTGAGAATTCCCCCTGCCAATACCCTTTAGATGGCTAAATGATCAAGGAGGCAACATTATGACCCTGCTCGACAAGTTTTTTCTCGACCGCAACCAGGCCGTGCTCGTCGTCATCGACGTGCAGGAAAAGCTTTGCAAGGCCATGGACCCCCAGGTTCTGGATCGCCTGACGGCCAACACCGGTATCCTGCTCGAAGCCGCCAATGAACTCGGCCTGCCGATTCTTGCCACCGAACAATACGTCAAGGGGCTGGGAGAAACCCTGCCGGTGCTCAAGGAAAAGATCGCCGAGCCGGCGCTGGAGAAAATGGCCTTCAGCTGCTGCGGCGCCAGTGGCTTTCTGCATCAGCTCAACCAGCTCGGCCGCAAACAGGTGATCATCACCGGGATGGAAACCCATGTTTGCGTCCTGCAGACCGTGCTGGAACTCCTGAACCAGGGATTCCACGTCCATCTGGTCACCGACGCCGTCATGAGCCGCAAGGAAGAGAATCGCCAGGTCGGACTGAACATGGCGGCTGCCGCCGGCGCGGTCCTCACTTCCACAGAGGCGGCCCTGTTCCAACTGCTGAAGGTTGCGGGCAGCGACGAGTTTAAAAAGCTTTCCAAGCTGGTCCGCTGATCCATAACGATATAAACGACAAAGGCCGCTGGTGCAGCAAGCACCAGCGGCCTTTGTCGTTTCAAACTTTCTAGGCGATCAACCCAGAACCGCGTGAATCAACGCCAGCAAGGGCTCAGGGTAAATCCCCAAAACCAGGGTCGCCGTCAGACAGAGCGCCAGCACAGCAAACTCGGTAGTGTGGCCCGGATGCAGGCAGACAGCCCGTTCCTTGCTCATGAACAGAACAATCACCGGCCGCAGATAGTAATAAAGGGAGATCAGCGAAGCCAGGACTCCGACCAGGGTCAAGACCAGATAGTCGGCCTCGATGGCAGCCCGGAACACGCCAAACTTGGCCAGGAAACCGCCGGTCGGCGGGATGCCGGCCAGGGACAGCAGGAAGAACGCCAAAATCGAGCTGCGCCGCGGATGCAGATAGCCAAGACCACGCAGGTCACGGTAATTCTGCGCCTCCTCACCTTGAATGGCAAAGGAGGTGATGATGGCGAAGGCGCCTAGATTAGCAGCGGCATAAGCGACAATGTAGAAAAGAACCGCCGAGCGGCCACTCGGGCCACCGGCCAGGACACCGTTGAGGAGATAGCCCATATGCACCACTGACGAGTAGGCCAGCATCCGCTTGAGGTTATCCTGACGCAGAGCAGACAGGGTACCGACCAGCATGGAGACAGCCGCCAAGATCCACACGATCGGTATCAGAAACTGGCCGATCGTGGCGAGGGAACTCAATAGAGTCAACAAGACCGCGAACACCGCTCCCTTGGAACCTGTGGACAGGAGGGCTCCAACCGGAGCTGGTACCCCCTGATAAACGTCGGGGGTCCAAAGGTGAAACGGAACTAATGACACCTTGAATCCAACCGCACAAATCAGCATCCCCCAGCCGAGCAATCCGACCGGACGCAACTCGGCACCTCCTGCCCCGACCTGCTGCAAAGCTTCAGGAATATGCAGCGTGCCGCAGGAGGCGTAGATCAATGCCATGCCGAAGGCCAGGAACCCGGTCGCCACCAGCCCCATGACCAGGTATTTCAGGCCGGCTTCGGCGCCACGCAACGACTGTTTGTCAATAGCGATGAGGATATACAAGACCAAGGTGAAGGATTCCAGGCCGAGCAAAACGCCGACCAGGGAGGTGGCGCTGGACAACAACGACATACCGGCGCCGGCAAACATCACCAGACAGGTGTATTCACCCGGGGGGAAGCGACGCTCCTCGCCGTAGCGGCTGGAAAGAAGCAGGGTCAGGGCCACCAGCAGCGACCAGAGGGAGGTGAAAAACCTGGCATAAGGTCCGGTGCTGAACATCCCGGCCACTTCGGGAAGCTGCGGGAGATGCTGCCAGGCGGTCACCGCCGTGGCAACGGCAATCGCCATCCCCAGCAGCATCAGAGGGCGGCGCGCCGGCCACCAGGCGCCGATCATCAGCAACATGGTCGCGCCGAGAGCAAGGATCAGAATCGGCAACAGGGACTGCAGTTCCGCACCAGTCATGGCAGACCTCCAGCCTGAGCCAGCAGATGGCTCCCCTGCAGCAGCATACTTACAGGCTGCTGCAACGGTTCAAGGAAGGTGGCGGGATGCAGGCCGAGCCACAGTGTGAAAAAGGCCAACAGCCCCAAGGTCATCCCCTCGCGCCAGGTCAAATCCGGCCAGGGGCGGCCCGGCGGGCGTTCCCCCCACAGCACCCCCTGAACCATGCGCAGGGTATAAGCGGCGGCAAAGACCACCCCGACTACAGCCAGGGCTCCCCACCACGGATGGGTTTTGAACGTCCCGACGAAGACGAGAATTTCACCACTGAAATTCGCCAGGCCGGGCAACCCCAGCGAAGCCAGGGCAAAGAACAGAAAAAACCAGGAGAAGACCGGCGCCTCGTGCCACATGCCGCCGAGTTTGGCCATCTCCCGCGTGCCAGTGCGGCGCCGCAACATAGAGGTGAGCGCGAACAGCGCGCCGGTGGTCAGGCCGTGGCAAACCATAAGCAGGATCGCCCCTTGCAGAGCGATTTCACTGCCGGAAGCCAGGCCGAGAACGATGACTCCCAGGTGGGAAACAGAGGAATAGGCGATCAGCCGTTTCACGTCCCCCTGTTGATAGGCGCACCAGCCGGCATAAAACAATCCGGTCAGGGCCAGAACACCGAGAAACGGCAGGCTCTTCGCCGCACTAGCCGGGAAGAGCGGAAAGGCAAACCGCAGGATGCCGAACACACCGGTCTTCAGCAGCAGCCCGGCCAGGTCGAGAGAACCAGCCCCGGGGGCCACGGTATGGGCATCCGGCAACCAGGTATGCAGCGGCACCACCGGCACCTTGACCAGAAAGCCAAGCATGAAACCGGCAAACAGCCAGATTTCCAAGGAACCGCAGTCAGTGGACTTGAGCAGTTCCAGAGCAAAGGTATAGTCGCCGGTCTGGCGACCATGCAGAAGATAGAGGCCGATGATCGCCAGCAGCATCACCAGGCTTCCGGCCAGAGTGAAGAGGAAGAATTTAACGGCCGCATAAACCCGCCGGCCATGCCCCCACACCCCGATCAGGAAGAACATCGGGATCAGCATCAGCTCCCAGAACAGGTAGAAGAGGAGCAGGTCGGTCGCCATGAAGACGCCGAGGATTCCTGATTCCATCAACAGCAGCAGGGCAAAAAACAGGGCTGGATGCTTCTTCTGGTGCCAGGAGATCAGCACCGCCACGAACTGCAGAAAGGCCGTCAGCAGTACCATCAACAGGGAAATTCCGTCCATGGCCAAAGTGAAGCGCGCCCCCAGCTGTGGAATCCAGGGATAGTCTTCGACCAGATACCAGCCGTTCACATCGACCGGGAGGAAGAAACACCAGATCGCCACCGCCAGCGCCACCAAGGTGGCACCCAGGGTGAACCAGCGGCACAGCGCCGCATTTTTGCGGAACAGCAGACAGAAAGCCGTGCCGAGCAGCGGCAGCCCGAGCAGCAGGCTCAACAGAGGATAATATGTCACGTTGCCAGTTGCCATCGATTATCCGTTATCCGACGTGACCACCCGGCCTGTTAATGGCGGACCAGGGAGATAAGAAACCACAAACAGAGCACAACCAACCCCCAAGCGAAGCCTCCCAGGTAGGTCGAGACCCGACCACTGGTGAATCTGCGCAACGCTTCGCCACGCTTCTGGCAGGTTTCCGCCGCGCCTTGCAGCAAGCCTTCGATCAGACTCTGATCCAGCCCCAGATAGCAGAAGCGCGCCATCCCCCTGAACGGCTTGAGGATCGACCATTCAACCCCCAGATCGGCCTGCCAGCCAGCCAGCAGAAACGACTTGTACCAGGCCGGGCGTTCGCCGGGAAAAGTCCGATAACGTCCCCAGGCTGCCAGTCCGCCAAGCAGGAACAACCCACCAGCCACCACGGCCAGGGCAATTTCGGTCTGGTGATCGACAGCAGGCAGTTCGCCGGCCAGAGGACCGAGCAGATGATGCAACGCCTCATGCCCGCCATAGAGGGGCGGCAGGTTGAGCAACCCGGCCCCGAGCCCCAAAATAGCCAGCGGCGGCAGAGTCCAGCGCATCAATCCGGGCAGCGCATGTCCATGCACCTTGCGCCGGGCCGGGCCGGCAAAAACCAGGAACAATAGCCGGAAGGTGTAAAGGCTGGTCAGGAAAGCCGTTGCCACGCCGATGAACCAGACCAGCCGCAGCCAGCCGGGTCCTTGGGCAAAAGCGGCCAGCAGGATGCCGTCCTTGGAGAAGAAACCGCCGGAGAAAGGCATCCCGGCCAGACACAGGCCGCCAGCGAGGAACATCCAGAAAATGAACGGCGAACGCTTGCGGACACCGCCCATGCGGTAGATGTCGTTTTCACCGTCACACAAGTGGATGACGCAGCCGGCCCCCATAAAGAGCAGAGCCTTGAAAAAGGCATGGGTCAGGAGATGGAACATGGCCCCGCTGACCGTACCGACCCCGACCCCGATGAACATATAGCCGATCTGGCTCATAGTCGAGTAGGCCAGCACGCGTTTGATCTCGCGCTGGGCCAGGGCGCAGGTCCCTGCGTACAGAGCGGTCACCGCGCCGGTCATGGCAATAACAGTCATGGCCGTGGGAGACAGGGAAACCAGGGGGAAGAGGCGGCATAGCAGATAAACCCCGGCCGTGACCATGGTGGCGGCATGGATCAGCGCCGACACCGGGGTTGGGCCGGCCATGGCATCCGGCAGCCAGGTCATCAGCGGCAATTGAGCGCTCTTGCCGCAGGCTCCGGCCAGCAGCAACAGCACGATGGCCGTCAGCGTAGCGGGCGCCAGGCTGGCAGCCGCGCCGTTGACCTCGGGAATCCCCACCTGGCCGAGCGCCGCGAACAACCACAGGACGGCCACGGCCAGGAAGACATCGCCCACCCGCGTGACCAGGAAGGCCTTACGCCCGGCTCCGGCGTTCTCCAGCTTGGCGTACCAGAAACCGATCAGGCCGTAGGAACAGAAACCGACCCCTTCCCAGCCGAGGAACAACAGCAGCAGGTTGTCGGCCAGCACGATGGTCAGCATGGCAAAGACGAAAAGGTTGAGCAGGGTGAAGAACCGCGCGGTGTCCTGTTCCTCGTGCATATAGCCGACGGCATAAAGATGAATCAAAGTCGAAACGCCGGTCACCATCAACGCCATGGATGCGGACAGGGAATCGAAAAGAATCCCGAAGTCCGCCTGTAGGCCGCCGCTGGCCAGCCAGGTCGCCAGTACCGTGCGCGTTCCGCCCCCCTGGGACAGCGGCCACAGCAGGCAGCAGACGCCAAACGCCGCCGCCACGGCCAGCACCGCTATCGCACCACGCACCTGGCGGGGCAGCAGCAGGCCGAACAGGCCGTTGACGGACGCCCCGAGCAGGGGCAGCAACGGGATGAGGAACAGCAGTTCAGGTTTCATCAGCCATGCATCTCGTTGTAGTTATCTGCTTCCAGGTTCCCGCGCCGCCGCTGCAGATAGACGACCATGGCAAGGGAAATCGAAACTTCCGCCGATGTCAAAGCCATCAGCAGCACCACCAGCACTTGGCCGTTGATCTGCTGCCAGAAGGCCGATGCGCCGACAAAGGCCAGGCCGGCGCCGTTGATCATCACCTCAACCCCGATCAGAATCATGATCAGGTTGCGCCGGGCCAGCACACAGCCCAGCCCCATAAAGAACATGGCGGCGGCAAAGGCGAGGACGTGAGACAACGGTACGATCATTTGCGCCCCCCTTTTCTCCCTTCACCCCAGTCTTCACGACCGACGAAATAAGCCCCCACAGCAGCAAACAGCAGCTGAAAAGAGACGATCTCCACAGCCAGGGCGTATTCCTTGAACAGGGTGTAGCCGAACTGACGCGGAGAGGCGTAGAAACTGCCGACCCCGCCATGGGCGGCGGTATCGACTGACATCAGCAATACACTGCTGCTCACCAGCACGAAAGAGAGCAACAGGACAGGCCCCCAACGTCGCCAGTTCGGTGCAGGTCGAGCCTCTACCGGCGCCAAATGGAGCATCATGATGATGAACAGGAACAGCACCATGATGGCACCGGCGTAGATGATCACTTCCCAAGCCGCAACCAGCGGAGCTCCGAGCATATAGAAAAGGAGCGCTAGAGCGAAGAAGGCGTTGACCAGATAGACCACCGCGTGCACCGGGTTACGCCGGGTCACGCACAACAGGGTGGCCACCAGGGCTGTGCTTGCCAGTATGTAGAACAGGACTGTTGCCATAAATCTTTCGCGTTTGGGTTCGCAGTTGCGACCAGCCCGTTCAGGGCAGGTTCGATTTCACATCCACGGGACCGTACTCGTCCCGGTTGCCGCCACGCGGATTGGCTACGCCGATGCCGGCGTGCTCGTAGAAATTGTATTCATTGTCCTTGCCGCCGTCGGCAATGAGCAGATCTTCCTTTTCATAGACCAGCGTCAGAATATCGCGCTGACAGATCTCGTAATCCGGGCTCATCTGGATCGCCAGGGTCGGACAGGCCTCGGCGCACAGGCCACAGAAAATGCAGCGGCTGAAATTGATGCGGAACCAGGCGGCGTAGCGCCGGCCATCCTCGCGCTCGGCCGCCTGCATGGAGATGCAGTCCACCGGGCAGGCCGCGCTGCACAGATAACAGGCCACGCAGCGTTCCTCCCCCTTGGGATCGCGGGTCAACACGATCCGCGCCCGATAGCGGGGGTACGGCTGCCGTTTTTCTTCCGGATACTGCACCGTCACCGGCTTTCTGAACATGTAGCGCCAGGTGATCAGAAATGGTTTGAAGGTGCCTTTGATGTCGCGCCAGAGATTCATGTCGATCCGTTAGCCAATAAGGTTCGAACTACCAGAGCAGTACTGCGCCCGTCACCACCACGTTCAATAACGCCAGAGGGATGAGGATTTTCCAGCCGAAGTGCATCAACTGGTCATAGCGTAGACGCGGCATGGTGCCGCGCACCCAGATGAAGCAGAAGCAGCACAGCAGGACCTTGAGCCCGAACCAGAACAGCGGCGGCAGATACGGTCCCAGCCAGCCGCCGAGGAAAAAGACCGTGATCATCGAGCTGAGGATGACCATGTTGATGTATTCGCCGACAAAGAACAGGCCGAAGCGCATCCCAGAATATTCGGTGTGGAAGCCGGCAACCAGCTCGTTCTCGGCTTCCGGGATATCGAAGGGAATCCGTTTCGACTCGGCGAACACGCTGACCACAAAGATCAGGAACGCCGGCGGGTTGAGGATGAAGAATGGCACGTCCTGCTGCGCCAGCACGATATCGGTCAGGGAAAAAGAGCGGGACATGAGGATCACCGGCACCACGGCCAGCCCCATGGACAGCTCGTAGCTGATCAACTGGGCCAGGGAGCGAATGCCGCCGAGCAGGGCGTATTTGGAGTTGGACGCCCAACCACCCAGCGCCACGCCGTACACGGCCAGGGAGGACAGCCCCAGGAAATAAAGGACGCCGACATTGAGGTCGCAGACCACCATGGGTACCTTGCGGCCGAACAGTTCGAGGGGCGGTCCGAACGGCACCACGGCAAAGGTGAGCAATGCCGTGACCGCTGCCAGGCCGGGGGCGATGAAGAAGATCACCTTGTCGGCGGTGGCCGGAATAAAGTCTTCCTTGGTGAGTAGCTTGATCGCATCGGCAGCCGGCTGCAGTACCCCCCAGGGACCGACGCGGTTCGGGCCGAAACGCATCTGCATGCGACCGAGCAGCTTGCGTTCCGCCAGCACCAGATAGGCTGCCATGGTCAGCAGCACGCCGAAGATCAGGCCGAGCTTGATCAGGACCAGCGCCAGGTCGATCAACACATCAATCATGACGCACCTCCTTTTTCCAGCTTGCCGTCAAAACAGCCGCCCGGCACCAGATTTTCCAAACAGGTCCCCCACAAGCGCGGCACAATGGCGCAGCCCGCCGCCATTTCGGCAGAGACCCGGATCGTTACCTCGATCTTGCCGTAAGCCGTGGCCAGTTGAACCGTATCTCCGGCAGATAAACCGCAACTGCGCGCATCTTCGGGATGGAGCATGATCCAAGGATGAGGCCGCACGGCGTCGAGATGAGCCGAAAGACTGGCGAGGAATTCCGTACCGAACAGATCCTCGGTTGGCAGCAGGCGCAGACTCCCCGGTGACGGGACCGTAATATCCGGGGTGGCTATCGGCCCGGCCGTCTGTCCGACCACCGTGACACGGATTCCTTCGCTGTTCGGGTCGATCTCGTCCAACCCGACCAAGCGCGAATCATCCGCAGCCAATTCTCGCCGCAATAACGGCAGATCGGTCGGTTTGCGCAGCAGCATGGCCAGGATTGCCCAGGCCGGTAAAGGCAGGCTGCCAGGCGTCTCCGTATCGAAGGTACGCGGCGGATGATTCCCGTCACCGGTAATTTTGACGGAAATCCCCGGATCGAAAGCTCGCTCGAAGGCCAACATCCGTCCCTCGAAATTAATAAACGTGCCGCTGCTCTCCGCGACCACGCGGGTCGGCAGAAAACTGTCTGCCTTGTGCACCGCCACGGTCGGCAAGCTGTCCAGAACCAGAACGTAGTCAGCCTTGGACAGAGCGACCTGCGCGCGGCCCGGATCAGGGTGCTCGCTGAACGGATCGGCTTCCAGGCAGACGAGGGCGTTGATCCGTCCGGCCAGCAGCCGTTCCAGCAAATCGTCAAGAGTCGGTCCATTGCCGGCCAGCAAGGCGGCTCCGTAGCTGTTGGGACTGGCCGGGATCAGCGCCACACCGCAGTTCGTCAAGGCAGTGCCGGCATCGATGATGGCCTGGGTGCCGCTCTCGCCAAGCAGATCAATGCCGCCGACCAGCACCGGCCGCTTGGCCTCGGCCAGCTGGCGGGCCAGATCCTCAAGGAAAGCGCGCTGCGACAGCGGCAGATGCTCGAAACTGTTCTGCGCCAGGGCCGCCAGCAATATTTCCAATTCCTCAACCTTGACCGGCAGATGCTCAACCGCGCACGGAAGTTTGATCGGCCGCGGATCGAGACTGACCGCCCGCCCACCCAGCCGTACGGCCTGACGAACCGACGCTGCGAGCATGGGGGCCTGGTTGATGGGATCGATGCCAACCAGCACGACCAGGTCTGCGTGACGGATCTCCTCCAGACTGCGCCGCTGCTCAGCAGGAAGCGTGGCGACCAGACGCATAGCCCGGTCGCGCTGGGGATGACTCTCAAAGACCACCTGGCTGCTGCCAATTGAAGCGGCCCAGGTTCTAAGCAGCGCATTGGCTTCCAGGGAAGCTCGGGGCGAACCGATAAAGGCCACCCCATCGGCACCGTGCTCGGCCGCCATCCGTTCAACTTCGCCTCGGACAGCGTCAATGGCCTGCGGCCAGGGCCGAGGCTCGCCGTTGACCAACGGAGTTCGCGGACGATCCGGATGATTGGCATAACCGTAGCCGAACCGGCCGCGGTCACAGATGAAAAACCCGTTAGTCTGGCGGTTGACACCGGCGCGAACCCGTTGCAATTCCCGATAACGAGCACCGGGGACGGTGGCACAGCCCAAGGAACAGTGCGGGCAGACCGAAGGCGCTTCCTGAATATCCCAGTAGCGGGTCTTGAAGCGGAACACCTTGTTGGTTAACACCCCGGTGGGGCAGACATCAACCAGGTTGCCGGAAAACGGGCTTTCCAGCCGACCTTCCCGGAATCGGCCAAAGTAGACCCGATTGCGCGATCCGAGCACCCCGAAGTCATCCCACCCAAAATAATCCTGATAAGTACGCACGCAGCGATAGCACTGGATGCAACGGTTCATTTCATGCTGGATGAACGGCCCCAGATACTGATTGGTATAGGTCCGCTTCTTTCCGGTATAGCGACGGATGCTGTGCCCACCGGCGACGGTGAAGTCCTGCAACTGGCATTCCCCCCCCTCGTCGCACACCGGGCAATCGTGAGGGTGGTTCATCATCAGCCATTCGATGACATGCTCACGCAGACTTTGCGCATCCTCCGCCGTGGTTGAAACAACCATGCCGTCCTGCGCCGGAACCATGCAGGCCATCTGCACACCCTTGACCGGCCCTTCCTTGAAGGTCATGGCGCACAGGCGACAGGCGCCCACGGCCCCCAGAGCTTCGTGGTAGCAGAAATGGGGAATGACGATGCCGAGCTGTTCCGCCGCCTCAAGCACGTTGGTGCCGGCGGGAACGGTTACGGTCTGGTTGTCGATGGACAAAGTCGGCATAAAATTTATTGAATCCGCCTTCGAACGAAATCGAAGGGCTCTCCAGCAGTGGGAATTATTTTACTTAAAAGGACACTTGCCCTTCTTCACGTGATCTATCAACTCTTCTTCAAACAACCTGAGTAAGCCATCTATCGGCCCCATGGCGCCCATGGCCAGGGCGCAGAAGGAACGGCCGTTGATGTTGTGCATCTGGCCGCGCAGGTTCTCGATGTCGTCCATGGTGCCGTGGCCGGATTCGATCTTCTCCAGCAGCCAGGACACGTAGGGCAGCCCATCACGGCACGGTGTGCACCAGCCGCAGCTCTCGCGGGCGAAAAATTTGTTCAGATTGAGGGTGGCCGACACCATGCAGGTGGTCTCGTCGAACACCGTCACCCCTGCGGTTCCCAAGCGGCTGCCGACCTTTTCTAGTGGCCCGAAGTCGAGCGCCACGTCCAGATGCTCACTTCGCAGGTACGGGGTGGAAGCCCCGCCAGGGAGGCAGGCTTTGAACTTGCGCCCTTTCCAGACCCCGCCGCCGTATTCTTCCACCACCTGACGCACGCTGATGCCGATGGGCAGCTCAAAACACTCGGTGCGCTGCAGATGGCCGGACAGGCCGAACAACTTGGTCCCGGCCCCTTCCGGATTGGCCGCCAGCTTCTTGAACCAGTCGACCCCGCCGGTGATGATGTGCGGAACCGTGGCCAGAGTCTCCACGTTGTTGACCGTGGTCGGTTTGCTGAACAGACCCTTCACCGCCGGGAATGGCGGCTTGGAGCGCGGGTTGGGACGTTTCCCTTCCAGACCGTTGAGGAGCGCGGTCTCTTCACCGCAGATGTAACGCCCGGCGCTGGGATGGACATGCAGTTCGAAATCAAAGCCGCTGCCGAGGATGTTGCGCCCCAGCAGGTTGGCCTGCTCCGCTTCGGCAATCGCCTGCAGCAGGTTGCGAGTCGCCTGGGCATAGGCATAGCGGATGAAGATGTAGCCGACCGGGATCTGCATCGCGTAGGCGGCGATAATCATCCCTTCCACCAGCTGATGCGGATCCGCCTCGAGCAGAATCCGGTCTTTGTAGGTACCGGGCTCCATTTCATCGCAGTTGCAGACCAGGTATTTCTCCCCCTTCTGATCACAGGGGAAGAAGCTCCACTTCATACCGGTGGGGAACCCGGCGCCGCCGCGGCCACGCAGCCCCGAATTCTTGACCGTCTCGCGTACATCGGCCGGACTCAGGTCCTTGAGCGCAGTCGCAAGCCCCTCATAGCCGCCGGTCTTGCGGAACCCATCGAGAAAGGTCGTCTCGCCGGGCTTGCGATTTTTAAATAAAAGTTGCGGGTAAGTGTTCATAAATTCTTTTGCCACAAAGTCACTGAGACACAGAGGAAACACTTTTGCATTTTTGAGCTACAACTCCGTGTCTCTGCGTCTCCGTGGCTGATCATGGTTTCAATTCTTGCCTTTTTTGCTCCAAAATCTCATCGATCCGTTCCGGGTTCAGGTTGCCGTAGGTGGTCAGGCCGATCATCATGGCCGGGGCCTCGCCGCAGGCGCCGAGGCAGCAGCTCGGCAGCAAGGTGAACATGCCATCGGATGTCGTGCCGCCGAGATGAATGCCGAGTTTGTCCTGCAGATAGGTGGCAACCTCTTCGCCGCCACGGCTCCAGCAGCAGATGGAATCACAGACGTGGATCACCAGCCGCCCTACAGGCTCGCGGTATATTTTGTCGTAAAAGGTGGCGATCTCCTCGACCTTAAGGGGCGAGGTGCCGAGGATCTCCGCCGCCAGTTCCACCCCTTCATCAGACACCCAGCCGTTCTCGGTCTGGATGGCGCGCAGCACATCCACCACCATTTCCATGGGATGAGCCACGCTTGAGGCTTTGGCCTTGAAGGCAGCGATCTGCTCTTGTGGTAACAGTTCAGACATATATCAACGATCCAGGTCGGCCAGAACGAAATCGATGGAGCCGAGAATAGTGATCAAGTCAGCCAGCAGCCAGCCGCGACTCATCAGCGGCAGCGCCTGCATGTGAGGAAAGGACGGCGTGCGGATACGCATTCGGTATGGGACGTTGTTGCCGTCGGAAACCATGTAGTAGCCACACTCGCCTTTGCTCGATTCGATGGCCCGGTAACATTCGCCGCGCGGCGGAGTCATGCCGCGGGTGACATTCACAAAATGGTGAATCAGGCTTTCGATGTCCTGCAGGCCGTCTTCGCGTTTCGGGTACAGATAACGGTAATCCTCGCCAATCCAGCGACCGGGCGGCATCTTGTCCGCAGCCTGCTTGATGATGGCCAGGCTCTGGCGCATCTCTTCAAGGCGCACCAGATAGCGGGAGAAGCAGTCCCCACCCTTGGCGGTAGCGACCTCGAAGTCAAATTTTTCATAACTCGAATAGGGCATGGCCCGACGCAGGTCCCAGGGTATGCCGCAGGCGCGCAGGTTGGGTCCGCTCATCCCCCAGTCAAGGGCTTCGTTCAGGGAGATTTCCCCGATCCCTTCGGTCCGTTCGCGGAAGATTGGACCGTCGGTGAGCAGGGTGTTGAATTCCTCGATGCGCTGGGCAAAATCGACGGTGAAACGGTCCACCACCGCTTTCCAGCCATCCGGAAGATCGGCCGGCACCCCGCCGATGCGGAACCAGGCCGGATGCATGCGGCCGCCGGTGATCATCTCGACGATGTCGAAGATCTTTTCCCGTGACTCGAAGGCGTAGAAAACCGGCGTCATGGCACCGACGTCGTGGCCAAAGGTTCCCAGCCAGACCAGATGATTGCTAATGCGGAACAGCTCACACAGCATGACCCGGATATATTGGGCGCGCTCCGGCACCTCAAGGCCGAGCATGGTTTCGAGCGGATACAGATAGGCCAGATTGTTCTGCACCCCGGACAGATAGTCGATACGATCGGTATAAGGGATGTACTGGTTCCAGTGCTGGCGCTCGCCGATCTTTTCCGCGGCGCGATGGTGATAGCCGATGTCGGCATCCAGGTCGGAAATTTCCTCCCCCTCCAGCTTGAGCACCAGGCGCAATACGCCGTGGGTGCCGGGATGGTGCGGGCCGAGGTTGAGGATCATGGTCTTATCCTCGGCGGAGAGGGGCCTCCCCTTGAAGAACTCGGCACCGTCCTTGGGGATCATGGTGGCGGCTGTTTCCGCCGTATAGGGCGCCATTTCGGTTGCGCGGGACGGATGTCCCTTGCGCAGCGGATGCCCCTGCCAGGAATCCGGCATCAGAATCCGCCGCAAGTCCTTATGTCCCTTGAAGTCGATACCGAACATGTCGAAGACTTCGCGCTCGTACCAGTCGGCATTGGGCCACAGATCGGTGATGGATTGAGCAGTCTCACCGGCCAACGGCACCTTGACGCGCAGGTAGCCGGGGTCATCGAAACTGAGCAGATGGTAGACCAGGGTGTAGTCATGATCCGGCCGCTGGCGGCGGGCGGTTTCGTCTACCGCGGTGATGTCCTCCAGGCGTTTGAACGGCTTGGGCGCTTCGTGTTTCAGGAAGCGCAGCAATTCAGGAGCGGTTTCCGGCGAGGTCAGCAGCGTCGGCATGTCGACCGCACGATCCTGCCGGACTTGGTCGCCGAAGCGGTCCTTGACCGTTTTCAGCAGATTACCGGTGGAAGGGACAAATTCGATGCTGGGCTGGTCCGGACGCCACATGTCGTCGGAGCGGCTCTGCCAAAAATCGGGGTGCTGCATGGAACGACCGCGGATGGCGCTGTTTCCGTAGCCGGGACCGCGGGTGTCGCGGCTCTTGCTGACCCCGTCGATCAGCACTGGGACGCTGGTCCCTTCCGAGCCCCCCTGCAGGCCGAGGACCTTGCGGGACGGACGCTCTTCCTTGGCGATCTTCTCCTGCAGCATCAGCAGGCCTTGCATGAAGGCTTCCGGCCGCGGCGGACAGCCCGGCACATAGACATCGACCGGCAGGATCTGGTTCACCCCCTGGATGACGCTGTAGGAATCGTACATGCCGCCGGAATTGGCGCAGCTCCCCATGGCGATGACCCATTTGGGATTGGTCATCTGCTCATAAAGACGCAGGATACTCGGCCCCATCTTTTTGAAGGGAGTCCCTGATATAACCATCAGGTCGGCTTCGCGGGGCGACCCGCGCAATACCTCGGCACCGAAGCGAGCCAGGTCGAAGCGCGGCGTCATGCTGGTCATCATCTCCACAAAACAGCAGGACAGGCCGAAGAACATCGGCCACAGGCTGTTTTTGCGGCCCCAGTTGATGGCGTCGTCCAGAGTGGTCAGAATGATATTGTCGGGGATTTCTCGGTTCATCCGTGCCGCTCCCGCCTGCGCCGCCGTTCATGATACCGCGGTCCCCAGTCCAGGCCTCCCATCTTCCAAAGGTAGACCAGGCCGAGAAAAAGAATGACGATGAAAAAGCTGATCTGGAGGAAACCGGCCCAGCCCAGCAGGTCGTAGCTGACAGCCCAGGAGACGATAAAGATCGCCTCGACGTCGAAAACAATGAAGAAGATCGCCACCAGGTAGAATGGCACCGGCTCGTGCAGGCGTGCATCGCCGGTGGGCAATACGCCGGATTCGTAGGGCTGATCCTTGAGTTCGCCGCGGGTGCGGTTACCCAGCCACCAGCACAACACCATCAAAGTGGTGATCAACACCACCGCGATAGCGGCGTACAGCCCCAGCGCCAGGTAGGAATCGGCTCCGGGGAGGGATTCATTAACCGGCGGAAGCGGCATATCGGGGAGCGACGGAGAAGCAGCCATGGATATCCCTAGTGTCCTTTTTCCTGATCGTAGCTGCGTTTCATAAGGAGGAAGAGCAGACCGGCCAGGATCAACAGACCGATAGCGATGGCGCCCTGGAAACGGCGCTGCTCCAATTCGGCATGAATCTCTCCAACCTGAGCCCCGACCTTGCCGAGGTCGGCCTGAAACTTGTCGGTTTCGCTGCGGACCTCCTGCACATCCACGGTGTGGAACAGCCG
>ENA-ORXD01000277-ORXD01000277.1-sediment-metagenome-genome-assembly--contig:-NODE-277-length-75439-cov-4.596322_pt1 | contig 75439 bp, 64 predicted proteins | sample MGYA00237862_ERZ511471 | MGnify/ENA metagenome assembly ERZ511471
GCGGATCTCGCCGGGGGTATTGCCTCGCTTCTCCATGGCGCCATGGCAAAAAGAGGTTTCGCCAGCCTGGTTGTTTCCGGCGGCTCAACCCCGGTGCCTCTTTTTCAGGCCCTGTCCAGTGAAAATATCCCGTGGCAGAAAGTGATCATCACCCTGGCCGATGAAAGGTGGGTCGACCCCGCTGACAACGCCAGCAATGAAAGGCTGGTGCGGCGGCATCTTTTGCAGAACAGGGCGGCCGCTGCCGGATTTGTCGGGCTGAAGACCGAAGATGTCACGGCCCGGGAAGGGGAGAAGAGTTGCGAAAAAAGGATCCGTTCCATCCCCCGGCCTTTTGATGTGCTGGTGCTGGGGATGGGGGATGACGGGCACACCGCTTCCCTTTTCCCGGACGCGGCGGATCTGCCCATGGCAACAGCCATGGATTCCGGCAGGCTCTGTATGGCCATCCGGCCCGGCAGCGCAAACCATGACCGCATGACCTTGACGTTGCCGGCCCTGCTTAATTCCAGAAAGATCATTTTGCATATCACCGGGAAGGGAAAACTGAAAGTTTTTGAAAAGGCGCTGGCGGCCGAACCCCTGTCAGCGGATGTGCTGAATGAAATGCCCGTAAGATATGTGCTGGCCCAGGCCCGTTCGCCGGTGACGGTATACTGGACGCCGTAATGAGGAGATAAGGATGAACAGAATTGTTCGTGAGGTGACTGACAGAATAAGCAAACGAAGTAAAGAGAGCAGGGAAGGCTACCTGCGGCGGGTCGAGGAGGCAAGAAACAGCAGACCGCACCGCCATTCCCTGCCAAGCAGCAATCTCGCCCACGGGCTGGCGGTGTGCAGCGGCAGGGAAAACAATCTCCTGCGCAACAGCGATGCCCCTGACATCGCCATCATCACCGCTTACAATGATATGCTGTCAGCCCATAAAACCTATGAAACCTACCCGCAGCTGCTTAAAGAAAGTGTGGCCGGGGCAGGGGGGGTGGCCCAGGTCGCCGGGGGGGTGCCGGCCATGTGTGACGGCATCACCCAGGGGGAAGCGGGGATGGATCTGAGCCTCATCAGCCGGGACGTTATCGCCCTGTCCGTGGTCATCGCCCTGTCGCACAATCTCTTTGACGGGGCGCTGCTGCTCGGCATATGCGATAAGATCATGCCCGGACTGCTGATGGGCGCCCTGCAGTTCGGCCATCTCCCCGTGATCCTGGTACCGGGGGGACCCATGCCCACCGGCATTGCCAACCGTGAAAAGGCCAAGACCCGGGAACTTTTCGCGGCGGGCGAAATAGGCCGGGAGGAGATGCTTGATATGGAATGCCGTTCTTATCATGCGGCTGGTACCTGCACCTTTTACGGCACGGCCAACAGCAACCAGCTGCTGGCCGAGGTGATGGGTCTGCATCTGCCCGGCGCCTCTTTTGTCAACCCCGGCACCCCGTTGCGGGACGCCTTCAGCAGGGAAGCGGCCAGGCAGGTTGTGGGGCTGACTTCCCTGGGCGGCAGCTACACCCCCATTGCCCGGGTGGTCAGTGAAAAGAGCATGGTCAACGCCATCGTCGCCCTGCTGGCCACCGGCGGCTCCACCAACCAGACTTTGCATCTGGTGGCCATCGCCCGGGCCGCCGGGGTGCGAATCAACTGGAATGACTTTGCCGATCTTTCCGAGGTGGTGCCGCTGCTGGCCAGGATCTACCCCAACGGACCGGAGGACATCAACGGCTTTGCGGCGGCCGGCGGCGTGGCCGCTCTTATCGGCGAGCTGCTGCAGGGCGGCTATCTTCATGATGATGTCGCCACCGTGGCCGGTCCAGGACTGGCGCGTTACACCAGGGCCGCGGCACTGAGCGGCAATACGCTGACCTATCAGCAGGAGCGGGCACGATCGGCAAACCAGGAGGTGATTGCTTTGATCACCAGTCCTTTTGACACAAGCGGGGGCCTGAAGGTGGTGGCCGGCAATCTCGGCCGGGCCGTCATCAAGACGGCGCCCCTGGCCGACGGCGCTAAAACGGTGGTTGAGGCGCCGGCCAGGGTGTTTGATGATCAGTCACAACTGGAAAAGGCCTTTACGGCGGGGGAGCTTGACCGGGATATGGTGGCGGTGGTCCGTTTCCAGGGCCCCCAGGCCATCGGCATGCCGGAGCTGCACAAGCTGGTAACTCCCCTGGGGGTTCTGATGAACCGGGGCTTTAAGGTCGCACTTGTTACTGACGGCAGATTGTCCGGCGCCTCCGGCAAGGTGCCGGCGGCAATCCATGTGACACCGGAGGCCTTCTGCGGAGGTTTGCTGGCCAAGGTGCGTGACGGAGATATGATCCGTATCGATGCCGGCAGAGGTTTGCTTGAGCTGCTGGTGGGCCGTGAGGAACTGGAGCAGCGTGATTATGCCGATGCCCGGCTTGAGGCGCACCGCAGCGGGGTGGGCCGCCAGATATTCGCCCCCCTGCGGCGGGATATGATGGGAGCCGAAGAAGGCGCCAGCTCGCTTTTTGCCTATGTGCAGGAGAGATGCCACGTCTCCTTTGACGGGTAGTAAAAGAGAAATCACAAAAAAACAAAGGGAAGAACAGCCATGTCGCAAATGAGAAAATGGAAGATGGACCCGGCCGAGATTCTGCACATGGGGCCGGTGGTGCCGGTGATGGTGATCGAAAAGCTGTCCCATGCCGTTCCTCTGGCTAAAGCGCTGCTTGCGGGCGGCATCCGGGTCCTGGAAATCACCCTGCGCACCCCGGTCGCGCTTGACGCCATCCGCCTCATCGGCAGGGAAGTGCCGCAGGCCGTGGTCGGGGCAGGGACGGTGGTCAGCCCCCATGATCTGCGGGCGGTTGAGGAGGCGGGGGCGGTCTTTGCCATCAGCCCCGGTTTGACCCCCGAACTGCTTGAAACCGCCAACCGGGGCTCCATTGTCCTGATTCCCGGCATCTCCACCATCTCCGAACTGATGACCGGGATAACCAGGGGGTTTGCTCACTTCAAGTTTTTCCCTGCCGAGGCCGCCGGGGGAGTGTCCTATCTCAAAGCCATCGCCGGACCTTTTCCCCATATCATTTTCTGCCCGACCGGAGGTATATCCCGTGATAATTACAGAAAATATCTCGCCTTAAAGAACGTGGCCTGCGTCGGCGGATCATGGGTTGCCCCGGCTGATGTCATAGAGCGGGAAGACTGGGCTCGGATCACCACCCTGGCTTCTGAGACGCTGCGCAACAGCCGGATGCCGTGATATGGGAAAATATCATGGCACATCTTCCTCTTTTCTCTTTTCCGTGTTATATATTAAAAATGGTAATGTTTGGCAAAAACCCTTTATCGTATTAACCTATAAAGAAAAATTTCATATAGGCTGTTTCTATAGAGTGGAGGCGAAGTGCAATGGCGGATCGCATACAGATTGACTGCCGGGGGTTGAAATGTCCGCAACCGGTGCTTAAGACAAAAGACGCATTGGAACAGATGGCGTCCGGCGAGATTGAAGTCACGGTGGACAATGAGGCCTCCAGAAGCAATGTTGAACGTTTTGCCAAAAGCCAGGGTTGCCAGGCTACGGTAAGCGAAGTCAACGGCAATTTTCACATCATCATCCATAAGACAGGCGATTCCCAGCCCGGCAGCAGTACTGTTGATGCCGCAAGTTTCACCTGCGAACCGGCGCAGATGGAGCTTGTCCATGTCTTCCCCGCCAACACCATGGGCCGGGGAAGCGACGAACTGGGCCAGGTGCTGATGCGGGCCTATATCAAGACCATGAAGGATGTTTCCCCGCTGCCGCGCAAACTGCTTTTTTATAACAGCGGGGTGATGCTCACCGCCACCGACTCCGATGTCATCCAGCCGCTGAAGGATCTTGAGGCCAGGGGGGTGGAGATTCTCTCCTGCGGCACCTGCCTCGATTTTTTTCATCTGAAGGAAAAACTGCTGGTCGGCAAACCCACCAACATGTATGAGATCATGCAGAGTATGGCCGGCGCCACCAAAATTGTCAGCCCCTGTTAACGAAAGCAGATGCCTCCGACCCCAGCCCCCATCTATGCCGATAACGCGGCAACCTCTTTCCCCAAACCACGGGAGGTGCTTGACGCGGTTGCCTCGGTGCTGGACAAAGTGTCCCTCAGCCCTGGGCGCTCGGCCCACCGGTACTCCCTGGAATGCAGCCGGATTATCTTTAATGCCAGGGAGGCGCTGGCCCAGTTGTTCAACTGCCCTGACTCAAGCCGCATCGCCTTTACCTGCAATGTCACGGAAGCCCTCAATGTCGGCATCTTCGGCCTGGCGGGGATGAAACTGTACCCGGGCGACCATGTCATCACCACGGCCCTTGAACACAACTCGGTGATGCGTCCCCTCCGCTATCTGGAAAAAACGGCGGACATCAGCATCTCCATCCTGCCGGTTTCCGGGGAAGGCGAGGTGATGGTGAGTGAACTGCCGCGTCTCATGCGCGACAACACCCGGCTGATCGTGGCAAATCATGTCTCCAACGTCACCGGGGCGGTGGCGGATATCGAAGCCATCGGCCGGCAGAAGGGCGCCGCCCTGTTCATGGTCGATGCCGCCCAGTCGGCCGGGGTTTTCCCCATTGATGTCGTCAGGATGAATATTGACATGCTCGCCTTTACCGGGCATAAATCCTTGCTCGGTCCCACCGGCAGCGGCGGATTTTATCTCCGCCATGGGCTGGCCCTGCGGCCGCTGAAAATGGGCGGCACGGGCAGCAACTCGGAAACTGAGATCCAGCCGGATTTCATGCCTGACCTTTATGAAGCGGGCACCCCCAACACCGTGGGCATTGCCGGCCTGGGGGCGGGGGTGGGCTTTGTCAGCCGCACCGGCATTGCCGTCATCCGTGAACATGAACAGCGCTTATGCCGCCTCTTTCTTGAAGGCCTCGCACGGATGAAGGAGATCACCGTTTACGGTCCGGCCCAGGGCAAGGAGCGCGCAGCCGTTATTTCGCTGCGGGTCAAAGGGAAAAGTGAGTCCGAAATAGCGCAAAGGCTTGACCGTGACTTTAATATCATGGTAAGGGCCGGTCTGCATTGCGCCCCTGGAGCGCACCGCACCATGGGAACATTTGCCGACGGAACCGTGCGCTTTTCCTTCGGCTTCTTCAACACCGAGGCGGATGTGACGGCATGTCTCACGGCCCTGGAGATAATCAGCAGAAATTAACATTATGTGGTCACCGGTAAAACAAACACCGACCTGCGTGGTCATCCTTTTTTCCATCCATTACGTGTTGAAGGCGGAAAAGCTCCTCAAAAGGAATGGCATCAGCCATGATGTCATCCCCGTGCCCCGTGAGATCAGTTCGGACTGCGGCATGGCGGTTGAGTTCCCCTATCTGGAACAGGAGAGGGTTGTCGGTTTACTTTCTTCAGCCGACATACGTATCGCCGGCCTTTATCGCCGGGACGGCAAAGATTCCTTCCAGCCCCTTTTCCTTAACAACATTACGGCAAACGCCGTCAATTAAGCGTTGCCCCGGCTGCCCATCAGCCTGGAAAGGGCCGATATCCCCCGCGGACACGATGACCGTGCCGTACGGGGAGCAGGCAAACAGGCGAAGGATTATCTCCTCTCCAGGGTGATCAGGGAAGGATCATAGTCGGCCGGCGCCTCAAAACCAAGCAGGTTGCAGATGGTGGCGGCGACGTTGCTCAGCCCCGGGTTTTCCACCTCGGCCAGGGAAAAGCTGTTTCCGCCGGAAAAATCTTTAATGATACAAGGCACCGGATTTGTGGTGTGGGCGACCATGGGGGAACGGACGCCATTTTTTTCCGTCCACATGCAGTCGGCATTGCCGTGATCCGCCGTGATAACCGCCACGCCCTGTTCCTGTTTGACGGCCTTGAGCAGCCGCCCCAGACACATATCCACCGTGGCCACGGCGATGCGGATGGCGCTGGGGATGCCGGTGTGGCCCACCATGTCGCCGTTGGGATAATTGAGGCGGATGAATTTGTAGCGGCCGCTGTGGATGGCCTCGATCACCTGATCGGTGATTTCCGCGGCCTTCATCCAGGGCCGCAGGTCAAAGGCGATGCGGTCCGAGAGGATTTCCACATATTTTTCCAGTTTTTCGTCGATGTAGCCTGAATTGTTGCCGTTCCAGAAGTAGGTCACATGGCCGAACTTCTGGGTCTCGGAAATGGCAAAGGAGCTGATGCCGCTGCCGCACAGGTATTCACCCAGGGTCCGGTCAATGGCCGGAGGTTCCACCAGGTAATTACGGGGAATTGCCGCATCACCGTCATACTGCATCATCCCCGCATAGAAGACATCGGGTACCCGCCTGCGGTCAAACTCGGTAAAATCCTTTTCGTCGAATGCCCGGGAGATCTCAATGGCCCGGTCCCCTCTGAAATTAAACAGCACCACGGCGTCACCGTCTTCAATGGTGCCCACCGGCCTGCCGTTTTCCACCACCACGAAACTCTCCATGTACTGGTCGGTGATGTCGGGGTTCTCGGCGTAATAGGTGCGGATCGCTTCTGTTGCCGAAGCAAAGGGGCGGCCCTCGCCCAGCACATGTGCCTGCCATCCCCGCTCCACCACCCGCCAGTCCGCCTGATAGCGGTCCATGGTGGTTACCATGCGTCCGCCGCCCGAGGCAATCCGGTAATCCCGGCCGTTGCGGGAGAGATCGGCAAGTTTCTCCTCCAGGGGCGTAAAATAGGAGAGTCCGCTCTTTTCTCCCACATCCCGGCCGTCCAGCAGGCCGTGCACGCGCACACGTTTGATGTTTTCCGCGGCCGCCCGGCCGAGGATGGCGTAGAGATGATCGATGTGGCTGTGGACATTGCCATCGGAAACCATGCCGATCAGATGCAGGGTGCCGCCCTCTGCTGTGCGGGACATGACATCCTGCCAGGCCCTGCCCCGGAAGATGAAACCGGACCGGATGGCCTCGTTGACCAGTTTGGCACCCTGGGAAAAGATCCTGCCTGCCCCCAAGGCATTATGGCCGACTTCGGAGTTGCCCATATCATCGTCGGAAGGCATGCCCACCGCGGTACCGTGCGCCTTCAGTCTGGTGTATAATGGCTCATCCGCCAGTTCATCAAGCTGCGGGGTGTAGGCCATGTAGATGCCGTTGCTTTCATTTTCCGGGCCGATGCCCATGCCGTCCATGATCACCGTGACGACAGGACCGGGGAAGTCGGCATAACCGGCATATTTTTTCAGTGTCATATTGCTCATGGGTTCCTCCTTGATGAGCATTAATATTAAAAGTTCTTAATCCTATTCAGTGTGAGATTTATTATGCTATACCACAGCATCAATGAAAACAGCAACACTGCTGAAAAAACTTGCTGTCAGGTTTTTCCATCTCCGCGCTGCGGATATGACATGGCGGAAAACAAAAAAATGCGATTCGGGCAGATTTTCAGATGATTAAAACAGGGGAAACGATACAGTTCAGGGCGGGGATCAGGCAATTAACCGGGGAATCACGAGCCCGGGAGACGGCTGCCCAACCTTTTGTCAGGACTGCTGTGGAGTGCGCCGGCCATTATCCAGGGCATTTCTTACTATCTCGGCCAGATTTCTCTTGATAATCGGCTTCATGACAAACTCTCGAATGCCGATTGATTTTGCTCCCGGTTCATCAATGATTTCACTGAAGCCTGTACAGAGGACAACCGGCAGATCCGGCCTCAATGCCATAATTCTCAGAGATAATTCATCGCCATTCATGATGGGCATTGCCATATCGGTGATGACAAGATCATATTTGTCAGGATAATCTGAAAATTCACGCAGGGCGTCCATGCTGTTCTGCATGACGGTAACACTGTAGCCCAGGCTCTCCAGCATCTGTTTTTCCATGAGGGCAATGGTCTCCTCATCATCGACCACCATGATTTTTTCTGTGCCGCGCGGAATGGGTTTCAGTGCCTTTTTATCAAAAATGGCCGCAGGGGTTACCCTGGGCAGATAAATGTTAAAGGTGGTCCCTTTGCCGACTTCAGTCTGTGTCATAATCCGGCCGCCCATACTCTTGACAATGCCGTGCACCACCGAGAGGCCGAGACCTGTTCCTTCCCCTTTTTTCTTGGTGGTGAAATAGGGGTCGAATATTTTGTCAATGATAGCCTGATCCATGCCGATGCCGGTATCACTGACCTCAAGTTGTACATAATTCCCCGGTGAAATCTGCATGTCGATCACCCGGGGATCGTTGCCAGCAATAGTGATGTTGCCGAGTTTCACCGTTAAAATACCATCGGTTTTCAGCATGGCATGATAGGCGTTGGTGCAGAGATTCATGACGATCTGATGAATCTGGGAAGCATCGGCAAGCACCAGACCGCAATTGGGATCGATGTTTTTATGGATCCTGATGGTGGACGGGATGGAAGCCCGCAATAATTTCAGGGCCTCTTTTACCACCAGATTAATCTGCACCGGTTTGCGATCCTCTTCCGTCTGCCGGCTGAAGGCCAGGATCTGCTGAACCAGTTCCTTTGCCCGTTTTGCCGCTCTGATGACATGGGTGAGATTTTCTGCCTGAGGGGTATCTGTTGGCAGTTCATCCCGCAACATGTCGGCATAACCGAGAATGGGGGTGAGAATATTATTGAAATCGTGGGCGATCCCGCCGGCCAGGGTGCCGATGGCCTCCATCTTCTGGGATTGCCGCAGCAGGTTGGCCAGTTCTTTCTTTTCAGCCTTGATTTCCTTTTTGTGGATGATGCCCCAAGCCTCATTCATCAGCAGGGTCAGTTGCTGCATGTCGGATTCATCATATGGGGTTTCCTTGTTACCGACACCGGCAATGACGACGATCCGGTTGTCCACGATGACCGGAATGACCATATGCCGGCCGACGGGGAAATGGCCTTCAGGATAACCATCCTGGGAGGGCGTGTTGCAGTCGTTATTATGAATCACTGCCCGCCGCTGGCGGATGCAGTCCGCCCAGACGCCCGCCGATTCAACCTGGTATTGATGGTTTTCTTTGGTCCTGCATATTTTCAGGACGTCTTTACTCCACAAATGGATGATGATGGTTTGACTGTCTTGATCATAAAAATGCAGGTAACCGCCTTTGCTACCGGTCATTTTTACCGCTGATTCCAGGGCATAATTGGCAAGCGTCTCTTTTGCGGCGTCATCCATCTGGCTTAATTGAAATAATGTCTTCAGGCGTTCCTCATTGAGTTTCAGAATCGCCTCCGTGCTCTTTTTCTCGCTAATGTCCTGCATGATCCCGATCATGCGGACATGTTTGCCCCCCTCATCACGGACGATTTCCGCCTCCTCATGTATTGTCCTCACACTCCCGTCCGCAAGCACTATACGGTGTTCCAGACTGTAAGAGTCCTTGCCGGCCAGGGCATTTTTTACCGATTCCCTGACGAAATCAAGGTCTTCCGGATGAACTCTTTTCAGAAACTCTTCATAGTTGGGCGGAAATTCGTGGGGTTTGCAACCCAGGATGTAGTAAATGCCGTCCGACCACCAGACGGTACCCGCGATGACGTCCCAGTCCCAGTTGCCGAATTTGGCAACCTGTTGGGATTTTTCCATGCTGTTGCGGATCTTCTCCAGTTCAAGGGTCCGCTGAGTCACCCTCTGTTCAAGCTCCAAGTGGGCTTTCTCGAGCTCTCCATGGACACGGGCACATTCGGAAGATGCCTTCTGCAGCATGTTATTCAACCTTCTGATAAACATGTATCGGCAGAGAAGCAGCAGGAAAACGGCTGTTATGAACATGATGGTCATGAGGGCCATGACCCGCTGGGAGGTCCAGAAAGGCTTTGGTTTGCCATACCATTTGGTGTGGATGAATCCATAGAGCGGATCATGGATAAAATCAGCCAGGGCCGCATCGAGTTTCAGCAGCAGTTCCCGGTGATCCTTGATGACGCCTAATGCCCGGCTTATCTCGAGAACCGGTGGACCAACCATTTTCACATGATCTTCTATATTGGAATTGCGCACAAGCTGCACCGCTGAATTTTCCGGGCTGATGAATGCCTCGGTCTGGCCGCTGAGCATACTGACCAGTGCCTCCTGCATGGTCGGATAGATGATAAGATTGACGCCGCCTCTCTTTTCCATGAAATAACGGGCCTTGCTCGTGCTGACCACAGCTGCCTTTCTCTCGGTCAAATCATCCAGGGAATCGATATCCGAGGTTTTCGCATTGACGAAGATGCGGATGGCGAGTTTTTCATAGGGAGCGCTGAATGCAAAGACCTCTTTTACCTCTTCGGAAACGTCCACATTGGGAACAACCAGCACCTTTCCCTGGCGTGCCGCTTCAATGAGCTGCGGCCAGTTGTCGTAGGCTTTATAGTTCAGCTTCAGACCGGCTGCCTTACCCAGGAATTCCATCAGGTCAATGGCAAACCCGGCAGGCGTGCCATTTTCTTCAGTGATGTATTGGGGGGGCAGGCTCTTCAGGACACCGACGTCAATTATTTCCGGTGGGTCGGGTTGTGAGCGGACAGGAGAAAAGGACAGAAAAAAGAAGAAGAGGAGGGGGCAGAAAAAAAGAATAAGATACTTTTTATTCATCACTATCGGTTCCCCTCGTCAAATCCGGTAATTATCATGACCATCAGCTGTTTATTATATAAAAGAAAATTCAATAAATACAAACAAATATTGGACAAAAAAATAATTAACACAGGAAGTCTTGGATAAACATGAGAGTAAAGATTATATTTTTTATAATTATTTGCTTCCAGATGATTTATCGCTATAAAATACATGGGAGAAGAGAGGCTTCACATCATGGGCGGACAGGATATTGATGAAATGCTGCGGACCATCGAAGCAGAGTGCCGCTACACCCGGGGGATTAGCGGCGTGGCTGCAATTCGGCCCCAGGTGCTGGAAGCCATGGGCCGGGTTCCGCGAGAGCAGTTTGTCCCGAATTTTTACAAATCAATGGCCTATGACAACATGCCGCTTCCCATAGGCCATGGCCAGACGATCTCCCAGCCCTTCATCGTTGCCCTCATGACCGATCTGCTCTGTCCCGACAGAGATGATGTGATTCTTGAGGTGGGAGCCGGTTCCGGCTACCAGGCCGCGGTGCTCTCCCTGCTCGTTAAACAGGTTTACTCCATCGAGATTGTTCCTGCTCTGGCCGGGGTTGCGGCCGAGCGGCTCAGGAGGCTCGGCTTCCTCAATGTCGAAGTGCGTTATGGCGATGGCTATGCGGGCTGGCTGGAACATGCCCCGTTTGACGGCATCATTGTCACGGCGGCGTCAGGCCATGTGCCCCCTTCCCTGCAGGAGCAGCTGAAACCAGGCGGCAGACTGGTCATTCCCGTAGGTCTTCCGGCAATGACCCAGGAATTGATGGTGCTGGGAAAAGACGAGGGGGGGAAAATCACCAGCCATGATGTCCTGTCAGTGTCCTTTGTGCCGCTTACCGGCAGCGGCGCAGGCAATCAGCAGGGTGAAGATGAGGCCGGTTAACTTATCGGATCAGGAGAAATGTCATGCAGGTACCTTTGCAGATCACCTTTCGCAATATGGATTCATCCGAGGCCCTCGAGGCTGAAATCCGCAAACGGATTGATAAGCTGACAAAGGCCTATGAGCAGATCGTCAGTTGCCGGGTTGTGGTTGAGGCGCCTCCCCGGCACCGCAGAAAAGGAGGGCTTTTCAAGGTCAATATCGACATCACCTGCCCGGAAGGGAAGGTGGCGGTGAACCGTGAACCTCCCGCCCTGGACCGGTCCCATGAGGATGTCTACGTGGCTCTGCGCGATGCCGCAAATGCCGCAGCCAGACAACTTGAGCAGTACAACCGTCGCCGCCAGGGGCTGGTCAAGTCCCATGGGGAGATGCCCCGGGGGCGCATCACCCATCTCTTCCCGCTGGAGGATTACGGGAGAATAACCACCGTTGACAACCGGGAGATCTATTTTCACCGCAACAGTGTTCTGAATGCTGATTTTGACTCCCTGACCATCGGCACCCTGGTCACTTTTCATGAAGAGGAAGGTGACCAGGGACCGCAGGCCAGCACCGTCAAGATCGACTGATGGCCGGCAAATGAGCCTTTTTATCATCAGTGTTGAATGCTATGCAGGTTATCGCGGCGAGGAAACGCCCCGCCGTTTTTTCCTGCATGACCGGCAGATCGAGGTGACCGAAGTCATCGACCGCTGGCTTGCCCCGGACCATCGTTATTTCAAGTTAAGGGGCAATGATGGATCTCTCTACATCATTCGTAATGATGTTGCCCATGACCGCTGGGAACTGACCATGTACGTCAGCGGACAGAAAAATCTGCCGTGCCAGGCAGGTAACGCCTGAAGAGGTGTTTTTTACCCTTTTTATCCGGCAAGAGTGGAAAGAAGTTGCGTCCCTGCAAACTCGCATTACATCCCGGGGGAATCCGGCAATGGCTTTGGGCTCTCACCAGGCTTTTCCTGCTTGGGCTGGTTCTCTGGGCAGGTCTTCTGCTGTTCACCTGGATGCCGGGCTCCTCTTTTTCCGGACAACTGCCGCCGCTGACCGCGGACGAGCAATTTTCAGCACGGATGCTCCAGAAGCATACGGTTGTTCTTGCCCATGACATCGGCTCCCGCAGCATCTGGCATCCTGATTCCATGAGCAGCGCGGTTCTCTACCTTGAAAAGGTGCTGCATGATCTGGGCTATGCCGTGCACCAGCAGCGATTTGATTCGTACGACGTGCCGGTGGTCAACCTGGAGGTGGAGATACCCGGCAATCGGCTGTCCGAAGAGATCATCGTCATCGGCGCCCATTACGACAGTGTTGAAAACAGCCCGGGAGCCAACGACAATGGTTCCGGGGTGGCGGCCCTGCTGGAAATCGCCAGGCTGCTCACCAGGGCTCAACCACAGCGCACCATCCGCCTGGTATTTTTTGCCAACGAGGAGCCGCCGTTTTATTACTCATGGGACATGGGCAGCCGGCATTATGCCCACCGTGCCAGCACGCGGGGTGAAAAGATCATCGCCATGCTTTCTCTGGAGACAATAGGCTCTTATAAGTCTGAACCGGGCAGTCAACGCTACCCGTTTCCTTTTTCCCTTTTCTATCCGAACACGGCGGATTTCATCGCCTTTGTCGGCAACTATCAGTCACGTAAACTTGTGCGCCGATTTATCGAGGTATTTCGTCAGCAAACCCCTTTGCCCTCTGAGGGGATTGCCGCACCGGGTTTTATTACCGGCATCGGCTGGTCGGACCACTGGTCTTTCTGGAAGGAAGGCTATTCTGCCCTGATGGTGACGGATACCGCTTTTTTTCGGTCGGAAGAATATCACACCCCTGAGGATACCCCTGAAAAGCTTGACTTTGAGCGCATGGCCCGGCTGGTAACCGGTCTGACCGCAACGATCAGGGTGCTGGCCGAATAAAATCCAAGTGACGGCATCGGTCATGGTGATGCCGCCTCACAACTGATATGGCGGAGTAAAAATGAAGAAGCATGTCTGTAACAGCTGCGGCTGCAAGATTCAGCCTGGAGGTCTTTTTTACAACTGCCGCACGGAGATCATCTCCGGCTTTGACAACTATATTCCGGATGATGAAGAGGATGGGGAACAGCTCATCAGGGAGGCCTGCGGCAACATGACCGGACGTTCGCCCGAGGAGCTGTCGGCCCAGGTCTATGAGGAGATATCCTTTATTCTCTGTCCGGACTGCCGGCAGAAAATCCGCAGACAGCTTCTGGCCCTGAAGGCAAACAGATTAAAACAGGACAAGATACTGCTTTTCCCGCCCCGGCCATAGTTAAGGGACTCGGAAAATACCAATTTACCAACAGTTTGATTTTCAGAATAAATTTTTTATTGCCGGATAAATCAATGTGATACAAAAACGAGATGACATTTAAACGGATGTGCTCCTGTTGCAGGAGAGTAGTCACGTATTTTTCCCTGACAAGTCAAGGAGGGAGACCAATGAAGAGTTTTTTTGGCAAGGCAGCGGTCTGGTGCATGGGCCTGTTGCTGGCCATGATGATTTCCGCAGGCAATTGTCAGGCTGCCGATAAGGAGTTCATGCTGGCCACGACAACCAGCACCGATGATACCGGCCTGCTGGATTATCTGGCGCCGAAATTCAAACAGGCAACGGGCATTGAGTTCAAATGGGTGGCCACCGGCACCGGCAAGGCTCTGAAGCTGGGCGAAAACTGTGACGCCGATGCGCTGCTGGTGCATGCCCCGGATGCGGAGCTGGAGTTTGTCAAGGCGGGGTTCGGCATCAACCGCAGGCAAATCATGTATAATGATTTCGTCATCATCGGTCCGGCAGCCGATCCTGCCGCAATCAAAGGCAAGACCGTGGTGGAGGCCCTTTCTGCCATCCGGGACAAGAAGGCCTTTTTTATCAGCCGCGGCGACGAATCCGGCACCCATAAGATGGAGATTGCCCTGTGGCGGGAAGGGACCGGGCCGCTGCCTGAAAAGCAGGAGTGGTATGTCCAGGCCGGCCAGGGTATGCTGGCGACCATCAATATTGCGGCTGAACGCAACGGTTACACCCTGACCGACCGTGGCACCTACATCAAATACGAGGCAATCAGCAACGGCAAACCGCCGCTGGTGATTCTGGTGGAAAAGGATACCGTGCTGCGGAACCAGTACAGCGTCATCGAGGTCAATCCGCAACGCTGCCCCAAGGTCAAAAACGATCCGGCCAGGCAGTTTTCCCAGTGGATGGCCGGCCCGGAAGGCCAGCAAGCCATCGGCGATTTCCTGCTCATGGGCAAACAGCTTTTCACCCCGAATGCGCAATAAGGGGATTGACGACGGCATGGCAGGACCGGGAGCGCAATAATGGACTTTATTGTGCAAGGCTTCATCAAGGCAGTCGAGCTTCTGCTGCAGGGAGATGGCGAGACCTACTCCGCCATCTCCGTCACCATCAGAACCTCTCTTTATTCCATGGCCGCGAGCCTGATCATCGGCATACCGCTCGGTTATCTTCTCGGCTTTTTCAGCTTTCCGGGCAGGAAGGCCATCCGGATAGTGGTGGATACGCTGCTGGCCCTGCCCACCGTCTTCATCGGCCTGCTCGTTTATGCCTTTCTCTCCCAGCGCGGTCCGCTGGGAGACTGGGGGCTGCTCTTCACCATCAAGGGCATCGCCATCGGCCAGGCAATCCTGGCCCTGCCGGTGGTCATCGCCCTGACCGCCTCAGCCGTGGAAAGCCTTGACCGCTCTCTGCGGCTGACTCTCATGTCCCTTGGCGCCTCAAGAAAAGAGCTGTTTTTCTCCACCCTCTGGGAGGCGCGATTCGGCATTCTCGCCGCCGCCGTCAATGCCAGCGGCCGGGTGCTCACCGAGGTCGGCATTTCCATGATGGTCGGCGGCAACATCAAGTGGCATACCCGCACCATCACCACGGCTATTGCCCTGGAGACCAACAAGGGGCAGTTCGCCATGGGCATTGCCCTGGGTCTCGTGCTGCTGGCCATGGCCTTTGCCGTCAATTTTTCCTTATCCTTCCTGCGCAGAAGAGGGTAGGGATGGCCAATATCCTCGAATTAAGCCGGATCAACCATGCCTATAACGGCCGGTTTGAGCTGTCCATCCCGCACCTGGAAATTGAGGAGGGATCAATCGTAGGACTGTCCGGCCCTAACGGCAGCGGCAAGACGACTCTGCTGAAACTGATGTCCTTCATGGAAAAATGCCGGTCCGGCCAGATCTGTTTCCGCGGCCGGCCGGCCGAGCCGTTTGCCGGCGAGGTGCGTTTCCGTGTTTCGCTGCTCACCCAGGAACCCTATTTGCTGAAGCGTTCGGTTTTTGACAATATCGCCTATGGGTTAAGGCTGCGGGGGGAGAAAAACGGCCTGGCCGGTGACGTTAGCGGGGCATTGGCGCTGGTCGGGCTGCCTGCGTCATTTGCCGGGCGGCAATGGTTTGAACTTTCCGGCGGCGAGGCCCAGCGGGTGGCCCTTGCCGCCAGGCTTGTCCTGAAACCGGACTGCCTGCTGCTTGATGAACCGACTGCCAGCGTGGATGCGCAGAGCGCCGGGAAAATACGCCAGGCGATCCTGCTGGCCCGCAGGGAATGGGGTACGACCCTGATCATGGCCAGCCACAACCGCTACTGGCTGCACGGTATCTGTGACCGCCTCGTTTTTCTCCATAACGGCCGTCTGCTTGCCGGCGGTCTGGAAAATGTCCTGTACGGCCCCTGGCAGGACTGCCAGGATGGCCGGAGCGCGAAAAGACTTGCTGACGGCCAGCTGATTTATCTGCCTGACCGTCCTCAGCCGGAGGGCAGTGCGGCAATCTCCGCCGAGGAAATCGTTTTCCGGGACAGCGGCCCGGGCGGAGAGGGGATCAATCAGCTGCAGGGGGTGATCCGCGGTATCTTTCTGGAAAATACCGCCGGCAAGGTCCGCGCGCAGGTGCTTTGCGGCGATCAGCTTTTCCTGGTCAACCTTGCCGACGATCTGATGCGGAAAAACGGGTGGCTGCCTGGTCAGCAGGTAACGCTGCGCTTTCCGGTAAAGAGCATCACCCTGTTTCCCGCCGGGTGATTCCTCCCCGCAAATCCCTGCCGCCCTGGCGTTGACCTCCGCCCGCCGGGCTGACCGGCTAATATTCCTGCGGTAATGGGCCGATGGCCGGCCAGGAGTCACTGAGATAGGCCTTTTTCATTCTCGTCAGTTTCGTGGCCGCGTCCCTGATTTCGATCAGATCGCTCCTGGCCGGGCCATTGCCATACCAATGGGTATAATCCGGGTTGACATGGGCAACACCGATGGTCATGGTTTTCCGGCTGCGGTCAAGATTTCCCAGATAATAAACCAGCCTTGCCAGCAGAGCCTCTGCCACCTCCTGGTTCTGTTTATAGTCATCCAGCAGTTGCAGATTACCGGAACCATCCCGGGCAATAATCTTTTTGCTGATCAGTTTTTCGACTGTCTCATCTGCCGAATGCCTCAATGTGCCGGCATATTCTTTTATGGCAACAAGGTCCCGGATAAAATTTTCAACCTGAGAAGCCACGTGGCAGTCCCCGCAGACCGGCGCCCACTCCTTTGCCTCGGTTTTGTGATATTCTCCGGTGGCATGGCATGTTTCACAGGACGGTTTTTGCCGGTCATTGGCCAGAATACCGTGAAAGGATGATTCATAGCTGAGCCTGTATATATCTCCCGGATCAGCTTCGGGGACAGGGCCCTTAACCGGCGTAATCTGCACCTTTTCCGCGGCAAGTTCCTGCAGAAACCGGGCTTCGGCCTGCAGTTCATCCAGACATTTCTGCAAAGGGATCAGTCCTTCATGGGCGGCCATCCGGAAATCCTGGTGATAGGCCACCTGGGCGGTGTGCTGCTGCAGATACTTGTGCATGGCAAAGTAAAGTTTTTCCGCCCGTGAGGTGTCCTCATGCAGTTGATGGGCGTAAAGCACCGGCTCATGCCCTTCATATGAATCGACAGGCCGTGAGCGGGGATCAGGATAGAGGCGGCCTTTGTCGCTCAGCATGTTGATGATACTGCGTCCGGTGGCCAGAAATTTCCGTCCCTGCTCCTCGAGGATGGCCGCCCCCTGTCTCCACTGCTGGATGAAGGCCTCTTCGTGGCATTTTCGGCATTCAATTTCGACATAGTCCCTGCTTAACCGGTCCAGGTTCTCGCTGGCATTATGATTGTGCTCCGGCAGGTGACAGGCGGCACAGGTGGCGGGGGTGAAGTGATGAGCGGACTGGCGGTAAGCCCCCATCTGCGGATGATCAGGACCCATATGGCAGGCATAGCATGATTGCGGGTCAGCGGCCTCTTTCTTGGAGAAACGGTGTTTGGTGTGGCAGAAGTCGCATCGGCCGTCATCTTCACCATGGCCGATGAGGTGACATGCCTCACAGCCCTGTCTTCTGATCACCTCCGGTTGTCTGCCGTAGCGGGGTTTTCCCTGCATGTCCTCCCATGACCTGCTGTGACTGCTGGCCAGAAACTGCTCTGTCTCGTCCGGATGGCACTGTTCACAGGCGGACCGTGCCGTGGCCGGGGGCATGGCCCGGTGATCATTGCCGTGACAGTCGGCGCAGCTGACGCCGGTCCGGCCGTGCTCGCCCTCCATATGTTCCCGGTAAATGCGGGGGGTTGCCTTTTCGTGGCACTCTTCACAGCTCTGGCCGGACTTCATGATCGCATCCAGCTGCATTGCTTTGACGCCGGTCATGGCGCCCGGGCCGGCCAGGCTTGACTGTGGCATCATCGCGGCGCCGACACAGAAAACAGTCATTGTCCAGGAACGTTTGAGAAAATGCTGGTGTTTGTCCATGCGCCTCTCCTCCCCTCATGTAAGTTTAACCCTGCATATTTTCTGGGGCCAAGGTCCGGTGCCTTGTTGCGCACAATAGCCATTACGGCAACTTATTGTCATCACATTTATCAGACTGCGACAATATTACCACCCATGGAGTCAATGTTGCATAACACCATTTGTGGGATAGGCGTATTGCTGCAGCGATGATCGGCGGAGGAAAATCAGGTGAGGGAAGGACGTTGGTTTGCCTGAAATTGAGGGGATGCCCCTTTAAATGGCGGACAATCTCTGGTCTGCCCCGGCAGCAAGGCTTGAGGCAAAGGCTTTCGCGACAAGGGGATTTACGGCAAAAGGCGGCAGACCAAGATTATTGACCACCTGCCGGCAGAGTTCCATCGTGTCAAGACCTCTGCCGCCGTCAGCGGCAAGAACAGTCTCATGGATTTTCTCCAGATAGGCAATCCCGCCGGCCATTCTCTCCTGTATTGTTTTCTGACCGACAACAGGCGGCTCCCATGATGAAAGGAGGGACTCCAGCCCATCAATGCTCTGCAGTTTTCTGATGGATTGAAAACAATCAACGATATTTTCGTAGATCGGCAGATCACCCGGCAGGGGCAGGGCATCACCGGTAAAAAGGGCCTTGTCCCCGGCGAACAGCAGCGAGATGGAGCCGGCTGAATGACCGGGGGTATGCATGACTTGACAGAACATCCCGGGTGCAAGCTGCAAACTCTCCCCATCCTCGAGCAAACGGTCAACCAGGACCGGGCCGCCGACCAGCTGTTGAAAGCCGGGGACAGGCCTGTCCTGCAGTTGCTTCTGCGTATCCTCGATCCAGGGTTGTTCATTGGCATGGGCCCAGATGCGGCAGCCGGTTGCCGCTTTAACGGCCCTGGCTGCCCCCAGATGATCCGGGTGGGAATGGGACAGAATCAGCGTGGATAATTCATCGGGGTCTCTGCCCTGATCCCTGATGGCATTAAAAATATCGGCATCCGCACCTGCCACCCCGCTGTCAATCAAGGTGATGGACTCTGCCATGAAGATGAATGAATAAACGATGCGATCAAAGGATTTCTGCGGCGCAATCGGGATCTTGAATGGAATTCTGACGGCATGGAGGTGGGCGGTGACCTGCATTGTTTCCCCTGTTTATTGCCGGCCCGGCCGGTTTTTTGTCCGATCCGCCATGAAACGGCGATAAAGCACGGCGCCTTCAGTCCGCGGCGCGATTTCTCGAACGGTTTTTTCAGCCCAGTTATACCGTAGGCTACAGCCCGGAAACAAGTAAAAAAGTGGTCTCGTTGTTCGGGTCATCCTGCAGGTTGCTGTCAATGATTTTTAAACCGTGAACGCCGGCGATCGATTGACAGCCGAGAGTGGCGACGGAAGGGGGAATTTCACCATTTTTCAGGGCTGCGGCAACACGGGCGGGATCGATCATTTCCCCCGCTCCCTCAAGCAAACGGAGCTGCGGGTATCTTGCCCGCAAGGTTTCCCTGCACTGGCTGAATACCTGAGGATGGGTCATGATGGTTTCAATGCCAATGATATCCGCCTCCTGCAGGCAGAGAAGATGATGGGTCACCGGGATGGAATACCAGTCAATAACCTGGAAGCGATGTGGCCCGATGGACCGCATGGTTTCTTCGACCACTCCACTGCGGCTGTTGAACAGGGCGAATTGGCCGTAATCGATTTCCTTGCGGGCCAACGCCGCCAGAACCGCTTCGCTGGTATAGAGATAAACGACCTCACAGGAGCTGATATGGCGCGTTTCGGCATAAAATTTGACCGCCTCGCCATTAAAACTGCCTGGGCCGCCCTGCACTCCTATTTTGCCGGACATGGTGAACTCAAGGAGATTGCACCCGTAACCGTCTGGCCTTCCCGCAACGCTTTCTCGGGCAGATCACAGCTGCTTGCCAATGGTGACGGTGAATGTTGTTCCCTGGCCGGGAACGGATTCCAGCAGGACTTTGCCGCCATGCTGTTCGGCCAGCTCTTTGACAATGGCCAGTCCCAGACCTGCCCCGGGAATAGCCTTGTTGCTCTTCTGTCTTTCAAAATAATCAAAGAGCTTCAGGTGGTCCTCTCCAGGGATGCCGCAGCCGTTATCCCGGCATTTGAAGATATGATGGGTTTGCGAATCGCAGCAGGAAATTTCAATCCTGTCCAGGGCAGGTCCGCCGTATTTTAATGAGTTGTCGATAAGGTTCCGGAAAATCCTGAGCAGCGAGAGACAATCCCCGATGATTGTCGGGAAATGGTCGGGGATCTGCAGGGTGATGTTGCGTTCCGTTAATTTGTCCTGGAACTCTTCATGCAGAATCCGGAAGATCCTGTCTAAATGGACCGGTTCTTTATCAATGGCAAATTCTTTTGTTTCGATGAAAACATTCAGTTTTTCAACGAGTTCTGATAACAGCTGGGAGGACTGCAGAACCTGGGTGCAATAATTTTTCCCTTTATCATCAAACATTTTACCGTATCTGTTATGCAGCAGCCGGGTAATGCCGTGCAGGGCGATTGCCGGGTTTTTCAGATCATGGGCCACGGCATAGGCGAAGTGCTTGATTTTTTCCGCATCCTTTTTTAACCTGTTTTCCAGCTCTTTCCTGCCGGTAATGTCCCGGAAAACACCGAATGTGGAAATCGGCTGGCTCTCTTCGATATGACAGGTCACATTGCCTTCAAGCAAGATTGTCCTGCCGTCCTTTGCCAGAAATTTAACCTCAGTGGGCTCGATTTTTTCTCCCTGCATCAGGTGGTGAAAAACCTCGGAACAATGCCCCCGGTCATCAGGATGGATAACATCAAAAAATTTGAGACGATGCACCTCATGACGGTGATAACCGAGTTTCGCCAGCCAGGTATTGTTGACGTAAAGGAAAGAACCATCAGGAGCAATACTCTGTATTATATCCGAGGCATTATCCACCAGTTCACAACAAATCATTCTTTGCCCCCGTCTTTTGTTATAATTTCTTAAAAAAAGTTAACAGTCGATTTTTTTTGGCAAATCGGCCGGTGTTACGACAAAATCCAATGAAAGACTTACTCAGCAAGACATTGCCAGCACCTATAGAATTTATTGGGAAAGAGGATGATTAAATAAAAAAAACGGCAGAGACGCCGGGTGAAAAATACCACCCAGTATGCCGCGTTCATGATCTCAGCTGGTGAAAAAGCTGAGCCCGGCGTCTGTTGCGGCCGCTTTCAAGTTGCAAGAGGGAAAATATCATTGAGGCAACAATGCTAAAAAAAATTACAAATTTCAATAGAAATTATCATTACGGTAAAATTTTTTTTTCAAGCATTGTCTGGCCCGGTTGAAATTGCTGTGAAAAAACAGAAGGTTGCCTGGGCATTTTTTCTCAGACAGCAAAAACAGAGTTGACGGCAGGTCCGGCAGGACACCTGTTACGGGGGGGATAGGCGGCAAAACCATGAATGTCGGCGGAGTTTGTCGGTGGAGGGGAGAGCGGTTCCTGGTTGCACCTTTTACGGGGCGCTCCTGATTGTCAAAGTGCCTTTAATCATGTCATTCATGTCCTGAATTTCGTGCAGGGTCGGGCAGAGCAGTTCTTTGACCCCCTGCCGGAATTGCTTTTTATCTTTCGGGATATGGGTGCCGGCAATGATTTCAAGTTGCGGATAGGCTTCCCTGATGACTTTCTGGTATTTTTTCAAAAATGGGCATAGAGCGGTCATGCAGTAGGAAAAATGCAGCGCATCAAGTTTATATGATGCCAGGGCCTTTACTCTTTTCAATATTTTTTCCGGCGCCGCCAGGGTGGGGCAGCCGGCGCAATTAATGATACCGATTAACAGCAGCTCATTTGCTTCGGCATAGCGCGCAAAATAGCCCCGTCGTTTTCTCATGTCGCCAAGGCAGACGACTGAGGCACAGTTCGTGTCCTGCGTGCAATTTGAACAGGTAAGTATTCCGATTCTGGACATATCCTGCATTCCTGTGAAAAAAAGGATTTGTTGCGAAGGCGATTTTTTTTTTTACTTATTTCTCATACCCGAGGAAGACATCGGAACGGATCTGCTCTTGGGCTGCGCCCAGACCGGCGAGATTCTTCTGCATGGCCTCGACCATTACCGGCGGTCCTGAAGCCATGAAGATTGCATTTTTCAGATCCGGTACTTCCCTGGTAATGATATCAGCGGAGATGAAACCCTGGTGGGCGCCAGGAACCCCCCTGGTATCGGTCAGGACATGTACAACCCGGTATCCGGGGAGGGAGAGCCCTTCAAGTTCATCCCGAAAGGCGATATCCGTCTCGTTGGTGTTGCCGTAGATCAAAATGGTTTTACCGGGCTGATTCTGCTGAGCGACAAGGGTTTTCAGAATACTCCTGATCGGGGTGATGCCGATCCCGCCTGCCAGGAACACGAGAATTTGCTCGGACCCGTCCAGTATAAACCTGCCCATGGGGCCTTTCAACTTGATGGTGTCTCCCGGGGCCAATCCTTGCAGTGAGTGGCAAAAGGGACTGCCGGTCATCCTTTTGGTGAATTCGAGAAAGCCGGTTTCTTCCGGGCTGTCGCTGAGGGACAGGGGATGGACAAGATCCTTGCCAAGGGTGACGAGCATATACTGCCCGGCGGTGAAGGTGAATCCCTCGGGCCGGCTGAACCGATAACTGATGGCGGATGGGGTCCGTTGCACGCTTTCGATGAAGTTAACAGTGTATTCCATGATATGTCCCGAAAGTTAAGGTTGCCTGACGGAGAGGGGCGGGAGAGGACGCCCGGTAATGAATTATTAAATCCTACACCGAAAGCCCCGCTGGCACAAACAACATTATAACGGAAACAGATCCGGCCGCAACCGGTAGTCGCTTTACAACAATAAAAAAGGGCGCGCAGTTTCACGGGACTGACCTGATTATTTACTGCTGCGGGCCCTTTCTGTCATGCCATGGTAAAGCATCATCTGAGAAGCTTGCGTCGGGGGAGCGGTCAATACATCATGCCGCCTACATAAACACCTGCACCCACGAAAAGATCTTTTGTCGGCACTCTATAAATATAAGTAACCTTTTTGGATGGTGATTTTTTCCCTGGTTTGGGCCACATGTAATCTACCCAGCCCTGTCCCGGATCCTTGGCGATATTGACAAAATGGACGAAGATCGCTTTGTCGGCGGCATCGGTCTGCAGCAGTACATGCTCATGCCGGGTAAGTTCAGGCTGCATGGGATGGGCCAGCATTTTCCCCTGCAGATCCATCAGAAATACGTAGGAATCTTTCCAGACAAAAGGGCCTTTGGGATCGCCAATCAGTTTCATGGCCTCTTCCAATCCTTTGGCATTGATCATGGCGGCTGCTTCATGGGTTTTTTGCACGCATTCTTCCGTTGTTGCTCTCTCCTCGGCAAATGCTTGCGAGGAAAAAAGAACGAAAGTTGCTATGGCGAGAGCGATGAGAAATCTTTGCATTGTATCCATCCTTTTTTTATTTCTTTTCCTGCAGGTGCCACCGTTACAGTGGTTTATCTGATCCATGGTTTTCCAACCGGCAGAACGTCTCTGCCAAAGACCTGGGCATAAATGGCATGGGCCATCATATACCACGCTGAAGCGGCGCAGAGCATAAGTTCATATCCCGCCACCTTGGTCATTTCAGGGAAACCGAAATGCGCCAGGTCAAGGAGAATGAAGCCGATCAGCAGCAGGGTAAAAGTGATGGCCATTGCCCCATGAATCTTCATGGCGGGAATCCACATGATAAAGGTGTAAATGGTCCAGACCACCAGGAACCAGCCCACATCGGTTGTGCTGGAGTGATAGATGTTGAAATGATTGAGCATGAATATGATGCCGAGTGCGATCCAGAAAGCGCCATAGGATACAAAAGCGCTGTAGCCGAAGTTGTTGCCGCATTTGAATTCCTGGAAACCGGCCAGCATCTGGGCCAATCCGCCGAACACAAAGGCAAGTGCCACAATGGGTCCGATATCACACAATCCTATATTGTGCACCTGCAGAAGCATGGTTGTGAGAGCAAATCCTGCAAGACCGACAACCGCAGGATTCCCTTGAGATGTTTGTCCATTGGACATGAAATGTACCTCCTGGTTGAAAATGACGGATCGTTAAAAATATTCGATGAAGTCCCACAGACAGCGCATGAAGCGGTCAGGCTTATCAACAACCGACTGCATGGCCTCACCGGCGCCATATGCGGCTAGGTATTTCTACGTAATAGGCCGTGAAAATAAACTGAAAAAAGGGAAATGTCAAAGGATGTTTAAGCGGCCATGACCAATGGCGGCTTTTGCAGCAGGGGAGGGCGAACTCCTTGAAATCCTGTCTGTTGAGGTGGGTGGAAACCTTGAATAAAACTGGTCCGTTTTTTTACTTTTTTATTGCAACTCATATGCCGTTATCCTATCCCTCATTCAGCACTTCGCGGACCTTGGCGGCCAATTCCTTCTTGGAAAAGGGTTTCTGAATAAATCTGACCTCATCTTCCGGTACGCCATGGTGGTGTGCCATTGCATTGGTTGTATAACCGGACATGAACAGGATCCTGAGGCCAGGGTAGAGGACATGTAACTTTTCGGCCAGATCGGGGCCGGTCATTTCGGGCATGACCACATCGGTAATAAGCAGATGGATGCCGCCTGGGTGTTTTCCGACCAGGTCCATGACCTCGCCCGGGGTGACGGCGACCAGCACGGTGTATCCCAGATCCTCGAGCATCCTCCTGGCGAGTTTCAAAACAGCAACCTCGTCCTCGACCAGCAAAATCGTTTCGCCGCGGCTGGGTTGCGCTTCAGTCGCGCTTCCGGCATGTTTTTCTTCGGTCCCGTACGCATGACGGGGCAGGTGGATCTTAAAAGTCGTTCCCTTGCCCGGTTCACTGTACACGTTGATAAATCCGTGATTCTGCTTGACGATGCCGTAGACCGTGGATAAACCCAGGCCGGTCCCCCGGCCCGTATCCTTGGTTGTGAAAAACGGTTCGAAGATATTATCGACTGTTTCTTTTTGCATGCCGCAGCCGTCATCGCTGACTGCCAGCACAACAAACTCACCAGCAGCAAAACCGGCATGTGCGGCGCAATAGGCCTCGTCAAAGGTGACGTTGCCCGTCTCGATGGTTACCTTGCCCACGCCGGTAATGGCATCCCGGGCATTGACACAGAGATTGACCAGGATCTGATCGACCTGGGTCGGATCGATCTTAACCGGCCACCCGGCCGCAGGCAGCCAGGCCAGATCAATTTCTTCGCCGATCAATCGTTGAAGCATTTTGAGCATGGCCTCCACGGACTGGTTCAGGTCGCACACCCTGGGGCTGATGGTCTGCTTGCGGGCAAAGGCCAGCAATTGCTGGGTGATGTTTCTGGAACGGCTGGCGGCGTTGATGATTTCCTTCAGGTCGCCATGCCGGGGATCATCGGCAGACGTCTTGTCCATGGCCAGCTCCGCATAGCCGAGGATCACGCTGAGCATGTTGTTGTAATCGTGGGCCACGCCACCGGCCAGCTGCCCCACGGCTTCCATCTTCTGGGCCTGGCGATATTGCTCCTCCAGTTTGCGGTGCTCGGTGATATCGTGGATGATGAAATGCAGCAACGTTTTTCCTTTGATGTCAATCCTGCTGCTGAACACCTCCACATCTCTGAGGGAACCGTCGGCCAGCCGGTGGCGCAGCAACTCGCAGTGAATGCATTGGCCGGCCTTTACCATTTCCCCTTCGTCCTGTCCGGGCGGAAAGTCGATGATATCCTGAATTCGCTTCGACCGCAGTTGCTCCCCGGACCAGCCATAAAATTTTTCCGCTGCCTCATTGGCTTCAATAATGTTGCCGTTATCGGGGTCAATGATGAGTTTGACGGCTAAGTGGTTCTGGAAAAGGTTACGGAACTTTTCTTCGCTTTCGCGCAGGGTTTCATTCGCCTGGGCCAGATGCCGTGTTCTGATCATAACCTGTCGGCGGAGCAGTAAAATAACCGCGAAGGCCAAGACGAGGGACCCGCCGATGCCCCCGGTAATCCAGACGAGATAACGCGGCACAACCACCTTTGGCGGCCTTTCCATCCAATGCGCCAACACCGAGTAAAATGCCGAGCCGGGTTCAGCTTTCATTGCCCGTAAATTACGGTCAATGGCCTCCAGCAGATCCTGGTTGGCGCCAGAGGCTGTTGCAAAATATAATGACACCGGGTTGAAAACGATTGATGTCTTTACCAGCCCGTATTCCTGACAATAATAGTTGCCGAAAAAGTGGTTTGCCACAACCGCATCGACCGTGCCGCCGGCCGCAAGGGCAAAGGCTTCTTCGTAGGAATGAGCCTCAACAAGAGAAATCTCATAGCCGAACCCTTTTATCATCTGTTCTAAAACCGGCTGCTGAATCGAACCCTGGAGCAGGGCCAGCCGCCGGCCGTTCAAGTCGGACAATTTGCTCACCGGGCTTTTCTGGTGGGCATATACCTGTGACCAGCTTTCGATGACCTGCTCTTCGTGGAAATCTAAATTTCTGTCTCGTTCCGGCGAAAAGGCGATATCCGGCATCAAATCGATGCGGCCCTCCTCAAGAGCGGATAAACACGCAGGCCATTCACATGGTACATAGACCAGTTCCCATTTCTCTTTTTGAGCGATATCGTTAAGGAGTTCGATAAAAATACCCGAGGGCCGGCCGTTCTCAGCCGTGAAAACCTTTGGTTTGTTTTCGTATAATCCGACACGTACCTGACGGCCGCGGGGGCCTTTGTGAAGCTGCCGGGCTGAATCAGGCCCGCTGATTTCGCCCATGGCCGCAAGTGCTGTATTGCCGTCACGCTGAGGCTGCCGGGCATTACCGGGAAGGGCGATAACGATGGGCAGGGCCATGATTGCCATTACAACCCAGGCCTTTATCAAGCAGAGTAATAGATTTTTTTCAGTGACCATGACCACCTCTTGATTTCGGCAAAATCTTTCCCGCTGCAAAGCAGACCGCACATGCCGGCGACCCGGTCACCGGGAACCTCTTTTCAACAAGATGCCGCACGGCAATTGCCCATACAGAGGTGATAACGGTTCCAGCGATCATGAAGAGCCACGGTTTTTTTTGAAACCAGCCGGTATGAAGAAGGAACTGGATTATTGTGAAATGCCGAATGGAAACACCGTAAGAAAAATCACCGTACTTCCCAAAGTCGATGAATTCGTAAAAAGTCAATTTTCACCACGGAGCACACAGAGATCACAGAGAAAATATTTTTTATTACAATCAGTTATCTCTGTGGGCTCTGTGCCCTCTGTGGTTAATTCTCAGTTTTTACGGGTTTATCATAGTTGATAAAGCTCAAAAAAACTGGCGAGCCAGACATCTTCTCATTATCATCATACAATCAAAAATTATCAAAGGCTTTTCTGGTTTCCAGCCACATCCTGTCCAACCGCTTGGCCGATATGGGAAAAGCCGTTTTCAACTCCTGGGCAAATAGCGAAACCTTGAATTCCTCTATCATCAGGGCAAACTCCCTGACCAGCTGCAGCTGCTCATTGGAAAGCCCGTCCAGCGCAAGCAATTGCTCAAGCCTTTGCTGATGCACGGCAAGCTGGCAGGCCTTTTCCGCGTCCTTGGCCGGATTCTGCATCTTCCGCTCCAGGCGGATCCGGATGGCCTTCAGATAGCGGGGAATACGGCCCAGATCACTCAAGTCTAATTGCTGCAGGAAACGGGGGGGCAGCAGCTCCGTCACCTCCTGCCGGAAAACGCTGCAGTCGGCCATGGTTACCCCGAGTTTACTCTTGTTGCGACAGGTCTGCTCAATCCCGGCAATGAAATCAAGCACGACCCTTCTTTCCCGTAAAACATCGACAACCTGATGCATGATCTGCAGACCCGGTCCATGAAGTCCCTGTTCTGTTACTGATTGCACGATCTCGTCAAATTGCTCCCGGCCGGGGATCAGGCCGGAGCGGCACTGGAAAACTTCGTCCAGGACAAAGCGGAACAGATCCTCATGAAACTCTTCATGGGAGGCGATCCCTTGATAAAAAGGCCAGCTTGCCCGGGGCAGGACAAGATCTTTGCGCAGGGCCTTGCAATGCCTGGCGAACTGCAGACAATAAAGAGCACGCAAACCCGCCACGGTCTGTTGCTGCCGTTCCTCAGGGCCGGCAAACAGCCGCAGGGACACCGTGCCGTCATCTTCGGCCGTAAGGCCGGGATAGGCGAAACCGGCCAGCTTGCCCTCTTTGTCTTTGATGGTGATACGTTGCGGCAGCTCGGCAAAGTCCCAACCCTGCACCTGGGGTTTTTCCCAGCGCCGGCGCAGGGTCTCAAGCTGAGGACTGCTGCCGCCGCCCTGGGCCGGGCTTTTCATGAGAACGGCAAAATCGCGGCTGCCGGTAACAGGTTTGCCCGCCCCGTCCACGAGCTGACAGCGCATCTGCAGATGGGCCGGCAGCGAGTCCCTGGGCCATGCACTGCGGTCAATCTGCAGCCGGAACCTTTGGGAGATCAACTCTTCAAGCTGCTGATAGAGCGATCCCTCATAAGGCCTGAGCTCTGGCAGCAGTTCCCCGGCGGTGCGCGGTATGGGAATGAGCTGCCGGCGGATGGACTTGGGCAGTCCTTTCAGCAGAAAGATAATTTTTTCAAGCAGCAATCCGGGCACCAGCCACTCAAATTTTTCGGCCTGCACATAGCCGGTCAGATCAGCCGGGATACTTACCGTCACGCCGTCATTTTCCTCACCCGGGGTAAATGAGTAACTGAGCGGCAGGGTCAGCTCGCCGCAATGGATCTTCTGCGGAAAATCAGCCAGTTCATCCCGCTCCGGCAGCTGCCTGAGGATGTCCTCCTTTGCCATGAGCAGAAAATCGTCCCCTTTCATTTTTTTCACCAGGCGGATGAGACCGGCCCGGTCAAAAACATCGGCAGGCAGCCGCTTGTCGTAGAACTCATAGAGCAGGAAATCATCCACCAGAATATCGCGGCGGCGCATGCGATCTTCCAGATCTGCCAAGCGGGCAATCAACTGCCGGTTCTTTTCCAGGAAATTAAAATGCCCGCCGCACTCCCCTTCCACCAGGGCGGACTGGATAAAAATCCGCCTGGCCTCCTCCGGTTTGATCGGGCCGTAGTTGACCCGCCGGCTGGCCTCGATGACCAGCCCGAAAAGGGTGATCTTGGCCAGGGCGATGACCTGGCCGGACTTCTTCTCCCAGTGGGGTGCGGAATAACTGTAACGGCACAGCCCGCCGGCCAGGGGTTCAAGCCACTCAGGCCTGATACCCGCCACGGTGCGGGCATAGAGCCGTGACGTTTCCACCAGTTCCCCGGCCATGATCCACTGGCCGGCCCGGTTGAACTGACCGGAACCGGGAAAAATCATCAACTCCTTGTTCTGGCCGCCCTGGTAGATATTCTTTTCCTTTTTCAGCCCGATATTGCGCAGACTGCCGGAGAGAATCGACTGGTGGATCTGCTCATAGCCTTTGGCGTACATCTTTTCCATGTCCGCCTCAGGTTCGGCCCGGCAGGATGACTTGAAGAAAAGATGATGCTCTCTGCGGTTGCCCGCCGTGGCAAGCTGAGACCAGATCTGCTCATGGATGTCCCGCCACTCCCGCATGCGCTGATAGGCCAGAAAATTGTTCTTGCAGAACCTGCCTATGGCGGCCCTGCTCCTCTTGCCGTGGACCAGATCATCATAGAGGTCCCACAGATGGAGATAGGAGAGAAAATCGGAGTGTTCGGAGCGGAAGCGGGCATGGGCCGCATCGGCCTGCTGGGCGTTTTCCGCCGGCCTGATGCGGGGATCCTGAATGCTTAAGGCGGCGGCAATGATCACCACCTCCCGCAGGCAGCCGTTTTCCCGGGAGCTGATAATCATGCGGCTGATGCGGGGATCAAGCGGGAGACCGGCCATGATCCGTCCCCGTTCGGTCAGCTTCCCGGTGCGGTCGATGGCGCCCAGTTCCATCAGCAGCTGATAGCCGTCATGAATGGCCCTGGGCGCAGGCGGATCAATAAAGGGAAACTTTTTCGGGCTGCCGAGCCTGAGGGCAATCATGCGCAGGATGACCTCGGCCAGATTGGCCCGGACGATTTCCGGCAGGGTGAACTCCGGCCGCCCCAGATACTCTTCTTCACTGTAGAGCCTGATGCAGATACCCGGCCCCACCCGTCCGCAGCGGCCGGCCCGCTGGTCGCAGCTTGCCCGCGATATGGGGCTGACCGGCAGCTTGGTGGTTTGCGCCCTGACATTGTAGGTCGAGATGCGGGCAAGCCCGGTATCAACTACATAACGGATGCCGGGCACGGTGACCGAGGTCTCCGCCACATTGGTGCAGACCACGATCTTGCGCACCGTGCTCCTGGTGAAAATGCGGTTCTGGTCAGCGCCGGACAATCTGCCGAACAGCGGCAGCATCTCGGGCTCACTCTCCTTGATGCCCAGCCGCCTCCCGTCGTTTCTGAAACGCTTGCCCAGCAGCTCAATCGTGTCGCGGATGTCCCGTTCCGTGGGCATGAACACCAGCATGTCCCCGCCCGGCCCTGAACGGCACAGCTCCATCACCGCCTCAACGGCCTGATCCACATAACCCATGTCCTGGGCGGCGGTCTCGGCCCGCTGCTCTTCATCCGCCACGGCATAGCGGATCTCCACCGGAAAAGTCCGGCCGCTCACCTCAATGACCGGAGCCCCGTCAAAGGCCCTGGAAAATTTCTCCGTGTCGATGGTGGCCGAAGTGATGATGATTTTCAGATCAGCTCTTTTTCTCAGGATTTTTTTGAGAATTCCTAAGAGAAAATCGATATTAAGACTTCTCTCATGGGCCTCGTCGATTATAATGGTATCATAGGCTCGCAGGTCGGGATCGTTCCGGGTCTCGGCCAGTAGTATGCCGTCGGTCATGAACTTGATGCGGGTTGCCGGACCTGTCTGGTTGCTGAAACGTATCTGGTAGCCGACCAGATGACTGAGTGGGCCGAGTTCCTCGCGGACCCTTGCGGCAACGGAAGTCGCGGCAAGACGGCGGGGCTGGGTGCAGCCGATCAGTTTTTTTTCGCCCCGACCCGCCGCAAGACACATCTTGGGAATCTGGGTGCTTTTTCCGGAACCGGTGTCACCGGCAATGATCACTACCTGGTGCTGGCGTATTGTCTCGATGATACGCTCTTTTTCAGAAGTAATGGGCAGAACTTCCGGATAGGATATGGAATTTCTCATGGATTAAGTGATAAATATTTGAAACAAAGTAAAAATTTTGTATATAATCAGGGATTGATACTATATATAAAGGAATTACCAGCCTAGCAGCAAAATTATACGAAATATTTTCGCTTCTACAAGGTATATTGTGGTAGCAGGGAACCGCCAATGTCGCATTTCAAAAAAAAGAAAAAACAGTTGGCCATCAATCGCTTTTCGACTCCATCTACCACCACAAGCGAAATGCAAACCAGTCCCAAAATTGAGGGTGATGAAGGGGGAATTAGCATGGCACAGGATATGGAACATATTGAGACCGCTATAGAAGCATCGCAGAAGCTGGTTGTTTCCAGGGAAAAAGAGATCGGCGAACAAGCTGAAAAGCCGACCGGCCCCATCGGCCTTGATATCGGCACCAGCCATATCGTCATGTCGCAGAACAAGGGCAAAAACATTTACACGGTCAAACAGCTCAATGCCTTTTTTACCGTTCCCTACTCCAAATTCACCAAAAAGATCCTCGTTGAAAACGACGTGACCTTTCTGGAAAAACACAACCAGTTCTTTATTCTGGGCTATTCCGCGGAAAATTTCGCCAACATGTTCAACACCAACACCCGGCGCACCATGGAAAAGGGGTTGCTGAGCGCCAAAGAGGATGAGAGCATCAACGTCCTGCAGGCCATTATCGACACCCTGATCACCCGGCCGGACAAGACAGGCGAGATCGTCTGTTTCAGTCTCCCCGGCGAACCGGTGGACGGGCTCAACTCGGTGGTCTACCACGAATCGATCCTGAAAATGTATCTGACCAGCCTGGGCTACCGACCCATTTCCATCAACGAAGGTCTGGCCACCATCATGGCTGAGCTGTCCAACGACAACTTTACCGGCATCGGCATCAGCATGGGCGGCGGCATGTGCAACATCTGCCTCTCCTACCTCTCCGTGCCGGTCATCAGCTTCAGTATCCAGAAGGGTGGCGATTACATTGATTCCATGGTCGGGGTTTCCCTGGGAGAACCGGCGACAAAAATAAAAACCATCAAGGAAAGTTCACTGAACCTCTCCCGGCCGGCCAAGGACCGCATTGAAACCGCCCTGAACATTTACTATGTTGATCTGGTTGCCACTCTGCTCGACACCCTGGAAAAGGTGATGAAGAAGAGCGACAAGATCCCGAAAATCGCCAAACCGGTGCCCATTGTGCTGAGCGGCGGCACAGTGCTGCCGAGAGGGTTCCAGGATCTGTTTGAGAAAAGTCTGGAGAAAGTGGATCTTCCCATCCCGGTATCCGGCATCCGTATTGCGGAAGACCCGCTGAACACCACCGCCAAGGGCGCCATGGTGATGGCGCTGGCAGAGGCTATCTAGCGCAGCTGTTGTCCATGGATCATGAGGATGGTGCGGCCGCATCAGTCCCGGGGGGCCGCCTCCAGCCGCTTGCGGCGGTCGGCAAAACGCTCGGCAGACACCACTGCCATCTCCTGGCTGCCGATCTTGCGGTTCCCATAATAAAACTCCACCAGCCAGGAGCCCGGCTGCGGCTCGCCGTCACCAGTGAAACTGTAGGACGCCACCTGGCGCCGGCAATAACCTGCGCTGGTTGATTCAACGCCAACGACCTTTTTTTGCGGGCTGAGCCATTTGATGGTGACAGGGATCTCCTGATTGCCCGGCATGAAATTGACCGAATAGAGCACGCCCATGACGGTTCCTTTCAGCGCCGGCACCCCTGCCTCGCCCGCGGCAAACATACGGTGTTTCACCATATTCGCCTCAACTTCGCTTAAACCCGCAAAGGCGGCGTTCAAATTCTTCTCCTCTTTAAACGGTTGCCGGATCACCCCGGAATGTTCGATTTTGAGGCCCCAGATCTTGACCGACCTGGCATCCTCCCGGGCAGCAGGCCCTTCGTCATCCGCCTCTTTTGCCGCATCCGCCCTGTCACCGCCATCCAGCGGCTGTTCTCCTCCGCCCTGTTCAGCAACTTTCCGCAGCTCACCGCTATCGGCATTTCTGGCCCTGTCCAGATTTTTGGCGTTATGCATCTCAGCAAGCGACAACGCCACCTTGGCGAGATTGGTCCGATTGAGGTCGGCATCGGTGAAAATGGCATCTTTCACCTCCGCTTCCGTCAGGTTGGCATCGGTGAGATTGGCCCAGCGGAAATCGGCCTTGCCCAGATTGGATTTGGTGAGATCGGCCTTGGTCAGGTCGGCATTGGAAAAATCCACATAGCGTAAATCCGCATAGGATAATCTGGCCCCGGTCAGATTGGCGTTGCTCAGGTCAAAGCGGGTAAAGCGGATATCGTTGAGCAAGGCGGAACTGAAATTCCTGATGTTCATGCTGAAACTGCTGGAAAGATTGATACCGGTGAGATTGGCCCCTTTCAGGTCGGCATTGGTCAGGTCGGCACTGGTCAGATCACTGTTGGTGAGGTCGGCATTGTTGAGATAGGCATTCTGCAGATTCGTCTGATGCAGCAGCGCCTCCTGCAGGGAGGCATCGGTCAGATTAGCCCGGCTCAGATTGGCCTGACTCAGGTCTGCCTTGCCCAGATTGCTGCCGGTCAGGTTGGCCCTGACCAGACTTGCCTCATCAATGAGGCTTGCTCCCTGCAGATTCGCCCCGGTCAGATTGGCATCATCCAGCACGGCCCTGGCAAGTTTCGCTCCCACCAGGCTGGCATTGGTCAGATTGGCTTCGGCAAGCAGCGCCCCGCTCAGATCACTCCTGTCCAGCACCGCACCGGTCAGATTGGCCTGGCGCAGCTCGGTGCGTACCAGGCTGGCGTCAACAAGCTGGGCCTGATGCAGATTGGCCCGGGACAACCGCGCCTTATCCAGCACGGCGCCCTGCAACAGGGCCGTGCTCAGATCGGCTTCGGCAAGATTGGCCAGGGTCAGGTCGGCCCCCCGCAGATCACAGCCATACAGTTTGCCGCCGGTGATGTCCGCCCCCACCAGCTGTACCCCGGCCAGTTTCGCCCTGGAAAAATCAGCCCCCATGAGACTGGTGCCGGACAGATTGGCGCCCTGCAGATCGGTGGTGGTCAGATTGCTCCGGTCCAGCCGCGCTTTGCGGAAATTCGTCTCGCGCACTTTGGTCCTGGTCAGGTCGGCCCCGGTAAAATCCGCTCCGGCGGCATCGGCCCTGCTGCAGTCCGCCTCAGCCAGAATGGCCCCGGACAGATTGGCGTCCTCCAGCACGGCGCTCCGCAGATTAGTCCTGCTCAGATTGGCGTTTGTCAGGTCAGCTTTTGACAAATTGGCGGCGGTCAGATCCGCTTTATTGACCGCTGCCTCAACCAGCACGGCTTCTTTCAGATTGCTTTCACTTAAATCAGCATACTGCAGATTTGCCCCTTTGAGATTGGCCCGCCGCAGATCCGCCCTGAACAGATCGGCCTTGCTCAGATCAGCCTTCTCGAGATTGGCGTCCCGCAGGTCAACATCCCGCAGGTCCATGGCGGACAGATTGATGCCGCTCAGGTCCCTGCCCCGCAGATCCCTGGATTCCTGGAGAACGCGGGCAACTTCAACCAGCCGGATATATGCGGGCGACTGGACCGGCAGTTTGCTGAGAGGCAGAGGCCGGTAATCAAGCTCCGGCGGCAGGGCGGTGGCAAAAAGGATGGGCAATCGATCATTGAAAAAATAGAGAGCGGAGGCAGACAGCAACAGCAGAGGCAAAATGGCCAGCACTATTTTCTGCGCCCTGGACCTGCCCTGCACGGATTGCCATTGCCGGCGGCACAGCGCGGAAACAGCGAGAGCCGCAGAAACCTTTTTGCCCGCCTTGTTCGGAACGGCCGGCGGCAGAATGACCGTTGTCCGGGTTTTGCATTGCGGACAGGCCGAGCTCCTGCCGGCATATCGTCCCGGCAGTTTCCTGGTAAAACCGCACTGCCGGCAGGCAAAAAGAGCCGTCAGGTCCTTGTCGGCCTGCAGACCGGGAACCCTGACCAGAGCATGGCATTTCGGGCACCGGACCCCCCTGTCCTGGGGCGCAGGGCTGATTTCCTTAGCAAATCCACACGTGCAGCGAACGATCATGTTGATAAACATCCCCGGGTTTCATCATTTTCATGCAAGCTGAAGCAACAGAATCTCCAGCCCCAGCCAAAGTTTTTTTTACCAGACCGGCGGGCAATCGGCATTGCGCCTGGTCAATATCTTTTTTTATCGGCCTGTTGCCGTCAGGACTGAAAGAAATCTTTCAATAACTTTCATTTGAAGTCCGACAAGTTACACAGTAAACTTTCATCGGAAAGCCTGGTTTGCCAAATATGACGGCGGCATCCTTACCGCAACAGGCAGTTTTTATTTTAGCACGGAACATTTGCAGAAGACGAACAGAAAAAAAGAGCTTGTACGCAAACTTCTCTGAACAGGAAATCTCACGAAAAAATGGCCAGTAATGATCCGCAAGCAAAAAAGAACCAAGATGCCGCTGATGCCGGCCCGGCTGATAAAAACGAACAGCAGACCCTCAAACAACAGGCGATTAAATACAAGGCCTTTCAGCACACCTTCTCCAAAAGTGACATATCCAAAGGGATACCGGAAAAGAAAATAGTGAAGGGTCTGCGTGAAAGCAGGCATCTCGAGGAGAGCTACCACAGGTATCTCAAGGAACTGGAAAAAAACCCCCATAAAAAAGTTGTCTTCCCCTGGGAAAATCCGTTACAACGGGTGATCTTTCTCATCTCCTACTGGATGCCCCGCCTGCTCAAATGGACGTCGATCTGTCTTGCCCTGCTCTTTTTCATCAATATTGCCCCCGGTCCCACCCAGCATATCATTGAATTCCTGGCAGCCAGGTCAATTTATGACACGGCGCCGATCCAGCGGCTGCCCGAAAGTCTGGCAACCTATGCCCATTCCGCCAAAATCATCGATGTCAGCGGCACACTCATCAAGTCATACGGCCAGCGCAATATCACCAGGGAGATTCCCCTCAAGGCCAAACATGCCCTGCTGGCCTGTGAAGACCATTACTTCATGCCCCATGAAAAAAATCCCTGGTATGTCAACACCTTTCTCATCCACGCCGGGGTCAGCTGGCCAAACCTCGCCGGTGCGGTCAAGGACACCCTGTTCGGTCATCCCCGGGGAGCAAGTACCGTGGTCATGCAGAACGCCAAGAAAATTCTCGGCAACTCGGACCGCACCATCACCAACAAACTGGAAGAGATCATCATTTCCTACATGATGGTGGCCAAGTTCGGCAAGGACGCCAACCTGGACTTTTATATCAATACGGTACCGGTGGGCAGCAACATGTATGGCTTCAGCGTTGCGGCCCGGAACTATTTCAAAAAGGAACTGCCGGAGCTCAACCTGCAGCAGCTTGTGGCCATTGCCTCGTTTATTCCCAATCATAACCGTCAGCTTGCCTTTTACCAGATCGTCAAGGGCAAGGATTTCACCGACCTGGACAAGGAGCAGCTCCGCCACGCCAAAGAGGCGATCAACAAAATCAATCTTGCCCTGGGCCATCTGCTTGCCCTGCAGGAAATCACCCCGGAGCAATTCGCTCAGTGGCGGCTCAGCGATGAAGAATCGATCCGGGCCATCGGCTTCAGGGATTTCCGCTCCCCCCTCTATGGCGAGGAAGAGTGGGCCTCCTGGAACGTTATCAGGGAAGTCTGTTCCCGCAACTATTCCCTCAATAACCAAACTGTCAGCGGCGCCCAGCTCATGCTTGATGTCCGTGGCGATGTGGTGGTGGAAACCGCGGTGGACCTCTCCCTGGTGGAAAAAAGCAAGGAAAGCATCGCCAGCTTTCTCAACAGCCCGGAATACCGAAAAATTCTGCAGGACAGAAACAGAAATTTCTGGAAAAAGGAGCAGCAGTACTACCTGGACAGAAACATGGCGCCCCCTTTCGTGGATTTCACCGGTTACATGGAAGATCTCTACCGCAATGTCAATGCCGGGGTCATTATCATCAACCAGCAGGGCGAGATCATTTCCTATGTGGGCGGCAAGGAGTTCATTACGGGAAGAAGCGAGCAGGTTTCCACTGATGACGGGGGGGAGCCGGTCATCATCGACCTGATGAACAAACAGGCCACCATCACCCCGTCTTCAACCATCAAACCGATTATCGCCTATTATGCCATGACCACCAGCAATGCCACCCTGCAGACCCTGCTCGCCGACAAACCGCTGGAATACAAATACGTGGAGAGTGAAGGCAGACAGGCCTGGCTGCCGCGCAACTGGTATAACTATGACAAGGAAGGCCAGGGGGCGAACCACTTTCTGGGCCGGCAGTATTCTCTGCTGGAGGCCCAGGTCCTGTCGGTCAACACCATTTTTGCCAGACTCTATTCCAACAAACAGATCAGCAGTTCGCTGCTGCTCGCCTTTGATCGCATCGGCCTGCGTTACAACCGGGAGGACGCCCGTTTCTGGCCCTTCGGCATCGGCGCCTCAGAAGTGCCGGTGCAACAGTGGCTGGCAGTGTACAATGCCTTTCTGGACGGCTATTACCGTGAACCCTCCTTTGTCAAACGCATTGTTGTTGATGACCAGGTCGTTTTTGAAGGACGCCGGCACACGGACAAACAGGCCGTTGCCCTGTTTGACTCGAAAAAAGAGCGCGAGGACGAAATGCGGGCACTGTACGAGGTCTGCAATCGCGGCACCGGGGCCACCATGAAATCGGAATTCAAATACCACCGCAATCTGGTATCAGGCAAGACCGGCACGGCGCCCAAAGGACGCTCCACCCTCTTTGTCAGCCATTTCAACCCTTACCGGGACCGACTTGCCCATCCTGATAAAACCATGACCATGATCGTTTCCGTGACATTGACCAGCGGCGGCACGAACAGCGTAGGGTTCTCCTCCGAGGGGCCGACGAAAATAGGCGGTCGGATCTACAACTACCTTTTCCAGAAGGAACTGCAGGAAATGATGGATGCGGAAATAGAGGCGGCCAAACGCAATGACCCCAACTTCCGCAACAACCATGTCTACTGGGCCAACGTCGACCGCTACATGAAGCGGCTGCTCGATGAAAAAACAGGCCAGGCATATAACCATGAAAGCATCATCGGTATTGACTCCTACCAGGAGGCGCTCCAGCAGATCCTGAACAGCAGCAACCAGATCTATACCGGCAAGGACGATCTCTTTGAAGAACTGCTGCGCTATTACATCAACCAGGAAAAAATTGTCAAAATAAATTGATGGCAATTGACAATCAAGCCGTGAAAATGGTTAATTGTTAGAGCCTTTTGCAAAATGAACGTCGTAGCGAGATCGAGAGAAAAATATTCTGGGCAAGGATGAGTTGTGAAATCGCCTGAAGCTTAGCAGTGCTACGCCCAGGACGATTTCACCAGGAAGACGCCGCACAGGTCATTTTTAGCCGATCGGAGTAGATGTTCATTTTCCAAGAGGCTCTGTTAAACTGAATTATTAACAACCCGTCTCCCAAGGTCCGGAAACTTTTCTCTTTCTTTCCAGAGCATTGCCTTTGCCTGCCCAAAACGGAACAGGAAACTGCGAAAATACCGGGGCCGGGATGACGATTGCCCATTACCACACAAAGGACAGACCATGAAAATAGGACGCAATGATCCCTGCCCCTGCGGCAGCGGGCTGAAGTATAAAAAATGCTGCCACGGCAAGGTTGACTTTAAACCGGTTGCCGGACAGGCCGCTCCCCAGGTGACCCTGAAAAGTGAGATCGAAAAGCTGCAGGAGATCGCGGCAAAAAAGGAAAGGCTGGTGAAACCCCTGGGGGTTTTCGTCCTGTTCTCCACCGAGGAGGGTGATGCCTGGCTGCTTGAGATATCTGACATGGATGCCGTGCAGGTGGCGGCCAAGGGCAGCAGAATCGAGGTGGAGCTCAAAGAGAGCCCGGAAACCATTGAGATCAACTGGACCCATCATTTCTCCATCAGGAAAAAGCAGTTTGTCGCCACCGCCTATGCCGATAACCAGGAAACCGTATGGCCTGACTATCCGGCCCACTCGATCTTTGCCGCCATCAAACGCATACGCAAGAAATTTCCCAAAGAGCTGCTGAGCAGTATCCATCTGGACGAAGAAGATGTATCCGTCGGACAGGCATAAGCTGACCCTTCGGCACGGATAGACCAGTGGCAAAATGGCCGGGGTCCGGCGGCATACTGCGTTTTTTACCAATGATCGGCATGATGGCGGCAATTCTTGTTGCCGCCAGCCTGCCGGGAAGGGTACTGCCCCTTCTCCGCCATCATCAGCTTGACAAAATCTGCCACGCCCTGGCCTATGCAGCCCTTGCCGCCAGCTGTCTGTATGCCTTCCATCCCCTGTCAAAAAAACATCCCTTTCTCGCCAGTCTGGCGGTGATAGCCATCTGTCTCTGCTACGGGTTTGCCGAAGAGGCATACCAGACACTTATTCCGCGCCGGGTGACGGACAGCAGGGATGTCATGGCGGATCTGCTGGGCGCAACCCTCGTGGTTGCCGGCTGGCAGCTGGGCCTTCTTTGGAAAAAACCGGACTGAAGCCCGCCGCCTCGCACCACCCCTTTCCCCTGTTTGCCAAGGATTTCAGACATCTCTGAGTAAAGCAAAATCACCGATAATGTTTTCATAGCCAATACCGGCAAAAGGGGTTAATTTACGAAACGACAGCTAAGCAAATGAGGGTGCTATGCTGCAGGAACCAGATACCTTTGAGACCATTAAATGGCTGCCACGCTGGATACGGAAGACGCTGACCTGAAAAATGCCCTGCTGGCAGCCAACGCCCCCGCCGAACAATCCGAGGCGCTGCTTGCCGCAGTCGGAGACGGCATCAGCATCCAGGACAAAAACTTTACCATTCTCTATCAGAACCGGGCACATATCGACATGGTGGGCAAACACTGCGGCAGACAGTGCTACCAGGCCTACGAAAAAAACGACGGCATCTGCCCGGGCTGCCCGGTGGCCCTTTGTTTTGCGGACGGCGAGAGCCACACCTCTGAACGGGAAGTGCCTTTCGGCGACTCCCTGCGCTATTTTGAAATCACCGCCTCACCCCTGAAGGATACGGCCGGCAATATCACCGCCGGCATTGAGGTCGTCCGGGAGATCACCCCCCGCAAGGAAACGGAAAAGAAACTCTGCCAGCAGGAAAAACGCTACCGGGAACTTTTCTCCCACATGAAAAGCGGGGTCATAGTCTGCCGGCCGGGCAGCAGTAATGATTTCGTGCTGGTTGACATCAATGAAGCGGCAGAAAATTTTGAACGGGTCAAAAAACAAGAGGCCATCGGCTGCAGGGTGCAGGAGCTTTTCCCCTCCATGGCTGCTTCCGGTCTTTTCACCATCATGCACCACGTCTGCCGGACAGGCATTCCCCAGCACCTCCCTGTCTCCTACTTTGCAGACAGCCGCTCCTCCGGCTGGAAACAGTATTATGTCTACAAACTTGACACCAGTGAGATTGTGGTCATTTACGACGATCTGACCAAGGAAAAAGCATCCGAGGAAGAGAAAAAGAAGCTTGCCCTGCAGATACAGCATGTGCAGAAACTTGAGAGTCTCGGGGTGCTGGCCGGTGGTATTGCCCATGACTTCAACAACCTGCTCATGGCCATCATGGGCAATGCCGACCTTGCCCTGATCGAGTTGCCTGCCTCTGCCCCGGTCCAGGCCAATATCCTGGCCATCATGAAGGCATCCCGCCGGGCCGCCGATCTGTGCAAACAGATGCTTACTTACGCGGGCAAGGGTCAGTTCAGACTTACCAAAGTGGACATCAATGAACTGATCAGGGACATGGACCATCTGCTGCAGATCTCCGTCTCGAAAAAAGCGCGGCTCAACTATCATCTGGCAGAAAATGCGCCGGCTGTCGAGGCAGATGAAAACCAGCTGCAGCAGATCATGATCAATCTTGTCATTAACGCCTCGGAGTCAATCGGCGACATGACCGGCGACATCACCATTGCCACCGGCTCTGCCCAATGTGATCAGGACTTTCTCGACAGAAACTCCCTGCCTGAACCGCTCTCCCCCGGGCGCTACATGTTCATCGCCGTAACCGACACCGGCTGCGGCATGGATGAGGAAACAAAAACAAAACTATTCGATCCCTTTTTCACCACGAAATTTCCCGGCCGCGGCCTGGGCATGTCAGCGGTGCTGGGCATTGTCAGAGGACATCAGGGGTTTATCACCATCAGCAGCAAACCGGGTCAGGGGGCAACAATCAAGGTCTTTTTCCCTGCTGTAAACACGGCGAAAACCAGCCGATGAAAATCCTGCAAAAATGCAATTTCCACATCAGACCATGCTGATTCTCACTGGAGGAAATTATCAAAATGGTACCACTCAAAGGGATGCTCACGCAGCATTTTTTCCAGCAGATCCGCATACTGCTGGGCAGCCTTGGCAATGGCTTCCGCTCGGTGCCCACGGGATTGGGGCCTGATTTCAATGGGGTCCGATAAGGTAAATCGATAGCTGTTTTCCCCGGTACGGAAAGCGAAAAAGACAAAAAGCGGCGCCCCGGAGACCAAAGCAAAGACATAGGGGGCTTCCGGAAGAAAGGCGTCATGCCCCAGGAATGAGACGCGCACCCTGCGCTGATCGCTGCGCCAGATGATATCCCCGGTCATGGATACCACCCCCCCTGCCTGCAGAAAACGGATGCCCTCCACGGCGGCAAAGGGCGAACCGCCCCCCTGATCGACACCGATGATGGTGATCCCGGCACGTCGCAAATCCTCTTTCTGGATATGTTCCACTCCCTCTTTTTCTTTCATGCCCATATAAAGAAGGAGTTTGAGGTCTTTTTTCTGCTGCCGGAGCAATCTGGCCGCCATTTCCCAGTTCCCCAGGTGGGACATGAGAAGAATACCCCCCTGTCTGCCGATGACGGATTCCAGCTTTTCCCAGCCCTGGGAGGTGAATGTTGTTGTCTCGGTCCGGCTCGCCAGGAAACGGTCAAGATGAATGGTGGTGAAATTCTGATACTGTCTGAAGGCGCACCACAGGTGGTAGAGCCTGCCTTTATCCGGATAGAGGGCGGCATAGAAACGAAGGCTGGCGGCAACCTTACCGGAAAAGAGAAAATAGCCGGCGGCAATGATCCTGGAAACCAGTACCAGCACCCAGGGACCGCCCAGCCTTGCCAGCCGGACAAGCAATCTGTATCCCGAAAACCTCATCTCCCGAACGTCCCGAAAATCCGCATAAAAATCAGCCGGCAGAACGTAACGGAATTACGCCAGAAATCGACCCACGGCCGAAAGTGGCTGACCCGTTCTCCTCTGGCTTGATAAACAACCTGTACCGGCGCTTCAATGACGGCAATCCCTCGCTGCCTGGCCCTGACCAGGATTTCCACTTCGAACTGGTAGCGCATTGCCTTGACGCCCAGTTGCAGGGATTCAGGCAGGGGATAAAGCCGGAAACCCGACTGGGAATCTGTTATGAGCGGGCCGCCGGCAACCCATACCCAGAAATTGGAAAAGCCGCGACCGAACCTGCTGGTCCAGGGCACGTTTTCCCCCGCCATTCCCTCCCGCCGGCCAACGATAATGGCCCGTCGGCCTTCAGGTACCGCCTCCATCAGGGTCCGGGCATCCTCAGGCCTGTGTTGACCGTCCCCGTCAATGGTGACAGCCCAGTTGCAGTGGTGTTCCACCGCAACGGCAAAACCGGTGAGCAGGGCCGCGCCCTTGCCCCGGTTGGCCGGGTGGCGGATAACGGAGATTTTTTTTATTTGGCTGAGAATATCGGCAGATGTGTCGGTTGAGCCGTCGTCAACCACAATGACGGGCAGATCAAGATGCAGAGCCTGGCGGACCACCTCGCCAATCTGCCCACCGTGATTATAGACCGGAATGATGACTGCGCCTTTCATCTCACCTGCCTCCTGCCCAGGCCATGGACCAGGTACCAGGTCCCATGTGCACCCCGGAGGTCAGGGACAGGGGAGTGAGCAGTATTTCCGCGCCCGGCAACCGCTCACGCACCCGGGGCTGGACAGTTTCGGCCACCCATTGTTCATTGTCGGAGTATTGGAGCATGATCACCGGAGCGGCGGGGGCGGCAAACTCCTGCTGCAGCCTCTCCAGGGCAAAAGAGAGCTGTCCCTTCCGGCTGCGGACCACCCCTGCCTTGCGCACCCCCTCCCTGGCCGGACTGATCACGGGTTTCATATGGAGCAGATCAGCCAGGAAACCTCCTGTTTTTGACACCCTTCCTCCAGCCACAAGGTATTGCAACTGGTCGATAAAGACATACTCCCGGCAATCTTCCATGATTTTCCCGGCAAATTCCACCACATCAGCGGGACTGACGGCATGTTCGGCATAGCGGGCGGTGAGCAGAGCGATGAGGCCCAGCCGGCCGGAGGCGGCCCCGGTATCCACAACCTGCAGCAGATTGTCCGCATCGTTTTCCTCTTGCCAGCGCCTGGCAATGTCATAATTACCCGTGAAAACGGAACCGACGCAGAGGTAAAGGGTGCGGCCGAACCGCCGGCACACGCTCTGATAGGAGTGATGCCGCTCGAAAACGGAGGCCTGGGCCGTACTTACTTTTCCGCCTTGGCGCATCAGGGAATAGATATCCGAGGGAGAGCACAGGCTTTCCGGTCTGCTGCGGCCGTCAGCCAGGACATAGCTGTCAAGCAGGGTGATGCCGTGGCGCCCGGCCATCTCCCTGGTAATCGATCCCGCGGCATCAGTCATGATGTGTACCACCTGTTTTTTATCAGGATCGGCAAATCCGGCAAGACGCCCGGCATCGATGGCCTCATCGGACCAGTGGACGATTTCCCCCAACGAGGCCAGCCGGGCGCGCAGCTGCTGCCGGTCCGCCGTATGAATATGCACCTTGAGCCCGGTCGCGGCCCGGAGGACGACCACGCTTTCCCCCAAGTTTGCCAGGCATTTATCGGTCCCGCTCCGGATGTCCCCGGCAGCAATGACCGCATTCACACAGTAGCTGTCCGTGGGCTTCGCCTGAAAAGCGACGTTGATCGCCAGCTTGCCGGCAAACAACTCAAGGATGGAGGCGGACGTCATGGTCTGCCCGGCAAGCTGTCTGAAAAACTCCTCAAAGAAGGCGTACATGCCAAGGGCTCCGGCATCCACCACGCCTGCCTGCCTGAGGTCAGGCAGCATCAGGGAGGTGGCAAGGACCGCTTCCTGTAACTCCTTGCAGAGCACGGGATACAGCTGTACCGGATCGGTTTTGCCGGCCAGGGTTGCGACCAGACAGTCAAAGACATCGAGCATGGTGCCGGACCGGGGGCTGGCCAGGGACTGCCAAGCCTTTTCCCTCCCCTGGGCCGCGAGCCCGGCCAGGTCGCCAAAGCCCTCCGCCCGGCAGAATTCCCGGAAAAAGGCCGCCGCGATATTGCCCGAGTTGCCGATGGCGCAGCGGGCAAGCAGATCCCCGGTGCGGTCCGCCTCTGCCGCCTGGTCCCGCAAGGGGACCAGGCTGAGGCGCAGATTGACGCCGGTGTCCCCGTCCGCCACGGGAAACACATTAATCCGGTCCAGGAGATCCGCCCAGGCTGACAGATTATGGTAACCGGCCGCCATTGCCCGGACAATGCTGCTCATGGCTCAAAAAGACGGGCGATCGCATCCCGGTCGTATTTGCCGTTCTCCTTCATCGGAATCCGCTTGACGGTTCTGATCAGACGCGGCTGGGCGTACGATTCCAGGGAATCGGCCAACCTGTTTTTGATCAGGTCGATATTCACCGCCGTTCCCTGAATCAGGGCCGCGAGCCGGCATTCCCGTCCGCCGGGTGCGGTCAGGGCCATGACCACGCAGTCCCTGACGCCGGGTTCTTTTTTGATGATGGCGCGCACTTCTTCAAGATCAACCCGTTTCCCTCCCACCTTGGACACCCCATCGATCCGCCCCAGCAGGGTAAAACCGTTTGTTCCGCAGGCCCTTACCCGGTCACCGCCGGTAAAAAAACCATCGTCTTCCCGGGGGAGATCCGGGGAGAGAAAGGGGGACTGCACGCAGATGCGATCATCTTTGATCTTCCAGGAAACGATGGGAAAGGGGGTGAAATATCTTTCACCCAGGAACCTGTTTCTGGTGGCAATGCCCCCGGTTTCCGTGGATCCGTACACCTCCACGATCCCCATTTTATTCTGCAGGTAAAATGCCTCATTGTCCTCCGCGTCAAGCATGCCGGCCGAGGAAAAGGCAAGCCGGAGAGGCGTATCCGTAAAGCTTCTGCCGCGCAATGCCCGGTAGTGGACGGGTATGCCGGCAAGAACGGTGGCCCCGTGTTCCCGCATGACGTCAACTATCTCACCAGGGAAGGAAGGGGTGTCAGCAATCACCGTTGCCGAAGAGACCAGTGGCAGGAGAACGGAAAAAAGCAGGCCATAGATATGGTAAGGCGGCACGGTGGCCGCAATGCAGTCTTTTTCCGTTATCTTGAAATGACGGGCAAGGAAAAAACCCTCGCCGAAGATGTTCTTTCCTGTTTTGGACCAGACCTGGGGCGCGCCGGTGGTGCCGCCGGTGAAAATTTTCAGCAGTTCCGCCCCCGTCGGGACCGGGGCGGCAGCGGCAAGCTCCGCCGGGTTTCCCTGTTGAGGACGGATGACCGTGGTGCCTGCGGGAAATTCCCTGGCAACGTCGGAAATGGCCATGGTAAAGCCGGACAGTTGCTGCAGCCGGGCCAGGGCCTGGGCGGAAAAGGAGTAGGGCAGGAGCAGCGGCGGGCCACCGGCAAGGGCGGCCAGCAGGGCGGCGGCCGTAATGGCCTTGTTATCGGTGGCAAGACAGACGGACGCCCCTTGATACTCCGGCCGACTGCAAGCGGCCCGCAGCCCGGCGGCCATTGCATAGACCTCGCCGAAGGTGGCGCCGGAGCGGATAAACTCCCGGTCCGGAAACTTCGGACCCTGTAAGAGATTTTTTATGTCAGCGTCAATATCCATCAACATGAGGGGCCATCCTACCTGTTCACCGCCCTGCCGAAAGACTGGCCGGCAAGGCTTCTGTCCCGCGGCTTGAAGGTGTTGTCCGCCATCTCCTTCTGCACCACCTGTTGAAACAGTTTCACCATCTTTATCTTCTGCGGTTCATCCTGATAAAAGGTGTCCCAGGCGTAGGCGAGCAGTTCCTGCAGCCTTTCCGGGCTCATGTGTTTGGGTTGAAACACCACCTTGTCCGCGGAAAAGTCATTCCAGTCGCTGGAGAGGATGCGATGCTGCCGGCTCAGCTCAGTAAAGGCCCTGGTGTGGGGGAAGGGGGTCAGCACCGTGAATTCCGCCAGGTCAAGCTCGATCTCCAGGAGAAAGTCGATCAGCCGTTTGATAAAATCCTCGGTATGGGTGTCAAGCCCCAGCAGAATCGTGCCCTCTACCCCGATGCCGTGATCGTGGTAGCGTCTGATCCGTTCCCTGATGTAATCCGAGGTATCAAAGACCGCCTGATAGACATACCAGGCCCCGGCCCGGGCAGCCAGGTCAAGGACCGCGGGTTTGTCTTCAATGGGATGGGAGCACCATTTCTTTTTCAGCGGGATCATTTCCCGGAACAGCTCCATCTCCCAACCGGTATCCTGGGACAGGGAGTTGTCAACGATAAAGAGCCGGTTATTGTTGATTGCCGCCATTTCGGCAACCGCCTTGTCAATGGGCCGCGGCCGGAATACACGGCCACCCAGGTAGGATACCGCGCACGGGTAGCAGTTAAAGCGGCAGCCCCGGGAGGCGTGCACGAGATCAACCATCTGCACCCCCTTGTAGTTGTAAAGGGTGCGGTTGAGGATATCCCGCCGCGCCGGACCCACCAGGGCGATATCGGGCCGCTGCTCGAGGAAATCGTAACATGGCTGCAGCCTGTTGTGGGCAAAATCGGCAAAGACCTGTTCCATCCGGCCTTCGGCTTCGCCAAGAAAGACGGCATCCGCATGCTCCATGGTTTCCCGGGCATGCAGCATGGTGGCAATGCCGCCAAAAATCACCTTGATCCCTTTTTTTCGATAGATGTCGGCAATCTCCCAGCCCCGTTTGACCTGCACGGTCAACATCATGGAGATGCCGACAAAATCAACATCCTCATCAAAATCAATGGGCTGCAGATTCTCATCAACAAAGTCGACCGCAACATGGTCGGGAAGTGCGGCGGCAAAGACCACGGGTCCGTGGGGGGGCAGATGAAACTCGGTCTGCCTGTCCAGCTTGGCCCATTTGGGATAGATCAGTTTAAATTTCATTGCAACGGTTATCTGTTCAGGTTTTCCGCATTGATCAGGTTCATCTTCAGCGCGTAGTCCCCCTGGCCGAAATGTTTCAGTTCAAGATAGGCCGGGATGGGGGTGTCGCCTGTCTTGCGGCAGGACCGCCCGACAAGGGAACGGTCCATGGTCAGTTCCGCCGTGAAGGTGTTGATCTGCCAGCAGCCGGCCACCGCCGGCATGATGTCCGTTACCCGGCCATCGTCTCCGGTAAAGCGGCAAACCGGGGTGTTGTCGGCCAACCGTCCGTACCGCACGTTTTCCGTTGCGGGCGCCAGAAAGATCAGCCGCACATCGTGCATCAGTCCCTGGGCAAAGGCAGGCTTGTCAAATGGCGGCACAGCCCGCCGGACTTCAAGCGCCCCGCCCCGCCGGGCAACGGCCTCAAAAAGGGTGAATCCTTCGACGGTCATCAGGGCGCATGCAATCTCATCCCCGTCCAGGCTGGTGACCCCGATTACCGTGGAGCCTGAGCCGTCTTGCAGGGAAAATTCAATGGAATGGATAAACTGCCAGCGCCCCCTGGGAAAAATCGACACGCAACCCTGGCTCACCGCCTCATCTCGTGTCGCCGCCATCTCCAGGATGGATACCGGTCTTTCCGTTGCACAGGCGGCAAGACAGAGGCAAAGGATGAGGAGAGGGAAAGCAGAGGATTTCATCTGTCAATGAACAGGGAAACAGGCATCTCCTGATTGAGGACCCTGTTGCTAAAAATGAGTCTGGTGTAGGATTCAGGGCCCTCAAAAATCGTCACCTCGTCCAGCAGCCCCTGCTGGTCCGCCAGTTTGAGCTGAATGCTGCTGATCATGGCGGCAAATCCCTGCTCCCTGGGGGTCAGCAGGATAGTCTGTTTGTCCGGAAACGACACCTTGAACATTTCGTTGCCGGTAAAACGTCCGTCAAGCCAGTTGGCGATCTCAGCCAGCACCAGCGGCATGGAGTCAAGCCGCATTCCCTGGTCTTCCCGGAACTCGCCGTCATGGTCAATATATTTTTTCACCTTGCCGTCATGCATGAGCAGAATGGCGGCAAGGGGCGTCCGGTATTCCCAGCGCAGAGACTGGGGGGCCTGAAAGCTGAAGGTCCCGGTGGAGATCAGGGGGCGGGCAAGGATCTTCAGATGCTTTTCCTGAACAAAATCGGCCGTGACGGAGTGCAGCCGGGCAGAGGCCGGTACGACCTGCTCTCCGGCCAGGGACTGGATGGGCACCAGCAGAAAGAGAATGATAAAGAGAAAAAAAGGTTTCACTAGAACATCCCGCCGTTGACCGATATCACCTGACCTGTGACATAGGAGGCGGCATCCGAGCAGAGAAAGGCCACCACTTTGGCCACCTCGTCAGGCCGGCCGATACGGGCCATGGGAATCATCGTCTTGATGTGATCCTTGGGGGCGTTTTGGATCATATCCGTCTCAATCAGGCCCGGCGCCACCACATTGACCCTGATGCCCAGGCGGGCGACCTCGGCGGCAACGGCCCTGCTGGCGGCATTCAAGCCTGCCTTGGCTGCCGAATAATTGGCCTGGCCCCGATTGGCCATGAGTGAGCTGGCGGACGAAATGGAGACAATGGCCCCCCTGCGCCTGCGCACCATCAATTCCAGCACCGGCCGGGTCATATGGTAAAATCCGTTCAAACTGGTATCAATGACCGACTGCCAGTTTTCCGGCGGCATCATCATGAAAAGACCGTCGGCAATGATGCCGGCGTTATTGACCAGGATGTCGATGCTCCCCAGTCGGTTGGCAATATCCGCCACCGCATCTGCCGCAGCCTGCCCATCCCTGACATCAAACTGGTAAATTTCGCCCCGACCGCCTTCACCTTCAACCAGGGCCAGGGTCTGTTGCGCACCCTGTTTGTCCCGCAGGTAATTGATGACGGCATAACAACCGGATCGGGCCAATTCCACGCAGATCGCCCGGCCGATCCCCTTGCCGCCTCCCGTGACAATGGCTGTTTTGTGTTGGTTTTCCGCGGTCATTATTCGTTTGCCTGAAAAAGCAGCAAGGTGGCCTTGCCGATCATCTGATCGTTCATGTAGAGTGCGCAGGACACTTCCCGCAGGTTTTCAAAAATAGAGGTATTTTCCGCCGTGCCGATGATGGTGCGGCCGAAGGGCAGGGAATCGATGAAAAAATCCGCTTTTTTTATGCCCACCAGCCAGCCCATCTGATTCGAATCAAGCCCGTTGGTCTGTATCCTGTCCCAGCCGTTGCATACGCCGGCGGTCTGCGCGGCCAGTTCCACCAGGATCAGGGGATGCACCCCCTGCTCATCCGCCATGGGCCACGATTTATCGACGAGAAAGAGGGCGCGGGCATTGCTGCTGTCGACCTCAAGAACCTCCCGGACGAACAGCATACCGTCGCGATGGGGAAGCAGGTCTTCCAGAGTGAGATCGGACAGGGTCATGGTACTCATACTATTATATTCGACTTTACGCTATGCCTGTTCGCAGCTGCCCGCCTCTTGGTACAGAAAACAACCAGGCAAATCTGTTGAAAAATTTTGGTTCGCAATATATTCGAATTACGTTATATTCGCATTATATATATCATGATTCGACATCCGGCACAATGTTAGGCAAACCCGTTGCGACTGAGTATCTCATTGCCTGCTGCCGGTGTCTTCCGCACCTGAATTGAGCAATTCCCGATAAAAACGCAAACAGGATCTCCTCCGGAATTTGCAACGCTCACTTCAGGCTGTAATAAACCAACATCACTTTAGGTTCAACAGTGAAATCGAGCTATGAGCAAACTTATAGAAGAACTTAAGGTCAAAATAATTGACATCCTGAATCTGCAAGACCTGACCCCTGAAAATTTTAATGAAAACGCCCAGCTGGTCGGCGGCGATCTCGGTATCGACTCGATAGATGTTCTGGAAATGGTTGTTATGGTTGAAAAAGACTATGGAGTCGTCATCAACAGCCAGGAAGTCGGGGAAAAGGTCTTTTCCTCCCTTGCGTCCCTTGCCGGATACATCGAGGGGAACTCTTCCGGTTCGGCATCTTGATCAGCAAACGGGTTTACATTGCCGGCGCCGGTATTATCAGTCCGCTGGGCAGGGGACTCCCCGCCACGGAAGAGGCGTTGCGCTGCAACCGTTCGTCATTAAGGCCCCTGACACTGTTTGTCGTGCTGCACGGCAAGCCCCTGCCGGTGGGGCAGGTTGATGGGCTGAACGGGCCGTCGCCTGTGCCGCGCACCCATCAATTGGCCCATACCGCCGCCCTGCAGGCCATGGCTGCTTGTGACCGGCCCCCCGATGCGGTCATTGTCGGCACCACCACCGGCGGCATCCTGACCACCGAACAGCTGCTCAGAGACAAGGTGCTCGACAAGGAGTTGTACCGGTATCACGGGTTAACCAGTGTCGCCGAGTACATCGCCGGGGCGTTCGGTTGCACCGGCCCAGCCCTTGCCGTCTCCACCGCCTGTTCTTCCGGGGCGGTGGCCATTGCCTCGGCCCTGCAACTGTTGCGCCGGGGCAAGGCGGAAAAGGTCCTGGTCGGTGGAGTGGATTGTCTCTGCCGTTTGACCTATTTCGGTTTCCATTCCCTGCAGTTGGTGGACCAACAGGGCTGCCGGCCGCTTGACATGCATCGGCATGGCATGGCGGTTTCCGAAGGCGCGGCCATGCTGCTGCTCACCACGGTAAAACCGGCCAGACCCCTGGCTGAGCTCCTTGGCGCCGGGCTCTCCTGTGATGCCTACCACCCGGCCGCCCCCCATCCGGAGGGCCGCGGCGCCCTTATGGCCATGCAGGCAGCGCTTGCCGATGCCGGTCTTGCTCCTGCCGCTGTCGACTATATCAGTCTCCACGGGACCGGCACACCGGAAAACGATCTGGCCGAAGCAAAAGCCGTCAATACCCTCTTTGCCACTCCCCCGCCGCTCTCCTCCATCAAAGGCGCAACGGGCCACAGCCTGGCTGCGTCAGGGGCCATTGAAGCGGTGGTGTCGGCAATGGCTGTTTCCGCCAATATCCTGCCGGCCAACACCGGCTGCCGGCATCCGGATCCGGCCCTTGGCCTGCTGCCGCTGGCAACTCCCATCAGCCATGCCACAACAGCGGTGCTGAGCAACTCATTCGGCTTTGGCGGCAACAACGGCTGTCTGGTGATCACCAAACCGGACAGTTTCCCCCCCGCGGCCATGCCCAGCCAGGCCCGGGGCGGACTGGCCATTCACGGCTGGTCCTGCTTCACCGGTGCCGGGGACACCGCGCGCACCATGTCCCTGCTTACCCAGGGTTCCCCGGTGGCCGGCACGGCAGAACTCGAGACGATTTCCAGAAAACTGCCGCCACGCCTGATCCGCCGGCTGAAAAGGCTGTCCCGCCTTACCCTGGCGCTTGCCGCCGGAGCCGTTGAGAACTCCGGGCCTGGTGACCAGCCGGCCTCAGTTTTTATGGGCACCGGCTGGGGCGCTCTCTCGGAAACCCATGATTTTCTGACCGGCCTTGTTGATTCCGGAGACCAGTTCCCGAGTCCCACCGACTTTGTCGGCTCGGTGCATAACGGGCCGGCCGGTCAAACGGCCATCATGTTCGGGGCCACCGGGGCCAATATTACCGTCAGTGGCGGTGATTATTCCTTTGAACAGGCCCTGCTGGCCGCAGACCTTTTCCTGGAGAACACGGGGAAAAAAGCCCTTGTCCTTGGCGCGGATGAGGGGCACCATTTCCTGTCCCCTCTTTTTGATCCCTCCATTGCCCCGCGAACACCTCTGGCCGACGGCGGCGGGGCCTTTTTTCTGAGCAGAAAGAGAGAGGGTGCCGCATGCCTTGTCCAGATTCCTTTTTATCCGCACCCCGCGACTGAGGGATGTATCGATTCGCTGCTGGAGAGTCTGGGAGGGGTCCAGACCCTGCAAGGCAGATATGCCCTCCTGCTGGCAGGTATCCCCGCCGCGGAGCGGGAAGAAGGCGAACGGCAACTGGCCGGCTTTCTGGAAAAATCCGGCTTGCAGGCCCCGGTTGTCCGCTATCGCGAATTTACCGGGGAATTTGCCTCCGCCTCGGCGGTGGCCGCGGTCATGGCTGTTTCCTTTCTGGCGGCGGGCAAGGCACCCGGAAAACTTGGCTCCGGAGCGGATATTGCCCTGGCGAGCGGGGAAAGTATTCTGCTCCTTGGCCTGGGGCGCGCGCTCTCTGCCCTGGAATTTTCCCGCCCATGAAGATCCTGCTCATCTCTCCCAACACCCTCACCTCTCCCTATCCGGTCTATCCCATCGGCCTTGATTATGTTGCCGGCGCCCTTCCGGCGGAACACCAGGTCCTGATTGCCGATTTAAATGTCGTTTCCCTGGAGGCCCTGGCCGGGATCCTTCATCACTTCGCACCGGAGATTATCGGGCTGTCCTGCCGTAACATTGATAATACGGAGGCCGGCAATCCGCTGTTTTTCATCAATGAATATCGCAAACTGGTTAACTGGCTGCGCAAACGTTCGCCAGCGGTGATTGTCTGTGGCGGCAGCGGCTTCACCATCATGCCGGATCGCGTTTTTGCAGCCCTGGCAGTTGATTACGGGGTAATCGGCGAAGGGGAACGCTTCGCCCTGCTGGTTGATGCCATTCAAAACGGCCGGGAACCGACGCAGGTCCCAGGGGTGATTTCATCTGTGGCCTCGGCGGAAGCCCCGCAGCCCTGGGCCGGGAAACAGGTGCGAAAATTCCAAGGAGACGCCTCTCACCTGGAATTTTACCTCAACCGGGGGGGCATGTTGAATCTGCAGAGCAAGCGGGGCTGCTCTTTCAAGTGTATTTACTGCCCCTATCCCCATATCGAGGGGAAAAAGCACCGGCTGGCAAGTCCCGATGCCGTCGCCAGGACCGCCAGGGAGCTGCAGGAGGCCGGGGCGAAATATTTTTTTATCACCGATTCGGCCTTTAACTCGGACATCCCTCACAGTCTGGCCGTGGCCAGGGCCTTCAAGGCCGCCGGTATTTCGATTCCCTGGGGCGGTTTTTTTGCACCGCTGCAGCCCGCACCCGACTACTTTGCCATCATGGCTGACGCCGGTCTCAAACATGTGGAATTCGGCACCGAGTCAATGGCGGCGAACATGTTGAAAACCTACCGGAAACCTTTTTCCGTCGAGGATGTCTTTGCCGCCCACCGGCTGGCGCGGAACGCCGGACTTCATGTGGCCCATTATTTTCTCATGGGCGGACCAGGGGAATCCCCGGCCACGGTTACGGAGTGCCTTGATCAGATTGAAAAACTCACCAGGACGACGCTCTTTTTTTTCATCGGCATCCGCATTTATCCCTGGACGGCCCTTTACGACATCGCCCTGCGTGAGGGAAAAATAACAACTGAGACGAATATGCTGGAACCGGTATTTTACCAGGCCGACGCCATCGACCGCGATGCCATCAAAGCCCTTGTCACTGCAAGGGCAGGCAGGCGAATAAACTGGATCATCGGCTCCGGCGGCGCGGTGAGTGCCGCGACGGTCAGCAGGCTGCATGACCGGGGGCATATCGGTCCTCTCTGGGAGCATCTGGCCCGTTAACATGCCCCCTATTGAGGATTTCCGGGCAACGTGGTATAAACTGGCGTCTTTTGGGACTTCCCTGCAAAATATGGCGAAGCGGCAAGGGGATGTGTCCCGCTCGATGTGACAGGTAAGCCGAAATATCATTGACCAGCACCGATGATTTGCAATCATGCAAGAGGCTCTTCATCTAACTTGCTTAAAAAGCGAACAAAAGAGATCCTTTCATCATTTAAAAAATTCATTTTTGGTGGACGCAAACGAGGACATGTGGTAATCAGCGTGTGGTATTCATTAACTGAAATAGTTATGCAAAAAGATGAGATGGCCGCCAGGGTGACAACCGACAGCAACTCCCCCTGGTTTTCCGGCCACTTCCCGGATGACCCGATCCTGCCGGGGATCGCCCAACTCAAAATGGTTGCGGATCTTATTGCCATTTCCAGAAAAGATGCCTCGTATATGACGGGTTTGAGCCGGATCAAGTTCAGAAAAATCGTCCGACCCGGGGAACCGCTTGACATTCACGCGACACATGGCAAAATGCAGAATCAGTATGCCTTCCGGATTTTAAGCAGCGATAAGGAAATCTGCTCCGGCATGATGTTTTTTGCCTCAAAAAATGATGAAATCGTAAAAAGTCCTTTTTATACCACAAGGGCATAAGTTTCGTTTGAGCAGACAAGCTGCTCAACTCAGCTTTAACCGCAGAGAACACAGAGGAATTCTTTTTAATTGCATTATGCTGTCTCCGCGGGTCCAGTGCGCTCTGCGCTGAGACAGCAGTTTTAGCGAAACCGTTAAAAGATAAAAAAAACAGCGAATTTATGAACACCGACATGAACCAGACCATCACCCGAGTAGCTGAAATCATCATCAACGAACTCAAACTTGAAGATGTTACTCCGCAGACCTTTGACGCAGACCTGGATCTGGTGGACGAGGTGGGCATTGATTCCATGGACCTGGCAACCGTTGCCCTGGTCCTTCGCGATGAGTACGGCATCCGCATCGACGAAGATGATTATCCCAGGTTGACCACCGTGCGCATCATCGCCGAGTACCTCGACAACAAGCTTGGCAGTGGCGAATAAAGTGAATGCGCCGGCACAGGAATATAAATTCTCCGAGATCATAGCGCAACCTCTTGTCAGAGAACGATGGGAAAAGGTCCGGCGCTACTTTTTTCTCCGTGAATCCACCTATGACATGACCAACCGGTGCAATATCCGCTGTGAAGGCTGCTATTACTTTACGGGTGAGAAACAGTTTGCCGCTGAAAATAATGACCGGGAAGACTGGCGCCAGCTTATGGAGGCTGAAAAAGAACGGGGCATCACCTTTGTGGTGCTTGCCGGGGCCGAGCCATCGCTGGTGCCGCAGCTGTGCAAGGTATGTCACGGAGTGATTCCTCTCGGCGCCATTGCCACCAACGGCCTGAAGACAATCCCCCGGGAGATCGACTACCGGATCCATATCTCGGTCTGGGGTAATGACCGGACCAGTCTTTCCATCAGAAAGGCCCCTGACATGCTCGCCCGGCAGGTGGCAAACTACAAGGATGATGCCAGGGCCGTTTTTGTTTATACCTTCAACCCGTTCAACATCGATGAGGCGCGGGAAGTAACGGAACTGCTGGCTGACAACGGCCTGCAAATCACCTTTAACATGTTTTCAGCCCCCGTCGGCTACAACGGTCCGCTGCGCCATACTCCGGAATCCCTTGCCGCAACTGCGCAAATCATGGGTGATCTGCTGGCCGAATTTCCGCAAACCGTTCTCTTTTCCCCCTATAATATCGTGGCCCACACCCGCCGGCAGGGGCTGCATGAGCTTTTCTCCTGTTCCTATCCGCGGATGAACCCTTCCACGTCCATCGGTCTTGGCAGGTCCTTTCGCCAATACCGCACCGATCTGCAGTGGGATCGAGATGCCGCCTGCTGTGTGCCGGATACCGATTGTGTTGATTGCCGCCATTATGCCGCGGGCAGCGCCGTGGTCACGGCCAGGATGTACCGTCATGCCACTGATCCGGCAACCTTCTCCGCCTGGCTCGATTATGTTGACACCTACCTGGCTGTCTGGGTCAGGGGATATGAAAAGGCGCCCAATCTCTGTGCGGCGCCGGTTGTCCCGCCTTCAAAAATTATTGACTTCCCATGAGATTATGATAACCGTCAGTTCCCTGCTCGATGAGCACTGGTATAAACGCTATAAGGAAATATCCAAGCTCAATATCCGCAGCTCCATCTATGATGTCACCGACCGTTGCAATCTGCGCTGCAAAGGCTGCTTCTTTTTCTCCTCGGGCGAGCACGAGGCGGCCAAAGAGGAAAAGGACATCAGCAAGTGGCATGCCTTTGTCGAAAAGGAGATGGCCCGCGGGGTGAACCTGGCCATCCTGATCGGCGGCGAGCCCACTCTCTGCCTGGACCGGATCGAAGCCTTTTACCGGCGGCTGCCGACCTTTTGCGCCACCAATGGCTTGATCAAGGTGCCCCGGGACCGGTTTCCCGACATGATGGTCGGCATCTCTCTGTGGGGAGATGCCGCCGATGAAAAAATCCTGCGCGGCAAAGACACCTTCCAGATATCCAGCGCCAACTATGCGGGCGATCCCCATGCCTATTATCTCTACACCATAACCCCCAAACAGCTTGGCAAGACAGAAAAAATCATCAAAAAAATCGCTGATGTCGGGCTCAAGGTCCATATGCAGCTCCTGTCAAACGACGAGGGGGTGGACGGATTTTCCTGGAAAGCCGCCGAGCTTATCGATGTCCGCGCGGAAATGGATGACATGCTGGATAAGTACCCGCGCACGGTGATTTCCTCAAAATATTACCACAGGATCATCACCTCAGGAGAAATGCTGGGCAGGCGGTTCGGCTGGATGGAATGCCCCTCGGTTACCGAACCGCTTGACAAGAGAACCCCTCGCCCCAAACGGTTGACCAACTTTATCCGCTGGGCCTCGGATCTTGAGACCATGCACCGCTGCTGCACCTCTGAAACCCGGGATTGTTCCACCTGTAAGGATGGCGCCGCCCACATGAGCTGGGTCATGGTCAACAAGCGGTCCCATATAAAGACCGCCGAGGATCTGCAGAACTGGATAGAGGTATACGAGATGTTTGCCAAACTCTACCAGTTCATCCCCTGGTAAACCGGACAGCCAAGTAACTGCGAATGAGTTTGAAAGATGCGGTCATTGTCGGTTATGATGCAATCTCACCGCTGGGTCATGATTTGCAAAGCCAGTGGCAGCAAGCTCTTGCCGGCAAAAGCGGCATCGGCCCGCTGACCCGTTTTCCCCTCGCCGAGAACTTTCCCGTCCGGATTGCCGGTCAGGTTCCTGCCATCGATGATGCAGACTACCCCTTTCTTTCCCCCAGGCACCTGGCGGCGTGGAGTTCTCCGGTCTTCCGCTATTCCATGCTCTCGGTGGCAAGGGCCCTTAAACGAAGCCGGCTTGAGATAACGCCCGGCATGGCGGGCCGGGTGGCGGTGACTTACAGCTCCGCCATCGGCGGCCTGGATGCGGTGCTCGCGGCCGACAGAAGATGGCAGGCAGAAAACAGGCTGCCCCACCCCTATGCAAATCCCAACGCCTGCATCAACATGATCGGCGGCAAAATCGCCATCCAGACCGGGGCCAGAGGGCCGATTACCTCCACCATCTCCGCCTGCGCCACAGGGCTCACCTCGATGCTCATCGGCGCCATGTTCCTTAAGCAGAACCGGGCCGATGCGGTCATCTGCGGTGCGGTGGACTTTCCCCTGGTTGAACCGATTGTGGCCGGTTTTTATACCATGAACGGCGTGTATATCCCCAGGCAGGGCAGGGAAAATGATCCTCCGGCAGCAGCCAGCCGACCATTTTCCGCCGACAGGCGCGGCTTTGTTATCTCCGAAGGGGCGGGGGCCGTGATTCTGACCACCAGAGAATTTGCCAAGGCGCATGGACTGCGCTATACTTGCGAACTTGCCGGCTGGGGCATGACCGCCGATGCGCACCATTTTGTGGCCCCTTATTTTGATACGGTCAGACAGTGCATGCTGGATGCCCTGGCTGATGCCGCCATCAAGCCTGCGGACATTGATGCGGTCAACGCCCATGCCGCCTCCACCAGGGTCGGCGACAAGGTGGAATATGATGCCTTGCGGTCAGTATTCGGCGATAAGCTGCCGCCGGTCTGCGCCAACAAATCGCTGCTCGGCCACGCCATGGGCGCCTCCAGCGTTCTTGAAACGATTTTTGCCCTGCAGGGGATGCAGGAGGCCATTGTGCCGCCCACCATCAATTACACCCCTGATCAGGAAATTGCTATCGATTGCGTGGCTGAAGGAAAACGGCTTTTGGGCCAGGAATATGTGCTGAAAAACGCCTTTGGTTTCGGCGGCTGCAACAGTTGCGCGGTGTTCAAGAGAACCGGATGAAGAATAAAGTATGAAAGCGCCCTTAAACAGAAAGGTATTTGTCGTGGGTTATGGTGCGGCCACGGCCCTCGGCCATACCTTTGCGGCCAGCTGGGAAGCCGCCGCGGCCGGCCGGGCCGGATTCCGCAGGATAACCAGGTGCCGGGTCGCCACGCGCAGCAACGTGGTGGGCGAGATCCCCGGCTGGGACCCGGGCTGTCTGGACTTTGTGACCCGGAAAGAGGCCTATATCTGGGATGCGGCCTATGTCTTTCTCACCATGGAGGTATGCCGGGAGGCTCTTGCCCATGCCGGGCTGACGATCAACAGCCAGACCGGCCCCCGAACCGCCTGCCTGATCGGCTCGGCGTTGAACGGCACGGATGCCTATCGCATTGCCACGGATAACTATGTCAACAAGGGTCCCTTAAAGGTCAGCCCTTACCTCCTGCCCAATCTGTGCGCCAATCTTCCCGCCGGCAAGGCCGGAATGCTGCTGGGATTTACCGGGCCCATCTTTTCACCGCAGGGCGCCTGCGCTTCGGGAAACCACGCCATTGCCATCGGGTCCAGGATGATCAGGGACGGCGATTGCGATTTCGTCCTGGCCGGGGGTGTCGAGACCTGCCTGGTCCCGGAAATTATTCAGGGATTCGCCAACATGCTTGCCACCATCAAGGTCGGCCCCGGGGACCGCGCCGCTGCCGATCCCACCCAGGCATCCCGGCCATTCAGCATTGACCGCAAGGGCTTTGTGCTGTCGGAAGGGGCCGGGGTGGTGGTGCTGGCAGCCGAAGAGGCCGTCCGTTCCTGGGGGCTTACGGCAAAGGCCGAGGTCGCAGGCATTGGCTGGAATTCCGATGCCCACCATTTTACCCGGCCCAATCCCGAAACCATCACTCGGGCCATCCGGCAGGCCATTGATGATGCGGAGATTTCCCCCCGTGATATCGGCGCCATCAATGCGCACGGCACCTCAACCCCCACCGGTGACAGCATCGAGGTTGATTGTCTGCGGGCGATATTCGGCCGTGCTCTGCCCGGTATTCCCGTATCGGCCAACAAGTCCCAGATCGGCCACAGTCTTGGCGCATCCGCCGCCATTGAGGCGGCACTTGCCATCGAGGCCATGCGCCAAGGCATCGTCCTGCCCACGGTCAACCATATCCCGGACCCCGCATTCGCCGACCTGGATGTGGTCCCCAATGAAGTCCGCAATCACGCCCATGAGTTCGTGCTCTCCAATTCCTTCGGTTTCGGCGGCACCAACTGCTGTATCATTTTTCGAGGAACATGATGCGACCCAAACCATTTATCCCCGAATTCCTGGATAAACCCTCTTTTGTCAGAGATAAGAACAGCGGCAGGATCTGGCATCGCTGCGAGTTGCGCACCCTCTATGCGGACACGGACCGTTCCCAGGTTGTCTATCATGCCAACTATTTGAAATATTTCGAATTCGGCAGGGCCTCCCTCATGCGGGATCTTTCCTATCCCTATAAAAAAATCGAAGAAAGCGGCTACATCTATCCCATTATCCAGACAGGGGTCAACTATTACTCGCCGCTCTTCTATGACGATCTGATGTACATCCATACCCGGCCGGCCGGTCTTGAACTGGTCAAACTGCAGTTTGATTACCTGATTACCAGGGCCGACAACGGTGAGATCGCCTGTGCCGGTTTCACCAAACATTGCGCGGTGAACACCAAGGGCATCCCGATTGAGATCGATGCCAAGACCATTCGGCTCTGGCAGGAATTCCCCGCCCCATGACCACTTGCCGCACTGCTGTTGATATTGCCGTGCAGCCCTGGTTTATGGACCATTGCTTTAACGGCAGGACGGTGCTGCCGGCGGTGGAAAGCATGTGTCTCCTTGCCGCGGAAATTCACCGGAGTCATCCTGAAATCGATATCCGCATCATGGAACAAGTCAGCTTTGCCAAATTCCTCGAGATTCCCGCGGGCAGTACCAGTATGGCGGCCCTGATTGAACACGGCAGGGATGAAAACGGCACGGTCCGGGCCAGACTGCTCAGCCGTGAGCGGTTCAGGACGGTGACCAGGCTCAAGGAGCATGGCGAGATACTCTTTTCCCCGGCCCGGCCAGGCAGCAGGCCCGCAGCCGGGGATGTTCCCGCTCCCCCTGCCGGTCCGGTGACAAGAATCAGTGCGGAAGAGGTGTACCGGGAACTGGTGCCCTTTGGTCCCTCCTATCATACCCTGCAGGAAACGCTGTGCCTCACCGGGGAGACGGCCTGGGGAATACTGCGGGCCCCTGCCCTGCCCGCGGCTGAGAGTGTCCGGGAAATCATCGGTTCGCCCTTTCCCCTGGACGGCGCCTTCCACGCCGCCTGCGTGCTCGGCCAGCGCCATGCGGACTTCATACCCTTTCCCGTGGGATTTGCCCGACGTCTGATAGCAAGACCCACGCAACCCGGCGGCAGCTATCTTACCAGGGTGGAATTAGTGTCCCGGACCCAGGACGAACTGGTCCTTAATCTGAAAATTTTTGACGGCCGGGGTGAAGAGTACGAGGCCGTGACCGGAGTGAGAATGCGGGATGTGAGCGGGGGAAGGATCAAACCACCGGCCTGGATAAAGACCGGAAAAGGGCAATGAGCCAACCGGGCCGCTGCCGGTAATAAAAGATACACTCTGCGCTGTTCAGGGTGCCGGGGCGGGAAAGAAAGGGATGACGGCTTCGGCTATTGTTTGACCCAGGCCAGCAGTTTCACCATGGAGACCCGGGTGAGCCAGCGCAGGAAGATCAGGGAATAGACCGCGCCGGAAAGATACATGCCGAGCAGAAAGACCAGATGCGACAAGCCATAGGTCAGGGGGCAGCCCACCACGGCAATCCAGGGCTCATGCAGCTTGACCGACAGAAAGGTCAGCGCGGCAACCGCAGGCCAGCCGATGAGATAGCTCACCCCGATGGCCAGGACGCCGGCAAGCACCATGGGGGTGGGCTTTCCCTTGAAGGCGGACAAATCGGCCCGCTCCTCAATGGCGGAACGAACAAAACCGGTTTGTGCAATTTTTAAGATACTCTTCCTGATCACCTGGGTTGTCTTACAGCAAAAAATTGAAAAGGTGGTTAGCTGGTGCCCCAAACTCATTTGTAAAGTACACTACACCAACCATGCGCATCAACACAAAATCACCACAAGACAGCAGCGGCGGCGGGGACATGGCAGAGCCATGGGGATTTTTCGACAAGGTTTATTGTATTTCCATTGCGGAGCGCAGCGACCGGCGGGAGCAGGCGAAAAGGCAGTTTGCCGATGTGGGGCTGCTGGAACGGGTGGAATTTGTCATTGTGCCAAAACACCCGGAAAACAGCGAAAAAGGAATTTTCGACTCCCATATGCTGTGCCTGCAAAAGGGGTTGGCGGCCGGGGCACGCCATATCATGGTCTTTGAAGACGATGTCTTTTTCCGCAACTTTGATCCCCATGCGCTGCGGGCGACCTGTACGCAGCTTGCGAAAATGGACAACTGGCACGGGCTCTTCCTGGGATGCATCACCGAAGGAAGCCGTAAAACCGCGGCAAAATCCCTGGTGAAAATCACCTATCGCTGCCTGGCCCATGCCTATGCTCTCCATGCTTCCTTTGCCGGCCGTATTATCCGGGAGGAGTGGCATGATATCCCGTTTGACGAACTGTTGCGGAGGAACAACGCCGATTTTTTCGCCATCTATCCCATGATTGCCTTTCAAGGACTTTGCGGCAGCGATAATCAGACCGTGATGCTTGAACGGCTGCGCAATTTTTTCGGAGGACTGCCGTTCATCCAGCGGGTGAACGAGTGGTACCACAACCACAAGGCGTTTCTTCTTGGCGTGCAGCTGACCGCCCTTCTCGTGCTCGGCGCCTTAACCTGCACGTTCTGGTGATGATGCGATGCTCAATTACCGTCTGCTGATCATCGTCAGCCTCCTGATTGCCTGTTGCACCACCCTGGCATTCCTGCGGCTGGACATCGACACGGACGTGGTTCGTTCATTGCCGGCCGGCGAACGGGTTATCGCCGATGGTCTGGAAATTTTCAGCCAGCATCCGATCCATGATCAGGTAGCGGTGGACATCATGATCAACCCTGCTGATCCGGATGCCCTGGTGGAATGCGGCGCCTTTGTTGAACAACAGATGACCGCCAGCGGACTCTTTGCCCAGGTCGGCAGCGACGCCATGGGTGAACTCATGCCGCGGCTTGCCCTGCACGTGGCCGGGAACCTGCCTTTTCTGTTTTCCAGCAGGGATCTCGAAGATATCGCCCCGCTGCTCGACAGTGACCGGATCAATGACCGCATCCACAAGCTCCATGGGGATCTGGGCAGCCTGGAAGGCGTTGGCCAGGCTGAGTTCATCGGCATCGACCCCCTGGGCCTCAAGGACGCGATCCTGGCGAAAATGGCCCTGCTGGCCCCCTCCATGAATGCCAGATTTTACAAGGGGAGCCTGCTGTCAGAGGATGGCCGGCACCTGCTGGTCACCGCCAGACCGCTGGCCGCGGGAACCAATACCGCCTCTGCCCGCAGGATCTCCGCCCTGTTTTCAACCACATCGCAGGAACTGGCAAAACGATACGAAGCCAGGGGGGTGCAGGTAACCTTGACGCCGGTGGGGGCTTACCGGGCGTCTCTTGATAATGAACGTATCATCCGCCATGATGTGCAGCTGGCCAATATACTGGCCATCGTTGGTATTGCTTTGCTGCTGCTCCTGTCTTTTTCCCGGCCGCTGCTCGGTCTCCTTTCCCTGCTGCCGGCCATCGCCGGTACGGCCGCCGCGCTGCTGGTCTATTCCCTGTTCCACCCATCACTGTCCATCATAGCGCTCGGCTTTGGCGGGGCCGTCATCTCCATCACCGTTGATCATGGTATTGCCTATCTGCTCTTTCTTGACCGTCCTCATGCAACAACAGGCAAAGAGGCGGCCCATGAGGTGAAGGCCCTCGGTCTCATGAGCGTGATCACGACGATAGTCGCCTTTCTCATCCTCAGCTGCAGCGGGTTTCCGATCTTTACCGAACTGGGTTTGTTTACGGCCATGGGCATCTTCTTTTCCTTTCTCTTTGTGCACACCCTTTTCCCAAGAATCATTCCGGTGATGCCGGCCGGCCGCGACTTTTCCCGGCCTCTGCAAAAAATCGTCAATATGCTGTACAGCACCGGCAAACCGGGGGCCGCAGCCGCCATTGTGCTGGCCGCTGTCCTGATTTTTTTCGCCAAACCGCAGTTTCACGTCAGCCTGAGCAGCATGAACACGGTCAGCGGGGAAACCCAGGCAGCTGACGCACTGTTCACCGGGGTGTGGGGGGAAATCGGCGATCGGATCTTTCTGATGAACTCGGCTGATACCATTGCCGCAATCCAGCAGAATAATGATCGTACCCTTGCCCGGATTGAAGAGGATATGGAGAAAAAAATCCTTACCGCAGCCTTTACTCCCTCCATGATCTTTCCGGGCCAGGCAAGGGCGGCCCGGAACCTGGCTGCCTGGCAGGCATTCTGGGACCGGGACAGGAGGGAAGAGGTAACAAGGGCGCTCAGCTCGGCGGGAACCGCCCTTGGTTTCACCCCCGATGCCTTTGCCCCTTTTTTCTCCCTGCTCGATCCCGGCCTGACGGTAAAAGTCGAGGATATTCCCACCCGATACCATGGGCTGCTGGGTATTTCAGAGAACAAAAACAAATCAGGTCTGATCCAGTTCATCACCATTGCCCCGGGGGAAAATTATGATGCGGCCCATTTTATGGCCCGTTACGGGGAGGAGAGCAAAATCTTTGATGCGGCCTTTTTCACCAAGCGGCTGGCCGACATCCTGTTTTCAACCTTTGCCACCATGCTGGGGATCATTGCGGTCAGCGTGGCACTGCTGCTCTATTTCATCACCCTGAGCCTGCCGCTGACATTTCTCAGCCTGCTGCCCGCTGCGTTCTCCTATATCTGCACCCTGGGGACCCTGAAACTTATCGGTCAGCCGCTGGATATCCCGGCTCTGATGTTATCCATCGTCATCCTCGGCCTGAGTGACGACTATGCCTTTTTTTGCGTGCGCGCCCACCAGCGCTATCGGGATATCGCCCACCCATCTTACGGCCAGGTCCGCAGTTCCGTCTTTCTGGCCGGGACCTCCACCCTGATCGGCTTCGGCGTCCTCTGTTTTGCCGATCACAGCCTGTTGCGCAGTATCGGCATCACCTCTTTTTTAGGGATCGCTTACTCCCTGCTCGGCACCTTCCTGCTGCTGCCCCCGCTGCTGGATTGGTATTTTGCCCGGCAAACGCAAAAGGAAGGCGGCACACGGCAGGACCTTACCCGCCGTGCCCACAGCCGTTACCGTACGGTTGAGGCCTACCCCAGGATGTTTGCCCGCTTCAAGCTGCGCTTTGATCCCCTGTTTGCTGAACTGCCGAGGATGCTCGCCGCAAAAAAAGATGTGAAAACCATTGTGGACATCGGCTGCGGTTACGGCGTTCCCGCCTGCTGGTGTCTGGAAAACTATCCGGATGCCAGGGTAGCGGCGATTGAACCTGATCGGGAACGGGTCAGGATTGCCCGGCTTGCTCTTGGAAAACGGGGAACCGTCACCCGGGGATGGGCGCCGGATATGCCTCCTCTGCCCGATGGTCCGGCGGACCTTGTTCTGCTGCTGGACATGCTCCATTATGTGGATGACGAGATTGCGGCAACTGTTTTTAACAAAAGCTTTCAGATGCTTGCCGCCGGGGGCATTCTGGCGATGCGATTCACCGTCCGCCCCGCCGGCCGCCAGTCTTTCTCCTGGCGGCTGGAGAATGCGCGAATCAAAGCAGCAGGCCGGCAGGCCTGGTACCGATCCACTGAAAAGATGGCCGAACTCCTGCAGCAAGCCGGTTTTGTGCTCATCGTCAATGAAGTCACCGCCGCCAACCCCGAGTTGGCGTGGATGGTCGGCCGGGCGGAAAAAAGGTAGGCCGTGCAGAACAGGGACTTGAACATAATCTTTTCCCCTGCCGAAAAAACCGGCATTACCGCCCTGCTGCTTGCTTTGCTGCTGGGCTGTTTCAACCCGGTCCTGGCTCTCATTCCCCTGATTTTTTTTCTGCTGCTCTGTTTCGGCGCCCCCTTTTTCCCCGGAGTTGGCTTTTTTCTGCCCATCATCAGCCGCGCCAGGACAAAAACAGCAGGGATAGCCCTCACCTTTGATGACGGACCATCCCCATCATCCACCCCCATCCTGCTCGATCTTCTTGCCCGTCACCAGCTGCAGGCCACATTTTTCGTGGTGGGAGAAAAAGCAGGGCAGCATCCGGAGTTGATCGCGGCCATCCTGGCCCGGGGTCACACCATCGGCAACCATTCCTGGCGGCATGACTATTTCCTCATGCTGCGGCCCCCGAAGGTCCTGGCGGAAGATATCCACAGCACCCAGGAAATCTTAAAGAAATCGGGGGTAATACCGCTTGTCTTCCGCCCGCCGGCAGGGATCACCGGCCCACGCCTCGGCAAGGCGCTGGCCAGGGAAAATCTGATGACCGTTACCTACAGCTGCCGGGCCTTTGACGGCGGCAACCGCAACATTGCCAATCTGGCCGGCAAAATCCTCCGCCGCCTGCAGCCAGGCGACATCATCATGCTGCACGACCTTGCTCCGCGGCAGAAGACATTGTCAGGCGACTGGCAACAGGAACTTGACCGCCTTTTTGCCGCGCTGCATGAGAACTATCAGCCCGTTTCCCTGGAAGAGGTCATTGGATGCCCGGTGATGAGAAGAGCCGGGAGATAGAGCCGCTTCCGTGTCCCTGTGCGCGGCAGTGATTAATCCCCATCGCCTGGTACCACCCGGCGGACACCCTCACAAAGCTTCATACTCTCTCCCTGTTTCGCTGTAAGCTCACATTAAACAACGGTCAACAGGATCCAGCCTACGGAAAACCGGCCGCTTTCCGGCACAACCCCCAGTATCCGCTGCCCCTTTTGCAGCCTGCCGGAAGAAAACAGCTCCTCCAGCATGATATAGAAGGAGGCGGACCCGGTATTACCCTTGGTGGCCAGGTTGGTGAACCAGCGCTCCTCAGGCAGGTAAAAGTCTATTTCCCGCAGCTGCTGCAGGAGCGGTTCCCGGAAGTATCGGGATGAGTAATGGGGCAGGAACCAGTCGACTTCTCCTGCGGTCAGACCATATTTGGCCACCACCGCCGGCAGGCTTTGCCCGACCAGGGTCCGGATCACCTCCCGGTTGAGCAGTCTGGCATCCTGCTTGACGGTAAAGATCCCGTTGCCCGGGGCAATGCCTTGCATGGCATATTCCCGCCAGCCCCTGAGACTCCCGTCTTGCTGTTTCACCGCCCCGGCATACATGCAGGCCTCCAGGCGATGGGCATGGGAGAGGATCTCGATCCAGTCAATTCTTAAGGAGGGGCCTTCTGGCGCCGGTTCTTTTTCGATCAGTACCGCCCCTGCCCCGTCGGAAAGCATCCAGCGCAGAAATTCCGCCTCAAAGGAAAAGGCCGGGTGACGGTCCTCTTTTCCCCCTTTGGCGGACGTGGTCTGCATGCCCTGAAAAAAATCCCTTTGCATGAAGGAGGAGGCCAGCTCGGAACCGGTGGCAACCGAACATTCAGCAAGGCCCAGGGCCACCGCCATGGCGCCGTATTTCATGGCCGTTATGCCGGAGAGACAGATGCCGGCAGTGCTGATGACCTCGCATGGTCCGAGCCCCAGTTCCCCATGGACCATGGAGGCATGACCGGGCATGAGCTGGTCCGGGGATGAGGTGCCGCAGCAGAGACATGCGACGGGAGCACCGGACGGCCGCTCAGCAGGTTGCAGAAGACGGACGGCCTCGGCCGCCAATTGGGCATTGGTATGGGTGGTAGCGCCTGTTTGCGGGTCAACCGCATAGTGCCTGGTCTTGATGCCGTTGTTGGCCAGGATAATCTGTTTGGTCTTGGCCGAGATTTTGTCCACCTTGCCCAGATAGGCATCCAGGGCCTCATTTTCCACGGGTTTGCCGGGCAGAAACGCCGAAGCAGCTGTGATAAAGGCCTTCATTGCCTACAACCTGGCGTTTTGATGACTGTCGGCAAGAAGCCGGGCATAAAGGGTATAAAATTGTTTTTCTTCAAGTTTTGTTTTCGTGACGGCATTGGTCAAGGTGTAATAATCAAGGTTATGGTTGATGATCCGCTGCTGCTGCTGCATGTAGAGCGGCGTACCGGGCAGGGGGGTCATGACGGTGATCATCGGCAGATCGATTCGTTTACCGTGAAGATAACTGCTCAAGCGGCCAAAATCCTTTTCATCATAATCCGGGGAGATAATAAAATCACCCACTATGCTTATGCCGATATCATTCAATACAGCAATCGCCTCGGTATTGATCGCTGCCTTATTGACCTTGTTCATGGCCGCCAGACTCGCATCGTCAATCTCTTCAAATCCGATAATCACGGCCCGCAGTCCCGCCTCTTTCCATTCCCGCAGCATTTCCGGGTGGCGGACCACGGTGTCGGAGCGGACATCGGCAAGAAACTGCTTCTTTATTCCCGATTCCCGCAGGGCACGGCCCAGTGCTGTTGCCCGTTTGACATCGCCGAAGGTATTGGCGTCCACCAGTCTGATGACCGGCACTTTACCCAGCAGCTTGATGTCTCTGATCACTGCCTCAATGGATTTCGTCAGATAGCTGCCCCCGGTCTGCCCCTTGATGGAGCAGAACGAGCAACTGTGCGGGCAACCATATGCCGAAACGACAAAACCCATATTGATGCCGAGTTTTTCAAGAATATAGTGGGAACGGTAGCGGCTTACCAGCTCATAAGCGGGAGGACGTTCCATGACCAGATCGGCAATCGTGTTGCGCACCCGGGGCCGGTGGAGTTGTCCGCCGGGGTTTGTCCGGATAACACCCGGCAGATGTAGATTTTTCTCCTTGCCGGATTGCAGAACGGAGATGAGATCGGCAAAATTTTTTTTGCCGATGCCGACCACGATATAATCCACAGCCGCATGATTGAAAAACGCCGGATCATTGCTCGCATGAATACCGCCCACCACCACCGTGGCCCGGCAGTCCTCCTTGATGCCGGCAGCCAGTTGCAACATGGCATTGGCCTCACAGGTCACCCCGGTAAGGCCGACCACGTCCGGCTGAAAGTCGAGCAGTGCCTGGTTCAGGCCGTCCGGGTCCGCCTTCAGGTCCAGGATACGGACATGATGCTCAAACAGATTGCCGGCCAGTTCTTCCAGGGCCAGCGGTTCGCCGCGAAAAATCTGTTTGAGCGAAGTTATGCCATAACGTTCTTCCGGGATGCTTCGCCCGCAATTCGGGGGGTTGATAAGAAGAATATTCATGAACCTGGATCCGAGATGAAAAAATGGCAACCGCGCACCGGGTGTTTTGCTTTTCCCGGTCTTGACGCTCCGGCCCCCTGTTTGCCGGGGAACTCCCCAATAGCCCCGGCAAAGGGAAAAGACCCGCGCCGCAGGGTTGAGAGCAATGAATTCCGTAGTCCCGGTCAGCCTGCAACCACCCTGCGTGATGGCAAGGAAGGCAGGGTAACATACCAACTCGCATGGACTTTGGCGAATAAAAAAAACGGGATAACGAGGAGGTCATGCCGCATGGGCGCAGCAACAGGCCCACTTTTCAGGCTGCACCTGAAAGTCCCTTGCAAATCGGGCGGACATTGCTGTATAAATAAAACTTTCAGGTAATCCGGGTTTTCGTTAAACTTCTCCGCGGCTGGCGCCGAGCCGCCCGCAAGAGTGCAGAGAATCATGACCAGATATTGCATACAAGCCGGGGGGCAAGATAATCCTGTTGCCAGGACTGCCGCCCGCCTTGTCCCGTTGCTTTTGCTTCTTTCATGTACCGTTTTCCAGGCGGATTCCGCCGGAGCAGCGGGCATCGATACATCAAAAGACAGTTGGGGGGTCCTGGCCGGCTATGGCCAGAGTTTTCCCGGCTGGGGGCAGACCACCCAGCGGGTCGAAACCATTGACCTGGTCCCGCGTTACAACCATGTCATCTTTGCCGATCTCGGGTCCGGCTGGTATCGCGGCTTTCATTCCATTATGCTTGAGCTTCCCGTTCATCTGGTAATCAGTCCGGATACTTCAGGCATGGCAGGCATGAATTTTCTGGCCTGTTATACCTTTACGGCGGGTAACGGGCTGCGTCCCTACCTGTTTGGCGGCGGCGGGCCGGTGTACAGCTTCGCCGACATCCCCGGCATGGGATCAGAGCTGAACGGAAATTATCAGTTCGGCATCGGGCTGGAATACAACTATACGAAAGACCACAATCTTTTATTTGAAATCCGTTACCATCATGTCTCCAACGGCGGCAGCGAGGAACCCAACGAACCGCTCAACTCCGGCAAGCTGCTTTTTGGCATCACCTTTTAACGGCATGAACAGCGCAGGCCGTTTTTGGCCCAATCATCACAAGTGCACATGACTCCCACAGATCACCCTGCAGACGAAGATATTACCGACGGCCAGAAGATCGTCAGTTATTCGGTAAACAGAAAAGGAGCCTATGAGCTGGTGCCGGAGTTTGTCTGGCAACCGGTGAATGTCGTTAATCAGCAGGCCTGGCGGGAAATTGAAAAAAAAATCGCCCGGTCCAGGGCAAAAGTCCTTGCCGGTCAGGTCAGCTGTCTGCACTATTATATGACAGCCAACCAGATGGACACCGCTCTGCTGGCACAGTACACCGGTCAATCCCGCTGGCGGGTCCGGCTGCATCTTGTTCCCTTTATCTTTAACCGGCTGTCTGCCGCTGCTCTCCGGAACTACGCCCGATTGTTTCAGATTTCCCCGGACGACCTCATCCAGGGCAGGCTCCGGCCTCCCGTTTACAATCACCAGTAACCTGGAGGTAGAGCCTTTTGCCGGATTTTCCTCACCATCAATCCGCCCACTGTGAAAGCGGCGTGGCCGCCAACCTGCTGACCCATCAAGGGATCGAAATTTCCGAAGCCATGGCCTTCGGCATCGGCGGGGGACTTTTCTTCGGCTACCTGCCGTTTATCAGGATCAACGGCCTGCCCCTGGTCACCTACCGGGCCGCCGCCGGACATATTCTCCGCCAGATCGCCGTAATTCCCGGCGCAGACATGTATCAGAAAAAATTCCGCAACCCCGACGAGGCGATGGCTGAACTGGATATGGCCCTTGCGTCCTCCATTCCGGTGGGACTGCAGACCGGCGTTTTCTGGCTGCCCTACTTTCCGAAGGCCCTGCGCTTTCACTTCAACGCCCACAACCTTGTGGTGTATGGGAAGGAGGGCAATGAGTACCTGATCAGCGATCCGGTATTCCCCAATCCGGTCAGGTGTCCGGCAGAAGATCTGGCCCGGGCCCGCTTTGCCGCCGGGGCCCTGGCGCCCAAGGGAAAAATGTATTATTTCAAACAGTTGCCCGCAAGGCTTGACCATGGCCCGCTCATCCGCCGGGGGATCCAATCGGTCTGCCGGATGATGCTGGGCAGCCCCATTCCACTTATCGGGGTCAGGGGGATACGGTTTCTGGCCAAACGGCTTCGCACATGGCCGCAGCGGCTGGGCCGGGAAAGGGCTGACCTGCATCTGGGACATGTCGTCCGTATGCAGGAGGAAATCGGCACCGGCGGGGGCGGATTCCGTTACATGTACGCCGCCTTTCTCCAGGAAAGCGCGGAGGTCATGCAGGAAGAGCTGTTACGCGATTGCTCCGCATCCCTGACAACGGCCGGGGATACCTGGCGGGAATTTGCCGCCATGGCCGCCCGCGTCTGCAAGGGGAGGGCCCGGCCGGATGATACCTATGCCGCCATGGCCCGCTGTATTGACACGTGTGCCGACCTGGAAAAAACGGTTTTCGCCGAACTGCAACAATGGGGCAAACGCTCTTCATGATGGCCGCCGACGTTCACAGGCCGGAGCAGAGGCAGGGCTGTGCCCTTTGGGCCGCATCGCTGATAAAACAGTACAAAAATACGGCCCATCCGGCGCTCAATGATTTCAGCCTTGCAGTACGACAGGGAGAGTTTTTTGGCCTGCTGGGTCCGAATGGGGCGGGAAAAACCACGGCCATCTCCATTCTTGCCGGCCTGATGCCGCCTGACAGCGGCACGGTCCGGGTCATGGGCATGTCTTTCCGGCAGAGGCAGCACGACATCAAGCAGCTTCTTGGTCTGGTTCCACAGGATATAGGACTGTATGATAAACTTACGGCCCGTGAAAATCTTACCTTTTTCGGCAAACTGTACGGGATCAGCGGCAGAAAACTGGCGGAGAGGATTCGCCAGAATCTTGCATTCGTCAGTCTTGCCGAATACGCCGCCCGTCCCGTTGCCACCTTTTCCTATGGAATGAAGCGGCGGCTGAATCTGGCGGCGGGCCTGATGAATGATCCGCAGCTGCTGGTCCTCGATGAACCGTGCGTCGGCATTGATGCCCAGTCCAGGCATCTGATCCATGAGCAGCTGCGAGATCTCAACCGGAGAGGGACCACCATCCTCTACACCACCCATTACATGGAGGAGGCCCAGGAGTTGTGCGGACGAATCTGTATCATGGACAATGGCCGGCTGGTGGAACAGGGGGCGCCTGCCGCCCTGCTCCGGAAAAGCGGGATGTCCAGCCTGGAAGAGCTGTTTCTCCATCTGACCGGAAAGGAGCTTCGTGACCCATGATGTCCATTGCTGAATCATCTTTTTCCCCGATCTCCTTGTTATGCTGAAAATAATTGCAGCAATTGCCAAGGAACTCCTGCTGCTGCGGCGCGACCGGGCCGGTCTGCTCGTCCTGTTTCTCATGCCCGCCATTCTGGTGGTGGTGATTACCCTGGTCCAGGAAAATGTCATGGAACTCACCGGGCAGAAGAAAACCCGGGTGGTGGTGCTCGATCTGGATCAGGGAGACCTTGGCAAATCATTGCGGCAACAGCTGGAAAAAGGCAATCTGCAGATCGTGGTGTGGGATGAGAAACAGAAAGATATGACAGACATCCAGGCCGCGGTGCAGGGTGGTGATTACCAGGTCGGCATTGTCCTGCCCCGGGACTCCTCTGCCCGCTTCAAGCAGGAGGCGGCCCGTCTTTTTCAGCAGAACAACGCGGGGATGCAAGAAAAACCCGCCGACCGGGCCGTGGTGCATCTCTTTTTTGATCCACTGCTCATGGCGGGCTTGCGTTCCGGGATAACAGCCCAGCTGCAGATGGCGCTGACCACCATTGCCATGCAGGCAAAACTTGAAGTCCTGGACAGGGTACTGCAGGAAACGATGGCCGGTTTGCATGTCGGCCGGGAATTGATGCCGCTGCCGCGCTTCAATCTCCCTGAGCTTGCCGGGCAGCCCCTGCTGTCCCTGCAGGAAAATCAAGGCCCCCTGCCGCAGGCCGGAGCAGTCCCGTATAATCCGGTTCAGCAGAATGTACCGGCCTGGGCATTGTTTGGCATGTTTTTTACCGCCATACCCATTGCCGGGGCAATCATTCAGGAACGCAACTCCGGCATCTGGATCCGCCTGCGGGCCCTGCCGGTCTCCCCGCTGGTGCTTTTCAGCGGCAAGGCAGCGGCCTATATCGGCGTCTGTCTCTGCCAGTTTCTGCTCATTGCCCTGATCGGCGCCGGTCTGTTTCCCTGGGTCGGCCTGCCCGCCTTTACCATTGCCACGCATCTGCCCGCGGTGCTGCTTACCGTGCTCTTCTCAAGCCTTGCGGCCTGCAGCTATGGCATTTTCCTGGGTATGGCCTGTAACTCCTACGAACAAGCGTCAACCGTGGGCGCCACCACGGTGGTGACCGCCGCCGCCATCGGGGGCGTCATGGTGCCGGTGTATGCCATGCCCCAGGTGATGCAGCGCCTCAGCATCCTGTCACCGCTCAACTGGGGACTGACAGCCTTCCATGACCTGATATTGCGGGGGAACTCCCTGCCCGCCATCCTCGATGACCTTGGCCGATTAGTGCTGTTTTTTGCAGTAACCGCTCTTTTAGCCTGGAAACTTGCAGGGATACGCCACGCACGTTCCTGATCTCTCTCTAATAACCAAACATAATTCGGACAGACTTTTTCTTTATATAAAACTATGGATCCTTTCCAACAAGAGCTTCTCGAACTGATATGCACCACCTGCAACCTTGACGATGTGGACCTGGGGCAGATAGGCCCGGATGATCCCTTGATCGGTCCGGAATCTCCCCTGGGCACCGATTCCCTGGACGCCCTTGAGATTGCCGTGACCATCCAGAAGGAATACGGGGTCAGAATGGACTCGGAGAATACCAGCCGGGTCGTTTTACAGTCCGTGGCAACCCTTGCCGCCTATATCAGAGAAAGCAGGTAAGCCGTTGTAACAAAATAACATGCCGGAAAAATGCGCCCCAACGGCACTCTTTTCAGTACCCCCTTGAGGGGTATAAGGAGCCGTAACGAAATTGAAAAAATGGCCATGTTATTTCGTAACGGCTCCTAAGCCAGACTTTATCATGCCCGTTTTGTTTTGCTATTGCCGGCGCAGGTGACGGCGCCGGCGGCGTTGCGCCAGCAGGTGGGGTCCGAGGCAAGATAATCACCGGTGAGCTGAAAGGCCGCCCCGCGGCAGCCGTAGCATTCATCGGCTTTTTCACAGCTGTGACATTCCCCTTTTATCGTCTCCCGGTAATTTTTGAGATTATTGACCACCTCGCTGTGTTTCAGGATATGGGCAAGTTTTTTGTTACGGATATTTTCCAGCACAATGGTAACCCCGACACACGGCATGACATTGCCGACGGCGGTAACCACACAGGAGACCTGGTGGCGCATGCACTTATGCCCCACCAGCGGCGGCTGGGGCTCCCAGCGGCGGCCGAACCGTTGCCTGTCGATTTCCGCAAGCCGCACAAACAGCTGTTTTACCTCAACGGGATCGACCGTAAGCCAGCTATTCTTCAGGGCGTTGGCCTGGGGGGTGATGATTTCAAAATAGGGTTCTATTTTTTCCTCCCGCAGCCACTGCCACATTGCCGGTAATTCATTGATGTTCTGCCTGCATATCACGGTACTGATGGCCAGAAACAGATCTGCTGACGGATATCCCGCCTCCTGCAACGCGGCCAGGGCCCTGTTGATGGTCGCAAACGCCCCTTTTTTTCCCGCCAGCTGGTCCTGGATCATCTCGTTGCGGGAATTCAGCTTCAAGACGACCCGCACCTTTTCTTCAGCCAGGATGGCGGCAAGATTTTCATCCACGCCGGAACCATTGGTGAACATTTCGATCTCGAGCCCCTCTCTGCCAATAAAATGCAGCATTTCAACAAGATAGGGATAGATGCTCGGTTCTCCTCCCAGGATGATGATCTTGCGGGCGCCCAGCTCCTTGGCCTGCAGGATGACATCTTTGATCTCCTCCCTGGAAAGTTCATTCTTGAATTCATTCTGGTCCGGCACATAGCAGTACGAGCACCGGAAATTACAAATGCGGCTGAATTCGATCTCCATGGAAAGGAGCCTGTCCGCGGCCACGGCCTGGCGGATTTCCTCTTCGGTAAATTCAAGATTATATATCTGCATGGTTTTCAGTATTGTTCGAGGTCTTGAAAGCGGTTCATTTTCTCCCAGCGATCAACTTCCAGCTGGTAGCGGCCTTCCCATCCATATTTCTTCATGATGCTCCGGTAGCGGATCTTCAAAAAGGGCTTGAACAGAAAACGCCAGATGGAGGTCCACACCCGGCCTTGATTTCTTGCCTCGGCAGGCGGGTTCCACCAGCCGAGCACAACCTGGCGCTGGTACCAGAACTGATACTGGAGCTGTTCCGAGTCAAGATGCTTTGTCCGGACGTTGGCCCACAGACCGCTGTACTTTTTATAATCGGTTTCAT
>ENA-ORXD01000280-ORXD01000280.1-sediment-metagenome-genome-assembly--contig:-NODE-280-length-75129-cov-20.072310_pt1 | contig 75129 bp, 65 predicted proteins | sample MGYA00237862_ERZ511471 | MGnify/ENA metagenome assembly ERZ511471
TTCCGGGAGGGGGTCACCGAAGGCCGTTTCAAGAATCCGGACCGCCTCGAAGCCGTTAACGCTCCCCCGCCTTTCGATGATTTTAGCAAGGGCTTCAACGGCGCGCCGGCTCCGGGGGTCCTCCATGAAGGCGCGGACCTCCCCGGAGAATTGACGGAAAAAGGCTTCGGGGTCCGGTTCGGGGTCCCGGAAGAAACGGAAAAGCTCACCCGTGAAAGGGCTTTGTAAGAGGGTTTGCGCTTCCCGAAAGGTTTCGGCAAGGTCAACGCTTCCGCCCCGTGAATCATCGAAAAAAAGCTCCGTGGCAACTCTTCCGGCAAGGGAGGCGGAAATCTTGTCCCGGATCGCCTCCGGGGTAACTGGACCGCTACCGTGGTAACGGCAATGCGGACCGCGGCCCTTCAGGGGATCGCCGGGGAGAGTCACCGTTTCAATTTTTTGCCCCGTGGCCCAGGCAAAAAAACAATGCCCGGCCTCATGCCGGCTCGTCATTTCCACCGTCCCCGCCTTCGGGGTTTCACCTGAACCGTTGGCCCGGAGGGGAGGGGCTTCTTCGCTGCCTCGATGATTTTCTGATTTCGTTTTTTCCACTTTCGCAAATCCGTCTTTCGCGCCGTATGGGTTCCATTCATTTTGAAAATAGGGGGAGGGTCCACAAGCTCCCGGCCCCATTCCGTCATATTGCCGGGGTCCGTGCCGATGTAACCGGCGATTCGGTCAATGCCCCGGAGAAAAAACCACCCGATAAGCAACCGTTCCAGGGTATTCATAACGAATATTCAATGTCGAATTTGCCGGATCCTTTTTTCATAAGCCCGGGGTGACGGGACAACCAAAGGCGAAAAGCCGCCTTGCTAACTTCATAGAAGCCCGCCCGTAACTTCCGAATCGGGCAATCCGCCCAGGCTTTTAACCACCCCTGGACAACCGCAAGGGGGATGTCACCCAGGGCCTTTGAAACGGCACCCAGGGTTCCTGAAACGATTTCTTCTTCGGCTTCCGCCGCGGCTTCGAGTCTGGCCCGCTCGTAGTGGGAAGAAACCCGGGCATCGGTTATGTCTTGGAGTATTCGCCCCCGTTCACGCGCCCAGGTCTGAAGGTCCGCCTGGTTTCCGCGCCATATGCCGCCAATTTTCTTGATAGGAAATCCAAAAAAGTTTCGCCATTTCAAAAGGTTTTCGTGCCGCTGTTTTGAAAATTCCGCAATCGCGTCAATGCCGTTTAAGTCATACTCGTTCATTTTCTTTTTCCTCCTATGGTTTTATTTTTATTCATGTTTTTGGCAATTTCTTTTAAGTCAGGATTTGCCATTTCCGCGCGGATTTCATAAATGCCCCTATCAAGTGCCGCCTTGATTTCAGGGATGGACATGCCAAAACACATCGGCGCAAGCCTTGAAGGAAGAGCCTCCAATTTGCTAACCATGCCTTGAAGGACCGCCCCCCAAAGCGACTGTGCAACTTCGGTTCTTATTAGTTGGCCCCGTTCCTGTTTCAACTGCAACTCGCGCCGGTCCGCATTGATCCGGGTCAACCTGGCCCGCTGTTTTTGAAGTTCGGGGTCAACCCCGGCGCGGGCCTTTTCCCGGTCCTTTAACCACTTTTCACACTCCCCCAGGATGAAGGCCCAGGGCCTCCCCCGGTCCCCCTTTTCAACGTAGGGCATCCCTTGTTCAACGTAACGCCGGACCGTGTTTTCACCCCTGCAAATGGCCCGGGAAAGTTCGATAAGTGATAAGGTTTTGTTTTCAATGGACATATTCAACCCCTGAATTTTTGTTACTACCTAACCGAATATCGAGGTTTGAACTACTCGTATCAACGCTTTCCCCCTGAAGGCCCCGCCGTTCACTTACGCCTTAACGGGTCCGCCTCTATCTTATCCGTTCAAGCCCTTCGGCAACCTTCGCGCCGGCCCGGGCAACTGAATAGTTCAACGGTTCATCTTCCGCGATTCTTTCCCCCAGGGTTAAAATGGCGCGGGCAAGGGTTAAAATCGCCTCCGCTAAAAGTTTAATGTCTTCCGAATCCATTGATTGACCTCCGTTTCTCATTTGTACCAACCGCCCGTGGGGACAAATTTCCACCCCTTATGAACGTCAAAGTTTATCTTTGTCAGAGAAGGAAAGGGGTCCTCTTCCCGGAAACGATTCTTGATGATTTCGATTTTCCCCCAATCCAAGGCAAGGGCAAGAGTCGCCGCCTTGATTGAATAAATGCCCCCGGTTCCCATAGTCGCGCCCGGTTTCTTTTGAATCGTAATCAATGCAGTCCCTTTGCTTAATCGCCGGATGATGGCGGAAATTACCCCGTGGATATTAAAGGGCTTGTCCCCTTCCGGCTCCAGGTAATCAACGACGTTGAAGGCATCCGGTTGGATTTTGTCGGGGATATTGTGGAAGTCCCAACCATCCACTACTTTTATTTGACGCGCCCACTCGGAAACGTGGGTCGGAAAGTATTGGAGCTTTTTCTTCAGGGCTTCCGCGCCCATTTCGCTGTTAAAATAAAAGGTCGGGAAGCGGCCTAAATTGTCGTGGATAGTGTTTAAGGCGAAGAGGGTTTTTCCCATTCCACTAACGCCGGCAATTACAACCACCGCCTTTGGGAAGAGCTTCGTCTTTAAATGAAGGTTCAAGGGAAGACGGAGGTCAACGGAGTTCCCCGGGTCCGCGTTTTCAAAGTTCAGGAAATCAAGGTTTGTGTCAACGCGCCTGTAAACCCCGTCCCGCCCCCCGTGCTTCTCGATGATCCCGGCCTTACAAAGCCGATGGAAAGCAACCCGGACCGCCGTTTTATCGGCGGGCTGTAACACCTGTAACGCCCCGTAACAATCTGTAACGGAGATGTAACCGTCTGTAACAGAAACCCACTCCCCAACCTCCGCTTGAAAGTTCCTGTCACGCCGTTCGGACCGCTTCAAAGCACTTTCGATTTTCGCCGGAATCTCTTTTTCAGGAAAAGGGGGATTGCAATTACTGGCAAGGATTTTAAGCACTTGAAGGGCTGTTTCCTCTTTCGCGCCACCCTTCAGCATGGTATGGCAAACGTGGAAAAGGTCTTCGTCCCGCCGGCCCTCCTGGAACATTCCCCCGGGGTTTTTTTCGGCATTGCCTGTAACACCTGTGCATAAAGAAAAAGATATTTTTTTATATAAAGCATCGGGGACCTGGCCCGGGTGGACCTCTTCAATGCTTAACCCCTCCGCCCAGGCGTACCCCTTGCCGTCCCCGTTAACCGATGGCGCGGCGATGATGTAACCGCCATTTCCGCGTATATCAACCCCCGGGAGCAATGCGGATTTGGTCCCGGAATGGCCCTTCAGACTATCGGGAAATCGAAAGAACAAATGCCAACCGCCCCGGGGAGTTTTGGAAAGAGGGGTTTCAAGCGAATCGGGCAAAAGTTTCTGAATTTCCGCGAAGCCCTCCGCTGTGTCGCAATCCACCACGAAAAGCCCGCTAATTTCCCCCGTGACAACCGCAACCATTGCTTTAGGCCACTTTTGCCACCATTGCCGGATTTCTTCTTCCGTGGCACGCCGGCTTTCAAATTCTTTCCAAGATAGGAAGGGCTTCTTATCTCCGGGCTTGACGGGGATGACCGAAAAACCCCGGCGGGCATATTGAAGGGCACTTTGAAGGGTTTCATTCATCGAAAACGGTCCTCCCACCTCACCGCCTGGTCAATCCGAAGTGAAAGCCGCCTATCAAATTGCTCGGGGTCAATTCGTGCTTCCAGGCACCGCCGCCATGCCCGGACCCCCACCCGGAGAATCCGCCGGAAGCACCGCCGCGCCCTGGCCGAAAAGGAAGGGGAAAGAAGAAGGTCCACCGCCTCCCGGACCATCCGGGTCTCAATCTCTGTTTCAGCTTTTAGATAAATGGCGCGGACCGTCCCGGAGGGGGAAAAACGGATCATGGCGAAAAAGTCATTTTGCATTTTACGCCCCCCTTCGGTCCTGAAGCCCCCTCAACCATGCGATCACTTCGGGATAAAAAAACCTTAAATGCTTCCCGGCGCGCACCGCGGGGATTGAATCCGGCCTTCTCTCCCGTGATTTGTGATAGACCCAGGAAACGGGGACCTTCAGCCTTGCCGCCAACTCCGGGACCGTCAGCAATTCCAGGTCCTCCGGGTTCTTCGGCTTCAATGGTTCTCGGGAAATGGAATCTTCCGGGGTCATTTCGACACCTCCACCGGGAAAACTTCGTCCCCCAGGACCGCATTCAGCCGGCGGGCTTCGGCGGGTTTCGGTTCGATAAGATCATTTTCAATGAGGCTTAACCGGGAAGGGTGAAGACCCACAGCCCGGGCAAGCTGAAGCTGTGTAAGGTCCCGGGCAATTCTGGCAAGGCGGGCTTGTTTGCCCTGTTTTAAATTTTTCATACTCACCCCCAAAAAAAATGGACTTGTTGTTCGCAAGTCCACCATACAACGCTTTGAAAATATTATTGTTATTTCGGTAAAGATTTTTTTGACGTGAAAAGGAAATTTACAATTCGTCGGCCTCTTCGCCTGAACGTTTTAACAATTCTTTGTAATGATTATAAAAGTCATTGTTCGCTTTTTCAAATGGTAGTCCCAGGATTTCCGAAACAAGGCTTATCGTGTCTTTGCGGTTACATTTTTTTTCTCTAAAACCATCGGTTATTCGCTCTCTTATCCCCTCAATATGCGCCACAAGGTCATAAATCATTTCCTTTTTGACCGTCCTCGATGACTTACGGGACCACTTCTTTTTCGTGGCAATAGGCTTCCTCAACCTGTCGGCCTCTTCACCCAGGATCTTTCTCAATCCCGGGTCAACCAGCTTATGACGGGATAAAGCCGTAAGCCCCGCGATCGCATCATGCCGGGGGTCCCTTTTTTTTCTCCGCCGTGGTCCCGGCCTCTGGACCCTTAACATTTGTTCAAATTGTTCGGGGGTCAAGTGAACGACAGCGCAAGGAATGTTTACATATACTTCGTCCGCCCTTTTTTTTCTTATAATCGCCTCAAGATCGCTTTCCTTCAGGCCCCGGGCAATAAGTTTTTCAAGAAAAGAACGGTTCTTTTGTACCTTACTGAAAAGCTCCATCGTTTCCCCCCGATGGCTTCCCGTGGGATGGCGGGGGAGGGGCCGCGGGAATTTCGGCCTTTCGGGAGCTACCCTACCCCCCGCCACTTCTGGATTTCAGGTCAAGAAAATTGTGACCACTTTGTGACCATAATAATCAAAACCAACTAAAAACAACCTACGCTTCCTTTTCCGAAATTGGAAGGTCAACCTTGATTTCGTTGAAGTTCCTTCAAGTCCGTGTAAGTGGTTGATTTAACTAAAGGCATTGATGGACTGATAGACTTTCCCTTCATTCACGGCGGCCTGAAAATAACGGCAGGTTGTGGCGACAAGATCCGGGTTGTCCGGGGACTGAATGGTCTGGTGCACCAGGGGGAGTTCCGCCATAACCTGAAGATCCCTTTTCAGAAAATCCAGGGTGGTTGTGCTTTGGGCGGCGATGAGGAGGACGATGCGTTCCATTTCCGCCCGGGCTGTGGATTCCAGCTGCTTTTTTGCGAAGAAGTAGGTCGCAGCGGAGGAAAGAAATATACCGGAGGTGATGATCAGTCCGAGGACAATGAGGAATTTCGTTCTTGTCTTCATAGTCGGAATAGTGAAGAAGGAAAAACATTTACACGACATTACCAGAGGAGCGGCAATTTCGGCAAAGTATTTTTGTCCAGGGAGAATTGCATCGCCGGCAAAAAGGAAATATATAATACATCATCGTTGATTTTACGGAACGGGGGAACCCCATGGTTTTTCGCAGCGACAAACCCATGACCTTCGATACGGTGGCCCGCATGGCGATCGGTGCCGCCCTGATCTACGGAACGATCCGCCTTCTGGGATATCTGAGTGACGTCCTTATTCCTTTTGCGGTGGCCCTTCTTCTGGCCTACATGATCCATCCCCTCGTTCTGATGGTGGAAAGAAAATTGAAAAACCGCTTCTTATCCGTCCTGGCCGCCCTCCTCATGGTCATCGGGGGGATCACGGCCCTGATCCTTTTCATCGTACCTCTGGTGGCGGACGAGGTGAGCCACATGGGGCAGATCCTCGCGGGAATCGTCAATGACTCGGCCATCGCGGAACGGGCGGCGAAATATCTGCCGGCCAACTTCTGGGAGGCCCTCCGGGAATATTTTGCCCGGGAAGACGTCCAGGCCTTTTTTCGAACCGACCGGTTCATCACCCTCCTGGAAGGAACGGCCCGGAAATTCCTTCCCGGCCTGTGGGGAGTCATCACCGGCACGGCGAGTTTTCTCCTCGGGCTTATCGGCCTTTCCATCATCGGCCTCTATCTCGTCTTCATATTGATGGATTATGAGAAAGTTTCCGATGCCTGGCGGAATTCCCTGCCGCCGAAATACCGCCACGGGATCATTGCCTTCGTGAATGATTTCAGGCTTTCCATGGACCGTTACTTCCGGGGCCAGGCCCTCGTGGCCTCCATCGTGGGGCTTCTCATGGCGGCGGGGTTCTGGCTCATCCATCTTCCCCTGGGCGTTCTCCTCGGTCTTTTTATCGGTCTTCTGAACATGGTTCCCTATCTTCAGCTGGTCGGGCTCGTTCCGGCCTTCATCCTGGCCCTGTTTTATTCCCTGGAAACAGGCACGAGCCTGTGGTTCTGTCTCGGAATGACGGGCCTGGTTGTTCTTGTTGTCCAGGTTATTCAGGATACCGTTCTCGTTCCCCGGATCATGGGGAGGGTGACGGGACTGAACCCGGTCATGATCCTTCTTTCCCTCTCCATCTGGGGCAAACTCCTCGGCCTTCTCGGGCTCCTCATGGCCATTCCCGTGACCTGTCTTCTCCTGGCCTATTACCACCGCATGATGGGCCGGGGCGATCCTGAGGCGGCCGGGAATATCCAGCCGTAATCCCCTCGTTATCGATCTCCCGCCGGAAGAAAAGGGCCTGCCCGTTGAAATCCCTTTTTCCCCATGGTAAGAGACTCCATCCATTCAGAAAAGGGGAATGCCATGAAAGGGGAATATCCCGTCGTTGTCGCATCGGGCCAGGTCACCCTACATCCGGAGGAAATCGACTCCTCCGTCCATGCCCTCCAGGTGGCGGCCCTGGCGGCCGGGAAGTGCGCGGAAGATTCGGGAGACCCCTCGATTCTCCGCCGGGTGGACAGCCTCACCCTCGTCAACATGTTTTCCGGATCCTATGAGGACCCGGCGGGTGAGTTCTGCGGGATGCTGGGAATCCGTCCTTCCATCCGCGAATATACGGCCATCGGCGGAAACACGCCCCAGTGGCTTGTGAACCGCGCCGCCGACAGGATCGCCCGGGGGGAGATTTCCATGGCTCTCCTGGCCGGTGCGGAGGCCATGACGTCTCTTCCCCGGAACCGGAAGGAGAACTGGCTGAACCCGCCGTCGGAAGAAGAGATGGCTTCCCTCGGGATGGTCGGCGACACCCGCTGGGGATCGGATTCCCATGAAATGCTCCACGGCCTTCATTATCCCATCCAGGCCTATCCTCTCTTCGAAAACGCTCTCAGGGCCCGCTGGGGAATGTCCCTGAGGGAACACCGGTCCTTCCTGGCCCGTTATTGCCACCATCTTTCCATCGTGGCCGCCGGCAATCCCCTGGCCTGGTTCCGGACACCCCGAAGCCTGGATGAACTTGAAGAAGATTCCCTCGAGAACCGGATCATTGGTTTCCCTTATACGAAACGGATGAACCCCATCATGCAGGTCAACCAGGGGGCGGCGGTTCTGGTGACCGGTGCCGCGACGGCCCGGAGGCTTTCCATTCCCGAAGAAAGATGGGTTTATCTCCACGGGGGGGCCGACAGGACGGAAGCGTGGTTTCTTTCCCAACGTCAGGACTTTCACTCCAGCCCCGCCGCCCGGGAGGTGGGCCGGGAGGCCCTGCGGATGGCGGGGAAATCTCCGGAGGACATCGACTTTTTTGACCTATACAGCTGTTTCCCCAGCGCGACGGTCCTTCAGGCCCTGGAACTCGGTTTTTCCCGGGAGACCCTTCCCGCGTGTTCCATTACGGGGGGTCTTCCCTATTTCGGGGGCCCCGGAAACAATTATACGATGCATGCCATTGGTCACGCCGTGGAGCGTTGCCGGCGGGAGCCCGAATCCTTCGGTTATGTGAGCGCCATGGGATGGTACCTGACGAAGTTCTCGGCGGGGGTCTACAGCTGCCGTCAACCTTTGAAGCCCTGGAATCGCCGGGACGGGGCGGTTCCGAATAATCAGACGGGTGCGACGGCGGGTCCGGCGTTGGAGATGATTCCCCGGGGACCGGTTGTTGTGGAAACCTACACGGTTATGCATGATCGGGGGGGGGAGCCCGTATCGGCCCTTGTCGTGGGCCGGCTTCCCGATGGAAAGCGCTGCTGGGCGAACACGGAGCGGGATGCGGATCTCTTCCGGGCCATGGAGTCGGAGGAATTTGTGGGACGGCAGGGATGTGTCCGGCCGGGAAACGGGAGTTCCCCGAACAGGATCCGATTCTGATCGGTGAATCCTCCGGGGCCTGCTTTGTTGCAGGATCATGGGAATCGTGCCGAGACTCCCGAATCCGGATTCGAGCGTACCTCCGCCCGCTTGATTACACAGGGAATTTCCAGCCCATGCAGAGGCCCCTGACGGGTAGCCATTTCTTGGATTTTTTTCTTCATGTTTTTTTCTTCATGGCGGAGGATTCTTTTTTTATCTATAATACCCGTCAACGGTTCAGAGGTCCGTGAAAGGAGGTGCCGTTCATGAACTGGTTGAGGCGGAAAGACTGGTCCCCCTATTTGGCCGGGGCCCTGGCGGGGCTTGTGATGGCGGCTTCCGTCTGGGTTTCGGGACATTATTTCGGGGCCTCCACGAGCTATGTCCGGACGGCGGGCTATATTGAAAGGGCCTTCGACCCGGACCGGGTGTCGTCGAATGATTACTTCACCAAGACGAAAATCAAGGTGGACTGGCAGATGATGTTTCTCGTCGGCATCCTCCTCGGATCCTTCGTTTCGTCACGCCTGTCCGGAGATTTCCAGGTCGTCATGGTGCCGCCCATGTGGCGGGACCGGTTCGGGCCGGGTGCGCTGAAAAGGATTTTCATCGCTTTTTCCGGCGGCGTCCTGGCCATGTTCGGGGCCCGTCTCGCCGACGGCTGCCCGAGCGGTCACGGTCTGGGCGGTCTGGCCCAGATGTCCGTCAGCGGGTATATTTCCCTCCTTTGTTTCTTTGCCGCCGGTGTCCTTGCGGCAAGGTTTCTTTATGAGAAAGGAGGCCGGTGATGGATCTTCTATACGGCATCATGACGGGTTTCCTTTTCGGTTTTCTCATGCAGAAGGCCCATGTCATCCGGTACGAAAAGCAGGTCGGGGCCATGCGCCTTCTCGACTTCACCATTTTCAAATTCATGCTGAGCGCCGTCATCGTGGCCATGATCGGGATTTATTTATTGAAGGACCACGGTCTGGTGGAATTGAGCGTCAAGACGACCATTTTAGGGGCCAACATCATCGGCGGGATCTTCTTCGGCATGGGCTGGGCGGTCGTGGGATACTGTCCCGGGACGGCCGCCGGCGCCCTGGGGGAGGGGCGGTGGGACGCGCTGGCGGGAGTCTTAGGCATGCTCGCCGGGGCGATGGTCTATGCCGAGGCTTATCCCCTCATGAAGAAAACAGTCCTGACCTGGGGGAACCTGGGAAAGATCACATTGCCTGAGGTGCTCGGATTGAATCCCTGGGCAGTCATCGGGGGACTGTCCGTTCTGTTTGTCCTGCTTTTCGTCGTCTTTGAAGCGCGGAAGAAGTAACGGCGAAATAAAAAAAATTGACAGGACCGAAAAACTCTGTTATCCAGACCGAAACTGCGGGTCCGGTGAATAGATCGATGTCACAGAGATTGAATCATATCATGAACTGGTGGTGGTGGAGCCACAGGGAGGGGTCCGTCCACCGCTGAGACGCATGAATTGTACATGAAAGGCCGTGGAAGATCCTGACTTCCACGGCCTTTTTCTTTTCGGAAAGAAATAAGGAAAAGGCCGTGCCGACGATCATCGACACGGCCTTTTTCATGTCAACGAGGAGAGAGATGCATTACCCGAAATTCGAAACCTTTGAGAAGATGGCGGTGAAGGGAAACCTGATTCCCCTTTGCCGGGAGATCCTGGCGGACCTGGAAACGCCGGTGTCCGCCCTGAGAAAACTGGCCTCCCGAAAGCACGTGTTCCTCCTGGAAAGCGTGGAGGGCGGTGAGAAATGGGGACGGTACTCCTTTCTCGGAGCCGATCCCCGGATCGTCTTCAGCGTTCGGGGTGATGAGGTTCACATCGAGCGGAACGGGGCGACCAACACCCGGAAGCATGAGGGAAATCCCCTGGGTCTCCTGAGGGAAGTCATGGCCGCCTACCACCCCGTTCCTCTGGAGGGACTGCCCCGGTTCTATGGGGGGGCCATCGGGTTTCTCGGTTATGAGATGATCCGTTTCTTCGAGAAGATTTCCCTCGGAACGGACGGGAAAAATCGGGATGATGCCGTATTTCTTCTGACCGACACCGTGGCGGTTTTCGACAACGTGAAACACACCATCAAGGTGGTGGCGACGGTTCACACCGACGAAAGGGGAACCCTGAAGGAACTCTACGACGAAGGGATCCGGAAAATCGATGCACTCATTGAAATCCTGGAGGGCCCCAGCCCGCCCGAAACAAGACCTTCAAGGAAGGGAAAGGAGACGGATCCCCCCTCCGTTCAATCCAACATGGACCGGGAAGGTTACGGGGCCATCGTGAGGAAGGCGAAAGAGAGGATTGTCGAGGGGGACATCATCCAGGCCGTTCTTTCCCGGAAGATCGAGGGCCGGTGCGAGGCCGATCCCGTGTCCCTCTATCGGGCGCTGCGGTTCATCAACCCCTCCCCCTATCTTTTCTTCCTGAAACTGAGGGACCTTTACCTCATCGGATCCTCCCCGGAGATCCTGGTCCGCCTGGAAGAGGGGGTGGTGGACCTGAGACCCATCGCGGGAACCCGGAGGAGGGGAGGAAGCGAGCAGGAGGATCGCCGGCTTGCCGACGAGCTTCTCCGGGATGAGAAAGAGCGGGCCGAGCACGTCATGCTCGTTGACCTCGGGAGAAACGATCTCGGCCGGATCGCCCGTACCGGGTCCGTTCAGGTGACCCAGTACATGGTGGTGGAGAAATATTCCCACGTGATGCACCTCGTGTCCCATGTCCAGTCGGAGCTGGCCGGCGGGAAGGATGCCTTCGATGTGATCTCGGCGGTCTTCCCGGCGGGGACCCTGACGGGGGCGCCGAAAGTGATGGCCATGAAGATCATCGACGAACTGGAGGCGGCGCCCCGGGGAGCTTACGGGGGAGCCGTCGGGTATATCAGTTTTACCGGAAACATGGACCTGTGCATCACCATACGGACGATGGTCCTTCGGGAAGGCCGCCTGTCGATCCAGACGGGCGCCGGGATTGTGGCCGATTCCGATCCCTCTGCGGAGTTCGACGAAACGGAAAGCAAGGCGAAGGCTCTCCTCGAGGCGGTGCGGATGGCTTCGACGGGTCTCGATATCCGGCATAAAATGGAGGAGAAACGATGATTCTGATGATCGATAATTACGATTCCTTTACTTACAACCTCGTCCAGTACCTCGGACAGCTCGGCGAAGACGTCCTGGTGCGCCGGAACGACGAGATCACCCTGGACGAGATGGAGGCGATGAGCCCCGAGGCCCTCTTTCTGTCCCCCGGGCCCTCTTCGCCGAAGGACGCGGGGATCACGGTGGATACGATCCGGCATTTTTACCGCCGTCTTCCCATCCTGGGGATCTGCCTCGGCCACCAGGCCATCGGGTACGCCTTCGGGGCCCGGGTGGTCAAGGCGCCCCGGCTGATGCACGGGAAGACTTCGCCGATACTGAACGACGGCCGGACGATTTTCCAGGGGCTTCCCAACCCTTTCACGGCCGGCCGGTATCATTCCCTCATCGTGGAGCGGGAGTCGCTTCCTTCCTTCATTGAGGTCAGTGCTGAAACGGAAGAGGGAGAGATCATGGCTATCCGTCACCGGGACTATCCCGTGGAAGGGGTCCAGTTTCACCCCGAGTCCGTCCTGACCCCGAACGGGAAGCGACTGATTCGGAATTTTCTTAATTCCGTGACTTGAGGATCCACTCATCGTGCCGTCTTCGGGGGCGCCATGAAGCCCGCGCAGGGCGGCCCTTCAGGGGTGCCGTTTTAACGACGAAGGCTGTTTTACCATTAAGGAGGAAGATATGATCAAGGAAGGAATTGCTAAAGTGGTCGGGCGGGAGGACCTGGCGGAATCGGAAATGATGGACGTCATGCGGGAGATCATGGAAGGCCAGGCGACGCCGGCCCAGATCGCCGCTTTTATCACGGCGCTCCGCCTCAAGGGCGAAACGGTGGAGGAGGTGACCGGAGCGGTGCGGATCATGCGCCAGAAGGCGACCCGGATCGACGCCCGCGCCTCCGTCATCGTGGATACCTGCGGCACGGGCGGGGACGGAAGAAGCACCTTCAATATCTCGACGACCGCCGCCTTCGTCGTCGCCGCCGCGGGGATCACCGTGGCCAAGCACGGCAACCGGGCCGTCTCCAGCGGCTGCGGGAGCGCCGATGTCCTCGAGGCCCTGGGGGTCAATGTGGACGCCCCGCCCGATGTGGTGGAAGAGTGCATCCACGAAACGGGCATGGGGTTCCTTTTCGCCCCGAAACTGCACGGCGCCATGAAGTACGCCATCGGCCCGAGAAGGGAGATCGGGATCCGGACCATATTCAACATGCTCGGGCCCCTGACGAACCCCGCCGGGGCCAACTGCCAGCTTATCGGGGTCTACGACGCCGGCCTCACGGAAATGTTCGCCGGGGTCCTGAGAAACATGAAAGCGAAGCGGGCCTTTGTCGTTTACGGTTACGACGGCCTCGACGAGGCGACGGTCACCGGCGAGACCCGGGTTTCGGAGCTGAAGGACGGGCTCGTATCGACTTATAACATCAACGCCGCCGAGTATTTCGGGGATGTCTACCCGGCGGAATCCCTCCGGGGAGGCGACGGGGCGACCAACGCCGAGATCACCAAGGCCGTCCTGGCGGGCAGGAACGGGGCCCCCCGGGCGGTGGTTCTCCTGAACGCGGCCCTGGCCATCGTCGCCGCGGGAAAGGCCGGCACCGTGAAAGACGGCATCGCCCTGGCGGCGGAAGCGGTCGACTCCGGGGCGGCCATGAAAAAACTCCAGGCCCTCATCGAGGTGAGCAACCGGTGACCTGTTCATGATCCTTGAGAAGATCGTCCAGTCGAAGAGGGAAGAAGTGGCCCGTCTGAAATCCCGGGAGAGCCTCGAAACGCTCCGGGCGAAAGCGGCGGATCTTCCGCCCTGCCGGGACTTCCGGGGAGCCCTCGCCGCCGGGGGCGTCTCCGTCATTGCGGAGATCAAAAGGAAATCGCCGTCGAAAGGGATCATCGCCCGGAACTTCGACCCCGTCGGAACGGCCCGTCTCTATGAACGGGAAGGGGCCGCGGCCGTTTCCGTCCTCACGGACCGGGACTTTTTCGGCGGGGAAAAGGAGCACCTGGCCCAGGTGAGGCGGATGGTCCGCCTTCCCCTCCTCCGGAAGGATTTCATCATCGACCCCTGCCAGGTCTATGAAAGCCGCCTGCTCGGGGCCGACGCCCTTCTTCTCATCGCTTCCATCCTCGGAACGGAAGAGCTCACCGGGCTTATTCGACTGGCGGAGGAAACGGGCCTGGAGACCCTCGTGGAAGTCCACGGGGAAGAGGACCTGGAGAAGGCCCTGGCCGCCGGGACCGGACTCCTCGGGATCAACAACCGGGATCTCGGGACATTCGTCACGGACCTGTCGGTGAGCGAGCGCCTGGCCCCTCTGATCCCTCCGGGCCCGGTGGTGGTGAGCGAAAGCGGCATCCGGAACCGGGCCGATGTGGCGCGGCTGGAACGGGCGGGGATTCGGGCGTTTCTCATCGGCGAAGCCCTGATGTCCGAAATGGACCCGGGGAAGAAACTCAGGGAGTTTCTCGGAAAATGACGGAAATCAAGATCTGCGGAATCACCTCGTTACGGGACGCCCTTGCGGCTGCCGAGGCCGGTGCCGACGCCCTGGGGTTCATTTTTCATCCTGCGAGTCCCCGCTTCGTCCCGCCGGAAACGGTGAAGGCCGTCGTCGGGGCCCTGCCGCCGGAAACGGTGACCGTGGGTGTTTTCGTGGACCGGGACGCCCGGGAGATCGAGGCGATCCGCGCCTATTGCGGCCTGGACCTGGTCCAGCTTCACGGCAGAGAGTCCCTGCCGACGATCCGGCATTTTTCCCCGGGACGGGTCATCAAGGCCGTCAGCGGTTTCGCCCGGGGATCACGTGAAGAGCTGAAGATTCTGGCGGGCTTTGTCCGGGCCCTTCTCGTCGATGCCTCAACAAAGGAGAGGCCCGGGGGGACGGGGCTTCTTTCCGATTGGGAACTGGCCCGGGAACTGGGCCGGCTCCACCGGCTCATCCTCGCCGGCGGACTGTCCTGCGAAAACGTGGCGGAGGCGATCGAAGCCGTTTCCCCCGATGCCGTGGACGTGAACAGCGGCGTCGAGTCCGCCCCGGGGGTCAAGGACCCGGTCAAAATGAAGAAAATTATTGAGATCGTGAAAAAAAATCACAGGGGAAATATTAGAAACAAAATATTCGTGAAACCGTAAAAAGTCTGAAAAATGGGTTTTCTCGACGGCTTCGAAAAGAGCGCCGGAGGAAAGGCGCCCGAATCCCGGGGAATGAGCCGTCAATATCCGTTTTTTTCAGGACAAAAGGAGTCATCTTTTATGGAGACCATGGAATTCAGGAACAAACGCCTTCCGGACAGGAAGGGCCATTTCGGGATTTTCGGCGGCCGGTATGCCGCGGAGACCCTCATGACGGCCCTCCTGGAGCTGGAAAATGCTTACGAGGAAGCGAGAAGGGACCGCCGTTTCCGGGAAGAGCTGGGAAGATGCCTCCGGGAGTACAGCGGCAGGGAAACCCCTCTTTATTTTGCCGAGCGCCTGACGGCCCGGGTCGGAGGGGCGAAAATCTACCTCAAGCGGGAAGACCTGAACCACACCGGTTCCCATAAGATCAACAACACCCTGGGGCAGGCCCTCCTGGCGAAGCGGATGGGAAAGAAGAAAATCATCGCCGAAACCGGGGCCGGGCAGCACGGGGTGGCGGCGGCGACGGTGGCGGCCCTCTTCGGCATGGAATGCCGGGTTTTCATGGGCGAGGAAGACATCCGCCGGCAGGCCCCGAATGTCTTCCGCATGAAGATCCTGGGCGCCGAGGTGGTGCCCGTGGCCTCGGGGACGGCCACCCTGAAGGACGCCATGAACGAGGCCATGCGGCAGTGGGTCACCGGCGTCCGGGACACCTACTACATGATCGGCTCCACCGCCGGTCCCCATCCTTATCCCGTGATGGTCCGGAATTTCCAGAGCGTCATCGGAAAGGAAGCGAAACGGCAGATCCTGAAAAAAGAGGGACGCCTTCCCGACGTTCTCGTGGCCTGCGTGGGCGGCGGAAGCAATGCCATGGGGCTCTTTTACCCCTTCCGGAAGGATCTTCAGGTCCGGCTGGCGGGCGTCGAGGCGGGCGGAAAAGGAATGAAGACGGGCATGCATGCGGCAAGCATCAGCGGCGGCCGGGTCGGCGTCCTCCACGGGAACAAGACCTACCTCCTCCAGGATGTTTACGGCCAGGTCCACGACGCCTATTCCATCGCCGCCGGGCTGGATTATCCCGGGGTGGGTCCCGAGCACGGTTATTTCCACGCCACGGGAAGGGCAAGCTATGTGACGGTGGAAGACGGGGAAGCCCTCGAGGCTTTCATGACCCTGTCCCGAGCGGAAGGGATCATCCCCGCCATGGAGAGCGCCCATGCCGTGGCCCACGCCGTAAAAATCGCCGGGACCATGGATAAGGAAGCCATCCTCCTGGTGAACCTGTCCGGCCGGGGAGACAAGGACGACCGGATCCTTGAAAAGGAGATGGGAGGGACGATCCATGTCGAGAATTGAGAAAAAACTGGAGGTCTTGAAACGCTCGGGGGAGAAAGCCCTGGTCGCCTTTGTCGTCGCCGGGGACCCCGACCTGGAGACGACGGCGGAATTGATCGTCGCCCTCGACGGTGCGGGGGTGGACATACTGGAAATCGGCGTCCCCTTCTCCGACCCCACGGCGGACGGTGTCACCATCCAGGAGGCCTCCCAGAGGGCCCTGAAACAGGGGACCACTCTGCCGGCGGTCCTCGAGGTCATCCGGTCGGTTCGGGAGCGGACGGATATTCCCATCGTCCTTTTCGGGTACTACAATCCCATCTTCGCCTTCGGGAACGAGGCCTTCGCCCGGGAGGCCAAGGCCGCCGGCGTGGACGGGCTGCTGGTTGTGGACCTCCCCCCGGAGGAATCCCTGGAGCTTCGCCGGCATACGGACCGGAAAGGCCTGGATTTCATCTCCCTCGTCGCCCCGACGACGCCGGACGGGCGGATCGGAGAGATCGCCCGCAATTCGAGCGGTTTTCTCTATTACATCTCCATGACCGGCGTCACGGGGACGGGAAAACCCGATGCGTCCCAGGTAAAAAGAGACCTGGAGAGGATCCGGAAAGAAACCGCCCTCCCCGTGGTGGTCGGGTTCGGCATCTCCACCCCCGGTCAGGCCGGGGAAATCGCCTCGTTCGCCGACGGGGTGGTGGTGGGGAGCGCCCTCGTCCGGCTGATCCACGAAGAGGCCGGAAGGGGCCATGGGGTGGAAAAAGCCTGCGAGTACATAGGGTTGCTTAAAAAGGCCCTCGGCCTGTCAAAAAAAGCTTGACAGGCCGTGAGAGCTGTGTTCTTCTGTTTATCGTATTACAGAGTCGGAAGGATATTTTCGATGGATATTCACAAGCAGTATTGCGGCAGCTGGTTTTATTATTTTTACAGCGGACCGGTCTGCCCGTCGCTTGTGAGACACTGAAACGCGCGACATAAAAGGCGAAAGCCATGGGCAGGTCGGACGATCTGCACCATGGCTTTTTTTTCGTCCGGAAAAAGGCCATGGCGGCGGAAACTCCACCATGGCCTTTTTCATTGGAGGAAAGAACTTATGATTATCGTCATGAAGAGAAGCGCCACGGATGAACAGATCAATGCGGTGATCCACTGGATCGAATCGGTGGGGTACAAGGCTCACCCCTCCCGGGGGGTCGAGCGGACCATCATCGGGGCGGTGGGGGATCAGCGCGGGAAGGAACAGCTCCGATTCGTCGAGTCCCTGTCGGGGGTGGAAAAGACCCTCCCCATTCTCAAACCTTACAAACTCGCCTGCCGGGAATTCCATGAAGCCGACACCGTCGTTTTCGTGGGGGATGTCGCCGTCGGAGGCGACGGCGCCGTCGTCATGGCCGGGCCGTGTTCCGTGGAAAGCGAGGAGCAGATCATGGAAAGCGCCTACATCGCCCGGAAAGGCGGGGCGGACATTCTCCGCGGCGGCGCCTTCAAACCGAGAACGTCGCCCTATGCCTTTCAGGGCATGGAGGAAGAGGGGCTGAAGATCCTCAGGCAGGCGGGCGAATCGGTGGGACTGCCCATCGTCACGGAGGTGATGGACACCACCAACGTGGATCTTGTGGAGGATTACGCCGACCTGCTTCAGATCGGCGCCCGGAACGTCCAGAATTTCGCCCTCCTGAAAAAGGTGGGCAAGGCGAAGAAGCCGGTGCTGCTCAAACGGGGCATGATGACCACCATCGAGGAACTCCTCATGTCCGCCGAGTACATCCTTTCCTCGGGGAACGAAAAAGTCATTCTCTGCGAGCGGGGGATCCGGACCTTCGAAACGGCCACCCGGAACACTCTGGACATCAGCGCCGTCCCGGTCCTGAAGGCCCTCTCCCATCTGCCCGTGATCGTCGATCCGAGCCACGCGGCAGGGCACTGGCAATATGTCCAGCCCCTGGCGCGATGCGCCCTGGCGGTGGGGGCGGACGGCATCATGGTGGAGGTCCACCCCGAACCGGAGCGGGCCGTGTCCGACGGGATCCAGTCCCTCAAACCCCAGCGGTTCTATCAGATGATGGAGGAATTCCGGGTTATGGAACGGTTGATGAATCAGCATTTAGGAAAGGTCCGATGAAAAAGATCAAGGTCAATCTCAACCGGAAAATTTCGGCCTCCTACGAGGTCCTCCTCGGCCGGGACATCCTCGCCCGGGCGGGAATCATTATTCAGCGGAACAACTGGGCCCGGCGCTGGTTCCTGGTGAGTGACGACACCGTGGCCGCCCTCTACGGGGAAAAGGTCCGGGAGGTCCTGAAAGGCATGGGTCTGGAGGTGAAAATCCTGTCCATTCCCCCGGGGGAAGCGCACAAAACCATGGAAACGGTTCTTGCCCTCGTCGAAGGGCTTCTCGAAGCCGGTGCCGATCGTTCCTCCGGTCTCATCGCCCTTGGCGGGGGCGTGACGGGAGATATCACGGGGTTCGCCGCTTCCATCTTCATGCGGGGAATCCCCTGCCTCCAGATGCCCACGACCCTGGTCGGCCAGGTGGACAGCAGCATCGGCGGGAAGACGGGGGTCGATCTCAAGGAGGGCAAGAATCTCGCGGGGACCTTCCACCAGCCGAAGGCGGTGATCATCGACATGGAATTTCTCCGGTCCCTTCCCGACCGGGAATTCAGGAACGGTCTGGCCGAGGTCGTGAAATACGGGATCATCGACGACCCGGGGCTTTTCGAATACCTTGAGAATGAGAGCGAACGCATCCTGACGAGGGACATGGAGTGTCTTTCCGAGGTCGTATCCCGATCCTGCTCCATCAAGAAGGGGATCGTGGAGATTGACGAAAAGGAGTTGGGACTCCGGAAAATCCTCAATTTCGGGCATACCCTGGGACATGCCGTGGAGGCCGAATCGGGATACGGAATATCCCATGGCGAAGCCGTGGCGGTGGGTATGCTTGCAGCGGCGAAGATATCGGAGAAGAGAGGCTATCTCCCGGAAAAAGAACGGGAGCGGATCGAAACGCTCATCCGGCGGATGGGCCTTCCCGTCCGCATCCCCGCCGCCGTGCGGCCCGAAGGGGTTCTATCCCGGCTCCGGTATGACAAGAAGAAAAAAGACGGGGAAGTGTCCTTCGTTCTTCTGAAAAGAATCGGGGTTCCCTTCTCCAACGGCGGGGTGGACGAGAACACCATAGGGGAAGTCCTTGAGGAACTGAAGCAGAAATGACGAAGCGGTTGGAACAACTCAGGAAGGCCATCGGTGTGAAAGATCGGGAGATCCTCGAACTGCTGAACAGCCGGGCGGCACTTTCCCGGGAAATCGGGAGGGTGAAAAGCGAAGCGGGGATTCCCGTGTATGACCACGGGCAGGAAAAGAACGTTTTCCGAAATCTTGCCGGGGAAAATCGCGGTCCTCTCGAAGCCCCCATGGTAGAGGCCATTTTCCGGGAGATCGTTTCCGCCTGCCGGGCCCTCCAGGCCCCCCTCCGGGTGGCCTGTCTCGGGCCGGAGGGCTCCTTTTCCCACGGCGCGGTCCTGGCCCGTTTCGGCTCGGGCGCGGACATGGTTCCCGGGGAGTCGATCTTTCATGTTTTCGATGCCGTGGAAAGAAAGCGGGCGGACCTGGCCGTCGTTCCCGTGGAAAACTCCCTGGAGGGAGCCGTCCACTTCACCCTGGACAGGCTGGTATCGACCCCTCTCAGGATCACCGGGGAGATTCTGCTGCCCGTTCATCACTGTCTCCTGGCGCCGGTCCCCTCCAGGGAGGGCCTGAAACGGGTGTATTCCCATCCCCAGGCCCTGGCCCAGTGCCGGAACTGGCTTCGAAAAAACCTTCCCGCCTGCCGCTGGATCGAGACGGCAAGCACCGCCGAGGGAGCACAGAAAGCCCAGGAAGACCGGGAAGGGGCGGCTCTGGCGAGCCGGGAGGCAGCGGCCATTTACGGCCTTCATGTGCTCGAGGAGAGAATCGAGGACCATCCCTCCAATGTCACCCGGTTTCTCATCCTGGGATGGCGGGACACGAAACCCACGGGGAAGGACAAGACGTCCGTTCTCTTCGGGACGAAGCACGAACCCGGTTCTCTCCACCAGGCCCTGGAACCTTTCGCCTCCGAGGCGTTGAACCTTCTCAAGATCCAGTCCCACCCCTGGAAGGACCGGGTCTGGGAATACTTTTTTTTCGTGGATTTCGCGGGTCACGAGGAAGATGAAAAGGTCGGCCGGTGCCTCAAGTCTCTCGAGAGGGCGGTCACCTTTCTCCGGATTCTGGGATCCTATCCCGCGGAGGAAAGAACATCATGATGTGCGTGTCCCTCAAGCCTGAGACCAGACAGGAGGCGCGGTTGCTCATGAAGACGTGCGCCGGCCTTTCCCGGGCCGTGGAACTGAGGCTCGACCGGATGACCGAGCCCGGCCTTGAGGGCCTTCTCCCTTTCGAAGGATTGAAAGTCATCGTGACCAACCGCAGGCGGGAAGAGGGCGGCGCCTTTACGGGGACGGAAGAGGCGAGAACGGCTCTTCTGGCCGAGGCCGTCGATTCGGGTGCCGATTATGTCGATGTGGAAGGCTCCACGGAGGAGAGAAGGATCGGGATGATCCGGGAAAGGATTGCCCGCCGGTCCGGGCGGACGGGGCTCATCCTCTCCTACCATGATTTTTCCCGGACCCCGGCCCTGGAAGAACTGCGGCGGATCGCCCGGAAGGCCCGGGACCGGGGGGCGGAGGTGGTGAAAATAGCCACCCTGGCCCGCACCACGGAGGATAACCTGGTCCTCATCGAACTCCTCCGGTACGGGAAACGGGAAGGGATTCCCATGGCGGTCCACGGCATGGGGGAACGGGGAAGACTGAGCCGGATCGCCGCTCCCTTGTTCGGGTCCCTCATTTCCTATGTCTCTCTCCCCGGGGCGGGGGAAACGGCCCCGGGACAGCTCACGGTCGATGAAATGAAATCCGTGGCGGAGATTCTCCGTTATGAAACCTGAAGAAATGCAGTTCGCCCTTTTCGGCCATCCCGTGGCCCACAGCCTGTCCCCGGCGATGCATAACGGCGCCTACCGGGAAATGAACCTGTCCGCCCGCTACCGGGCCTTTGCCGTGGAGGATGCGGCGGAAATCCCCGGGATCATGAAAAACGGGAACATCCGCGGGGCCAGCGTGACCCTGCCCCACAAGGAGACGGTTCTGGGGTGTCTCGACGGAGTTTCACCGGCCTGCCGGTCCATCGGGGCGGCGAACACGGTCCTCCTGAAGGAGGGACGGCTTTACGGGGAAAACACGGACTGGAGCGGATTCGTCCTTTCTCTCCGGGAGTGCCTCGAAGTCCGGGGAAAGATCTTCGCCGTCGTCGGGGCGGGCGGCGCCGCCCGGGCCGCCCTTTACGGTCTCCTGGAAGAAGGGGGAATTCCCGTGGTGCTGAACCGGTCGAAGCAAAGAGGGCAGGCCCTGGCCGACCGGTTCGGGTGCTCTTTCCTTCCCCTGGAGGATATCGGGCAGGTCAAAGCCCATGGGCTCGTTCACGCCACCTCGGTGGGGATCACGGCGGCGGGCGGGGACTGGCCCCTGAAAGGAAGAGTCCTGTCCCGCTTTCCCTGGGTCATGGACATGGTGTACACGCCCCTTCGGACGGCCCTCCTCGAAGAGGCCGGGAAGGCGGGTTGCCGGATCATTCCCGGGTACTCCATGTTCGTCTACCAGGGGGCCGAGCAGATCCGTCTCTGGACGGGATTGAACCCCCCGGTGGAACGGATGCGGAAAATCGTCCTGGAGAGGCTCTCCCCATGAAGGAAATCTTAAAAACGGACAACGTGCGCGGGACCGTCCGGGTTCCGGGATCGAAGAGCCATACCCAGCGGGTCCTGGTCCTGGCGTCTCTTGCCCGGGGGGAATCGTACCTGAGAAATCCCCTCCATTCGGAGGACACGGACCTTCTCATCGGGGCGCTCCGGGCCCTCGGTGCGGAAATCCTCGTTTCTTCCGGTGACTTTATCATCCGGGGCGTCGGAGGGAAATGGAAAAGCCCGGGGAAGCCCGTTTTTTTGGGAAATAACGGAACGGCCCTTCGTTTTCTCACGGCGGTGATGTCCCTTGCCGAAGGGGCGGTGGTCCTGGACGGAACGGAACGGCTCCGGCAACGCCCCGTGGGGCCTCTCCTCGAGATGCTCCGGTCCCAGGGCATTTCATGCCGCTGCCTCGGGGAGGAGGGCTATCCGCCCGTGGAGATCGCCGGGGGGCGGTTGCGGGGCGGCCCTGTTTCCCTCCGGAAAATGGACAGCAGCCAGTATGTGTCCGCCCTGCTTCTGGCGGCGCCTTATGCGGAACGGGACGTGGAATTGATTCTCCCGGAACGGTCCGTTTCCCTGCCCTACCTCGACATGACCGTTCAGGCCATGGAGCATTTCGGGATACGGGGCATCGGGAAGGCGGACCGCCGCTTCTTTGTGCCTGCCCGTCAGGCCTATGAGGGCCGGAAGGTTCTCATTGACGGGGACGCCTCCAGCGCCTCCTATTTCTTTCTTGCCGCGGCGGTCGGAAAAGGGGAGGCGGTCGTCGAGAACTGGAATCCCGGAACCCTTCAGGGCGACCGGAAATTTCTCGATATTCTCGCCTTGCTGGGCTGTACGGTAGAGGAGAGGGAATCCTCCGTGAAGGTGACGGGCGGTGTCCCGAAGAGGGGAGATTTATCCTTCGACCTGGGAGGGATGCCCGACATGGTTCCCACCCTCGCCATACTCGCCGCCTTCCGGGAAGGAAGGACCGCCATTACCAACGTTTCCCATCTGCGGATCAAGGAAAGCAACCGGATCGAAGCCCTGGTGACCGAACTCGGGAAGATCGGGATTCAGGCCGAAGAGCGGGAAGACGGCCTGGTCGTTTCCGGCGGAATTCCCCGGGGGGCTGAAATCGAAACCTACAACGACCACCGGATCGCCATGAGCTTCGCCGTCGCCGGGCTCGTCACGGGGGGCATGAAGATCCGGAACCCGGGATGCGTGAAGAAATCCTTTCCGGGTTTCTGGAGGGAACTGGAAAAGCTGGCGGCTTCGTAAAAGGTCCATATGCCGCGTTGCCCCTTATCCCTTGTCACCGCGGAGAACCGGTCAGTGGGCCTTGTCTCCCGGGATTCATGAAAGATCACACCATGACGAACATTATTCTGATCGGTTACCGCGGTACGGGAAAGACGGCCGTCGGAAAGGCCCTGGCCCGAAAAATCGGTTATGTCTTTCTCGATACGGATGATATAGTCGAAAAGCGGGCCGGGCGGACTATCGAGGCGATCGTCGGGGAAAAGGGCTGGCCCCGTTTCCGGGTTTTGGAACGGGAGGTTCTCGAGGGGCTTGCCGGTGCTGAAAGGACCGTGATCGCCACGGGCGGCGGGATCCCGGAAGATCCCGGAAATCGGAAAATCCTGGCCGCCCTGGGACGGGTCATCTGGCTGACGGCCGCGATGGAGGAAATGGTTCGGAGGATTCAAACGGACGGGACCACGGAAACCCGCCGTCCCCCGTTGGAAACGGCGGATCTGCCGTCGGAGATCGAAACCGTCCTCGGAAGGAGGATTCCCTGCTATGAGGCTGCGGCGGACTGGATGGTGGATACCACGGGGAAATCCGTCGAAACGGTGGCCGATGAAATCCTGAAAAAGCTTGAAGGAGGGCGGTATGGGCGGTAACACGATGGGTGTCCTGTTTGCGGTGACCACCTGGGGGGAGTCCCATGGCGAAGCCCTCGGGGCCGTCGTGGACGGCTGCCCGCCCCGGCTTCCCCTGTCCGAGGCGGATATCCAGGGGGAGCTGGAAAGGAGGCGGCCGGGGAAAGGCTCCGGGGCCACCTCCAGAAAGGAGACGGACCGGGTCCGGATCCTTTCCGGGGTGTTCGAAGGCGAAACGACGGGCACGCCCATCCTTCTCGTCATCGAGAACCGGGACGTGAGGAGTTCCGATTACGAGGACCTCCGGGATGTCTTCCGCCCGGGGCACGGGGATTTCACCTATGACCGGAAATACGGCATCCGGGACCACCGGGGCGGCGGCCGGGCGTCGGGACGGGAGACGGCGGCCCGGGTGGCGGCGGGGGCCGTCGCCCGGAAGATCCTCGAGCCCCGGGGGATATCCGTGGTGGCCTATACGAAAGAGCTCGGGGGGATCGAGGCCCGGGGGTTCGATCCTTCGGAGATCGAAAGGAATGGCCTCTTCTGTCCCGACGGGGCGGCGGCCCTCGGAATGAAAAAGCGACTGGAAGAAGTGAAAAGAGAAGGGAATTCCATCGGTGGAATCGTGGAAGTCCGGGTCCGGGGCTGCCCCCCCGGCCTGGGGGAGCCCGTGTTCGACAAGATGGACGCCGATCTGGCGAAAGCCCTCATGAGCATCGGAACGGTCAAGGGCGTGGAGATCGGAGCCGGTTTCGAGGCGGCCCGGATGACCGGCTCGCGGTGCAACGACCCCCTGGTGCCCGGGGGATTCGCTTCCAACCATGCCGGGGGGATTCTCGCGGGAATCACGACGGGCGGGGAAATCGTCCTCCGGGCGGCCTGCAAACCCATTCCATCCATCGAACTGCCCCAGAAGACCGTCGACCGGGCCGGGAAGCCGGCGGAACTCACCATCCGGGGCCGGCACGACGTATCCGTCATCCCCCGGATCGTCCCCGTATGCGAGGCCATGGTGTGCATCGTTCTGGCGGATCACCTCCTGAGACAGAAAGCGGTGGAGAAATGAAAAATTATCGGGTCGGCATCATCGGCGGTACAAGGGGCATGGGCAGATGGTTCGCCCGCTTTCTCGAGGGGGAAGGGTACCTCGTTCATGTCCGGGGGGAGAACACGGGCATGGATCTCGAGGAAATGGCCGGAACGTGCGCCGTCATCGTTGTGGCTGTTCCCATGGGGATCACCCTCCCGGTGATCCGGGACGTGGGGCCCCTCCTGAAGGAAGATACCCTTTTCATGGATCTCACCTCCCTGAAAAAAGGGCCCGTGGAGGCCATGCTCCGGTCGTCCGCCGCCGAAGTCGTGGGCTGTCACCCCCTTTTCGGTCCCGACATTTCCTCCCTGGAAGGCCAGAACGTCGTCCTCTGTCCGGCCCGGGGAACCCGGTGGTTTCCCTGGCTCCGGGAGCTTTTCCAGGCCCGGGGGGGGCGCGTGGTGGAGACCACTCCGGAGCATCACGACCAGGCCATGGCCATGGTTCAGGGGCTGACCCACATGATGACCATACTCATGGGCCATGTTCTGAAAGAGGGAAATCTGTCCCCGGAGGAACTCGAGGCCTTCGCCACGCCCGTTTTCCGGGCGAAGCTCGCCATGATGGGAAAAGTGGCCTCTTCTCCCCGGCTTTATGGGGAAATCCTGACCCTGAACCCGTATATGGGTGAGGTCGTAAAGCGCTGTGACGAATGCTGGCGAGGCCTCAAAACAATGCTGGAGGGAAAGGACCCGGACTCGCTGATCCGTTGGAGCGGGGAGCTGGCGAAGCTTTTTTTAAACAAGGGGTCAGGGGCATGAACGATCCGGTCAGCGGGAAAAATGACAGGGTGGTTCGGTTTCACGTCCGGTACGCTCTCCTGTTGTTTTTGATTTTCGCCATTCTCATGGCCGCTTTCCTGATCCTTCTGACGAGACAGTATAAACTGCATGATGCAAGCGAAAGAAGGCTCCTGCTGAATCGATTCATGGAGCGTTCATCTTCCCTGGATCATCTGCTTGCCGATGTGATCGCCCGTGTGGAGGGAATACGCATCACGGCGGAAGACGATCTGATGCAGACGCGCCACGTCAAGACGTTAATCCAGCCTCTTGCCTTCAATGACCTGAAGGAATCTTTTCATGAAGACGGGAAGAGCTTCAATCTTGACGAATTCAAGCCGCCCGTGACCGAGTCGACGACAGGCAATTTGACCGGCGAAGGCTCTGTTTTGAAGCGCGATCCGTCATTTTACAGGGAAATCCACATGGCCCTGAATCTGAACCCCCAGTTCGCGGCCGTCTCGAAATCCCTGAAAGACGCCGCCTGGGTCTACTATACTTCGGCAAACGATTTCATCAACATCTACCCCTGGGTATCGTCGAAGGACTTCCGGTTTTCAAAGGAATTGCAGTCCCACGAATTTTTTGTCCTCGGACTTCCCCGGAACAACCCGGAAAGAAAAATTTTCTGGACGGACGTCTACATCGACGAGTACGGGAAAGGGCTGATGACGACCTGTGCGGCTCCCGTATATGACGGCGATACTTTTTTAGGAACGGTGGCCATCGACCTGACGGTGGATTTCCTGAATACGATCATTAAGGACTTTGAGGGAGGACAGGGTGTCCTGTTTCTGGTCAATGACCGCGATCAGCTGCTGGCCCACCCGACACTGGTCACTTCCCGGGACAAGCAGACAAAATCCCTGAGGGAGGCTCTCCCCGGGGCCCTTGGAAACTCCATCGACGGATTCCTGCGGATTCCCGATAACGAAATCGCGGAAATGGATTCTTTTTCCGTATTGAAATCCCATCTTCATAACGCAGCCTGGCAGATCGCCTACGTTAAAACGATCCCCTCTTTCGGGACGGTTCTGGTCGAAAGGATCGGTACGGGAGCGCTGATATTGCTGTCAGGACTCTTGATCCTCGTCGTGACCATATCGGTGGTCACGCATACCCTTTTCATTCTGCCTTCGGAGAAATTCGTCAACTTCATTCTGGCCCGGAGCGGGAAAGATAGGGTCCCCATGGACCGGGACGTCCCGAAGGTGTGGGAACCCTGGTTCAACACGATTGAAAACATTTTCAGAGAGAATGAAGAGCTGACGGAGAAAGTCCGGAAGCAGAACGAAGAACTGGAAGAGCGGGTGGAAGAACGCACGGCCGAACTTGGAAGGATCAACGATCGACTTATGATTTTACTGGCCGAGCGCAAGGGGGCGGAGAAGGCGCTCCGTGAGAGCGAAAGCAAACTGGCCGGTATCATCGAATTCCTCCCCGACGCCACCTTCGTCATCGACCTGGAAGGAAAGGTGATCGCCTGGAATCGTGCGATTGAAGAGATGACCGGGGTGGGCAAGAAGGACATGCTCGGGCAGGGAGATCATGCCTATACGGTTCCCTTCTACGGCGAGAGGCGGAAACACCTCCTGGATCTCATCGATGCGGACGATGAGGAGCTCGAATCCCGATATCAGAATGTGCAGAGAATCGGAAACACCCTGCATGCCGAGGCGTTTGCCCATGCCTTGTACGGCAACAGGGGGGCGTACATTTTTGCATCGGGGGCGCCGCTGTTTGACCTTCAGGGAAACCGGGTCGGGGCCATCGAATCCATCCGGGACATCACGGAACGCAAAAAAGCGGAGGAGGAGAGAAAAAAACTGGAGGCCCGGCTTCGACAGGTGCAGAAGATGGAGGCCGTCGGGACGCTGGCGGGGGGGATCGCCCATGACTTCAATAATCTGCTCATGGGGATCCGGGGATATGCCACCATGGCGAAGATTGCCGTCGACCCGTCGAACAGGACGGCCTGCAGGGACCTGGAGCGTATTGACGAACTCATTTCAAGCGGCGCAAGCCTGTCGAAACAGCTTCTCGGGTTCGCCCGCGGGGGAAGATACGAATTCCGTGTCATCCATATGGGAAAACTTTTGAAGAATACGGTTTCCATGTTCGGCCGGGCAAAGAAGGAAATCACCCTCCTCGAAAAATATCCCGGAGATCTGTGGCCGGTGGAAGCGGACCGGGGGCAGATGGAGCAGGTATTCATGAATCTTCTGGTGAATGCCTGGCAGGCCATGCCCGGAGGCGGCCGGATTGACCTGGAAGCGGCAAACGTCTTTCTGGATGAATCTTTTTCGGACGGGTCCGTCTTTTTACCCGGGAGGTATGTGAAGATATCGATTGCCGACACCGGTACCGGCATGGACGAGAAGACGAGGGAACGGATCTTCGAGCCCTTTTTCACGACCAAGGAGATGGGCCGCGGAACGGGTCTCGGCCTGGCGACGGTGTACGGGATTGTCAGGGGGCACAAGGGGGCCATCCAGGTTTCCAGCCGGAAGGGGCAGGGAACGACATTCGACGTCTACCTGCCCGCCACGGACAAACGGCCGGCGGAGGAAGAATCCGGGGGTGAAGAGACTCCCGGAGAGGGTGAAACGGTGCTTGTCGTCGATGACGAAGGCGTGGTTCTGGAAGTGACGAAGCGGATTCTTGAACGGCTGGGATACAGGGTCCTGGCGGCCGGCGGCGGTTCCGAAGCTCTGAAGGTGTATGCGGAAAAGAAAAGCGAGATCGACCTTGTCGTACTGGATATGATCATGCCCGGCCTGGGAGGGGGGGAGACCTTCGAACGCCTGAAGGAGCTGAACCCGGACGTCAAGGTCCTTCTTTCCAGCGGATACAGCTTTGCCGGGGAAGCAGAGAAGATTTTCAGAAAAGGCTGCCGGGGGTTCCTTCAGAAGCCCTTCACAAAGGAGGAGCTTTCACGGAAACTCCGGGAAGCCATCGGCGGCGGGGTATCGGAACGGCGATCATGATATTTCCGGTTCCCCGGCCCGGGAAACATCGAAAGTCGGTCCCTGTCCATAGAGGCTTTTTCACGGACTTTCACCTCGCATCATTCGAGCTTGTTCAACCATTCAATTTCCGCTCCGCGGGAACTCCCCCCGTAAAAAACCGTTAAAGTTTTTCCCCGTTATTCCGATTAGAGATGTGAAGAATGCATCCGATGAAACCGATTCAAGGGTTACAACCCGGGTCGGGCGGGCAGATGTCTGAAGTTCGGACGACGGGTATTTCGTACTTTTCGCCGAAAAAGAAAAATATGGGAGGGAGTAAAATGAAAAAAGTCGTTTGTTTCGTTGCCGTGGTCCTTCTGATGGCTTTTACGGGAGGTTCCGTTTTGGCGGCCAGCCAGGCGGACAAGGATGAGATTGTCTCGAAAGTCAAGGAAGTCGGCGTCATGCTGGAGAAGGAAGGGAAAGCCGGTCTTGCCAAAGTGGCCACCATCCGGTTCGGCAAGGACAATTACGTCTATGTCGGGGACATGGACTGCACGATCATCGCCCATGGATGGCAGCCCCATCTCGTCGGAAAGAACATCATCGGTATCAAGGACGACAAGGGGAACAAGTTCATGGCGAAACTGCTCGAAGGGGTGAAGGCCAGTCAAGGCACGAAAGACGGCAAACCCTATTTCAACGGAGAAACCTGGATCACCTACCGCTGGCCCTCTCCGGAGAGCAAGACGGTTTTCCTCAACAAGATCGTCTATGCCAAAGGCTACATGATGGGTGACGAGAACGTTTTCGTATCGGCGGGAATGTATGAATAACAGGCCCGTGCCCGTCCCGTTTTTAAAACGGGGCGGGCATGGCATTCAGGACCCCGGCGGTCCATGGGACACAAGCCTGAGAGGAGGGTGATCAGTCATATGCGTATCAGGAGCGCCACGATAGGAAAAAAAATCGGCATAGGATTTGCGGTCATCCTGCTCGGATTTTCCGTAGCCACAGGGATCGCTCTCGTAATCAACAGCAAGATGTCCAAGCTCATGGGGCTTTCAGCGGATTCGACGAATATCGTGAAATCCGTCATGGACATGGTGGGACAGCAGAACGAATACGGGTCGACCCGGGATGAAAAGGTTGTCGTAACCCTGGAAGGCCGGCTGCAGACTCTCGGCCAGGTGCTTACGGAAAGTTCGAAGTCCGCCGATGATCCATCGGTGGTTTCGGGATATGCCGAGATCAAGGATCTTTTGAACAAATATTCCTCCGGTTTTATGGAAATCGTTCAGAACGACCGGTCCATCAAGGGGGAAAACGGCAGGATAAAAATCATCTCGGAAACCCTTCTTTCCGCTCTGAATAATAAAATAAAAGGTTTCGTCGATGTCAAACAGAGCACCTCTTTTGTCACCGGCGACGAGTTCAACCCCATTTACATCGAGATATCCAATCTTGCCACCCTTCTCAGCGTGGAATTTCTCAATACGCGCCTCTTCGAGGCCGATCTGGCGAAAGGAGCGGGCGACTCCTACGCCAAGGCTTTCCATGATAAAGTTCAGGGGTGCCGGAAAATCCGTGATGAGTTGTCCACGGTCATCAATGTGGTCAAGGACGAAGAGCTTGTCCAGGCGAACGCGGATATCGGGGTGAACCTCGGGAACTATGAAAAAGCGTTCAGCGGGATCATCACCGCCACCGCCCGCAATCTGACCCTCGGCCAGGGACTGGTTCAGGCGGGAGACAAGATTGTCACCATTGCTCAGGCCATCCAGAAGAATGCGGAAGCCGACATGCTGTATTATCGCAATATATCGACCATATCCCTCGTCATCCAACTCGTTGCGGGCGCTTTGGCCGGTCTGTTCATCGCCTTTTTCACCATTCGGTCCATCAGCCGGGCGCTCAGAAGGATCTGCGGTCAATTGAGCGACGCCTCGGAGCAGGTTTCCGCCGCCTCCATGCAGATCGCGTCCTCGTCGCAGCATCTTGCGGAAGGAGCGAGCGAGCAGGCCTCTTCCCTGGAGGAGATGGCGGCGTCCATGGAGGAGATCGCTTCCATGACCCGGAAAAACGCGGACAGTTCGGGCGAGGCCGTTTCCGTCGGGAAAGCGACGGCGGAAAGCATGGCCAAGAGCCATCGATCCCTGAAAAGCACCAGTGAGTGCATGTCGAGAATTTCAGAAGACGGCCAGAAGACGGCCAAAATCGTTAAAACCATCGATGAGATCGCCTTCCAGATCAACCTTCTCGCCCTGAACGCCGCCGTGGAGGCGGCCCGGGCGGGGGAAGCCGGTGCGGGTTTTGCCGTCGTCGCCGAAGAAGTGAGAAACCTGGCCATTCGATCCGCTGAAGCGGCGCGAAACACGGCGGTCATGATCGGGGATACGCTGAAGCATATCCAGGAGGGCAACGAGCTGGTCTCCAAAACCATGGAGGAGTTCTACCGCATGGGGAATGACGGTAAGAAGGTGACGTCGTTCCTGAACGAGATCAATTCAGCAACGAGCGAACAGGCCCGCGGCATCGATGAGATCAACGTGGGCGTCCAGCAGATGGACAAGGTGACCCAGCAGAATGCCGCCAACGCCGAGGAGTCGGCCAGCGCATCGGAAGAGATGAGCGCCCAGGCCGAAGGCCTGAAAGAGATCATGAATGAACTCATATCCATGGTCGGTGCGGGCCGAAACGGCGGAGGGCCCGAACCGGAACATCGAGACAGGCTCCCCTGGTTCGGCGGCGGGAAAAGGGAGGGCCGCGAACTGGCGGGCATCGATGGAGGACCTCCGCTCATCGCCCACAGAACCTGAAAGTAGCGTTCGCTTCCCTCTCCGTCATGGGAAGGCAGGTCCTTTCACGGGACCTGCCTTCTCCTTCGGGGGATGCAGGACGATGGAGGGAAATTCCGAACATGAGGGTTCCGATCAAAGTCCATCAGCTCAAGATCGGGATGCGCGTCGTTCTTCCCGGATCCTGGTTTTCCCATGGATTTGCCAGGAGCCGCATGCTGATCACCACGGAAGAGCAGATCGACAGGATAAAGAAGAACGGTTTTAACGAGATTCTCCTGGAGACGGAGAACAGTCCTTTCACGGAGGATGATCAGAACGTTTCCGCCGTCGATTCTCCCGGGCCTTCCGTTATCGATCCAGAGCTTCTCGATGCCATTCGTGACAGCAAAGTTCCTGTCGATGAAAAGTCTCGTCTGGTCAATCGATATTGCGAGAAGGTCGTCACCGGCGTTTTTGAAAATCCTTCCGCGGAAACGATCCGGGAGGCGAGGGAGGGATTTCACCAAATCGTCAACCTGATGCTTCATGAAGAAGCCCTCCTGGGCCACCTGATCCGTATCACTTCCCATGACCACTATACTTACACCCATTCGGTGAACGTGGGTTTCTATGCCGTCGCTCTCGTCAAATCCCTGTACGGCCGGTCCGACGGTCACGATCTTGAGGAACTCGGCGCCGCCTTCTTTCTCCATGATCTGGGAAAGGTCAAGATCGACCAGGGGATCATCAACAAGCCGGGAAAGCTGACGGACGAGGAAATGAACGAGATGCGGAAGCATCCCTCTCACGGTTTCAAATTGCTCCATGAGACAAAACAGCTGTCGGAGGAATGCCGGATCATCGTACTGCAGCATCATGAACGGTTCGACGGTTCGGGTTATCCCAGGAAGCTCAAAGGGGATGAGATACACGTTTACGGGAAAATCTGTTCCATCGCCGATGTATATGACGCCCTGACGTCGAAGAGGCCCTATCGGAACCCCCTCAAGCCGTTCGAAGCGTTGAAATTGATGCGGGCCGAGATGATCGGTCATTTTCAAAAGGATATCTTCGAGAAATTCGTTCTTCTGTTCGTCTGAAGGCTCATATCCTCCTGAAGGCCATCCTGATCGCTTTTCCAGGGTTATTATGTTATTTATGAGAGGCGGTTCCCGATTCCTCCGGAAGGAAGAACAGGCCCATGCCATCCGACAGCGACTATCTCCGAAAACTTCTGAACGCCATTCCCGTCCCTGTCCTCATCATGGACGAGGACCTGAAGGTTCAGGATCTGAATGCGGCGGCGTCCGTTCTGGCCGGGATTTCCCCGGAAAGGATCCTGCGCCGGTTTTGCGGCGAGGTTCTCCATTGTCTTCATGAGAGGGAATCGGAAAAAAGGTGCGGCGAAACGGATTCCTGCAGCCGGTGCATTATCCGGAAAAGCGTGCTGGACGCCGTTACGGGAAAATCGACGGTCCGGCAGCTGGAGAAAATGCGCCTGGAGAAATCCGGGAAGACCAGGACGATTCATCTTCTGGTCACGGCGGCCCCTTTCGATGACAGGGGACGGACCCTGGCGGTCGTCATGCTGGAGGATGTCACCGAACTGACGGATCTTCGAAAGATTCTGCCTATCTGCTCCCGCTGCAAGAAAATCCGGTCCGGCGAAACCAGCTGGGAGGATGTGGACCGTTATCTGAGTCGTTATGGGGGCCTGACTTTCAGCCACAGTGTCTGCCCCGACTGCATGAATGAACTTTATCCCGAACATTCCGGCGAGTGACGGGGGGCATGGGATGAGCGGTGCGGTTATCTGCCGGATTCTGGAAATTCTTCGCTGGACGGGCGTGATCGTCGGATTCCAACTGGCCTTTTTCCATGCCGGGAACCCCCTGGAGGAGATGCGAGTCCTGGCGCCCTGGGTTGTCGGTTCACTGGCGGGCCTGACGGGAATCGAGTCCTTATTTTTCGGCGAAGCGGCCTCGAAATCGACGGGATATGCCCCCGGCGCCTACCAGCGCCAGTCGGGGATGAGCAACCTTGCCCTTGGCGCCACGGCGCTTCTGGTTTATTTCCTTGAGTGGGGGATTTATGCGGAACTTGCCGTGATGACCGTCCTTTTGATCTTTCTTTTCCTTTCGGCATGCAACCATGGCTGGTCAGCCTGGAAGGAGGGGAACCGACGGGTTAAGAATTATCTGCGCCCCCTGATGACCCTTCTCCTGATCCTTTTTGTGTGGCCTTTCCTGTGGCGGGCGCTTGCCTTTGTCGGGACTCGATAAAATGACCGGCATGCCGCATCGACGGCGGTGTCAATCCCCTTCGGGCCCGTTTTCGCCGTTCGCGGGGCTCAGGAGCTCGCCGATGAAGAGGGAGGAGTTCTTCACGAAAAAAACGATGGGGAAATTTCCCGCCAGATCTTCCAGGCGGTCGACATAAAAGGCTTCCTTATCCTCTTCCGGCGTGGCCAGACCGAAAATAACCACTTCGGCCCCGCCGCTCTGCTCGTGGATCATCTGTCGGATGCTTTTGTCCTTCTCCCGGATCAACACCCGCACATCCGCCTGGATGCGGATTTCCGGGATCAGTCCTGCCAGATGGCGTTCCGTCTGCGATCTCGCCATCTCACTGGAGGCGATACTCAGGATCTTGATCCGGGTGTTCCGCCATTCCCCGTTCTGGCAGAGGAGGTAGGCCAGAAGAAGCATCAGGTCCCCGTTGCGCTGAAGCCCGCCCCACCAGACATGGATCGTTCTTTCGACGCCTTCCCTCGGATAGAGGTACCGGGGCTTGATCCGCCCGATGATGAAGGATTTCGCAAGTCTTTCCATGCGGCGCATGACCCGGAGGAAATCGGCGAAGAGTTCCCGGTCTTTCGGCCAGCCCACGAGGAGGATGTTGCTCTCGATTCCTGCGATGCCGCCGGCCTGGGCCACATTGGTGATTCCCTCCACCACGTCTTTCACCACGTTGACTTCGGCGAACACGGGAAGGCCCTCCCCGTCGAGCATGTGCTGCATGTCATTCCGGCCGGAGATGACATCGATGTTTTTGTCGAAGAGATCCCCGACGATGAGGTGACAGGCGGTGACGACGCCCCGCCCCTGGCTGAACCAGTTGCCGAAACGGATGAGGTCGAGGTGGTGGACGGGATCGGAAACGAATACGAGCATGTGGGGCCGCCAGTTTCTGGCATGCATGGGCCGCATGGCCAGCCGGAAGAGGGCCCACCGGACCAGGGATTCGTAGATGCCTCTCCGGGCATCCCCCCAGCGGGCACGGCTCTCCCTTCGGGAAAGGATCATCCACAGGGACAGCTCGAAAAGGACGGCGATGACGCCGGCGAGGGCGTTGATGAGAAAAATGACGGCGATGCAGGCAACCCCTCCCGCCAGGTTCACCTGCCAGGGAATGCGGATCTTCGGCCGCCAGGAGGGGTCGCCGCTCAGGGTTTCCAGGGCGGCGACGATGTTCACCATGCCGTAGGTGGTGAGGAAAAAAACGGTGACCACGGGGGCCACGGCATTCAGGTCACCCAGGAGGACCGCTCCCAGGGCGATGGCCAGGGAAAGGGACATTCCCGGGGCGAGTTCCTTCCAGTCCCCGGTCCTGATTCCGAAAAATCCCGGGGCGAGGCGGTCCATGGCGAGGGCCTGGAGGGTTCGCGGGGCGCCTAACATGGAACCCACGGCGGAAGAAAAAATGGCCCCCCAGAGACCCGGGAGAATCAGCCAGGGACCGAGAGGGGCAATCCTGAGCCAGACCAGGGTGTCCTCTTTCAGATCGTCCGGAGAGGCCCCGAGGGTGAGAAGAAAAGGAACGACCAGATAGACGGCGAAGCCGGCGAGGACGGCGGCAAGGGCCCCCCGGGGAATGGCCCGGCCGGGGTCCCGGAGGTCCCCGGACAGCCCGAGCCCTGCCATGACTCCCGTGACCGCCGGGAAAAAGATGGCGAAACCGACCCAGAAAGGGATGTCTCTTGTGGGCGGAATGTGTGGAAGGGGGTTTCCCCAGGCGTGGTATGACGCTCCTGCGGCAAGAGCCAGGAGGGATACGACGATGCAGATCATGACGGGGACCTGGGCTTTCAGGGCGAGCCGGGCACCGGCGAGGGAAAGACCGCCGACCAGAAGGACGATGATGAATGCGGCCTCCCGGACCGGTACTTCAGGCCAGGCGAAACGGACCGATTCGGCGAGACCGTAAGCATAGAGCGTTACGGAGAAGGTCTGGGAAAGGAAGAGGGGAAGGCCGATGGCGCCGCCGATTTCAAGCCCCAGGCTCCGGGAGATGATATAATAGGCCCCCCCGACGCCGACACGGGTATTGGTGGCCACGGAGGAGAAGGAAAGGGTCGTGACCAGGGTGATGGCATTGGCCAGGATGACGATGAGGATGACCTGGTACAGGCCCATGTGGCCCACGAGCCACCCGAAACGGAGGTACATGATGACGCCGAGGATTGTGAGAATCGTCGGCGTGAAAACCCCGAGGAAGGTTCCCAGCTTCCGGTCTTCGTTCTGATGGGCCATGACAGACGGTATATCCCAGGGAACCGGTCTTTTCAAGCCTTTCGAAGGGACGCTTCCGAAAGAACGACTTGACAACGGCCTTCAATCGCGTTCTACAGGGAAAAGAAAAAGCGAAAAGGAGGAATACCCATGACCGGGTGTCAATTTTGCGGACGATCCAGCCATCCCTTCGAGATCTTCCAGGAACGGTTCCGTCTCTGTAAACCCTGTACTCTCCGGGTGACCGTTCTCGAACAGAATCTGACGGAAGTGATCGAACTCATGGAGGAACTGTTCACGTATGGCCCCGAGCCGAAGCGGCTTCTCCGCCACTTTCAGTTTTACGGGAGAACCCTGGGGCGGCTCTTTGACGGTATCGCATCGGAAAAGACCAAGCGGAACCTCTTCACCATCCTTGCCCGGGCCTATACGGGATCCCCGGTGATTCTCGGCACGGATGCCTTTTTCGAAAACCCGGCCCTTCTTCGGGAAGTGAGGGAGGGAATCGGGCGGGATCATTACCTGCGGAAACTGTTCATGGACCAGGGCTTTGTTTTTTTCCTGGCGGGGGGGGAGGAGCCGCCGGTCCCGCTTCAAATGCGGGGAGAGCTGTCGGAAACCCAGGGTGTCTGGAATCTGGGAGAACAGTTCATCCTGGAGGAACTGGAAAAGGAGCCGATCAAAAGGGCCGACGGCGAGGACGATATTTTCTGACCGGAAGGAGGCGACCCCCCCCCTTTTTATTCGCCGTCGACGCGGATCTTGAAGAGGGGTTCACCGAATTCGACGGAGCGGCCTTCCTGGGCGTAAATTTCCCCGATGGTTCCATTCACCTCCACGACGATGTGGGTGTGCATCTTCATGGCTTCCATGATGAGCAGGATGTCCCCGTCTTCAACATAGTCCCCTACTTCCACATAAATCTGATTGATGGTGCCGCTGATGGGGGAGCGGATATCCCCGATCCGTCCGAGGGATTCAATCTCCGGCAGGGTGAGGGAAGACCGGAGCTTTTCCCGCTCCAGGGAGACGGCGACGGATTTTTCCGGTTTCGTCTCTTTTTCCAGGGGCACTTTTTCTTCCCGGAGGTCGGTGACTTTCGGCGTCTGATCCGTCGGGGCGTATCCCGGAACGGGTTCTTCGTAGTCGAAAACCTGGGGATGTTTTTCGATGTACGATGTGTCGAACCGGCTTTTCACGAAGTCGGGTTCGTCGCATATGGAAATGTAAAGGGGAATGGTCGTCCAGGGTCCGACAATGAGAAAATCCTCCAGGGCCCGTTTCAGGCGCTCCACGGTCTGTTTCCATTCATACCCGCGGACGGTGATCTTGGCGAGGAGGGAATCGTATTCCTTGGGAATGTGGTATCCCTGATAGATGAACTCGTCGAGCCGGACACCGGGACCGCCGGGCTGCTGATACCGTTCGATGGTTTTTCCCCCTTCGGGCATGAACCGGTTTCTGGGGTCTTCCGCATTGATCCGGACTTCGATGGCCTGGCCCTGAAGCCTGCGGTTTTCCTGTTTCAATTCCAGCGGGGCGCCCTCGGCGATCAGGATCTGCTGCCGAACGATATCGACGCCCGTGAGCATTTCCGTGACGGTGTGCTCCACCTGGAGGCGGGTGTTGACCTCGAGGAACCAGAATTCGTGCGTGTCCGGATGGACAAGAAATTCGAAGGTCCCGGCGTTTTCGTAAGAAACGGCCCTGGCGGCGCGGACGGCGGCTTCCTGGATGGATTCGATGACCGGGGTCGGGAGATCCGCCGGGGCGACCTCGAGAAGCTTCTGGTTCCGCCGCTGGATGGAACAGTCCCGGGTCCCGAGGTGGAGGACGTTTCCATGCTTGTCCGCCAGGATCTGGACTTCGATGTGTTTGGCGGGGCTGATGCATTTTTCCGCGTAAAGGGATTCGTCATTGAAGGCCGAAAGGGCCTCCAGCCGGGCGATGGGCATGGCTGTCTGAAGCTCGTCTTCATTTGAGACCTTGCGGATGCCTCTCCCCCCCCCTCCGGCCAGGGCCTTCAGCATGACGGGATATCCATGCTCCGCGGCAAACTCGGCGGCCTCCTCGATGCCGGTATTTCCCGGCGAAAGCTTGGTGGTTCCCGGAATGGTGGGGATTCCCGTCCTGGCGATCGCCTGGCGCGCCATGACCTTGTTTCCCATGTCGGCGATCACCTTGGGGGAAGGGCCGATGAAAATGATCTTTTCCCGTTCGCAGGCGGCGGCGAAATCGGCGTTCTCCGCGAGAAATCCGTATCCGGGATGGATGGCATCCGCCCCGGTCATGCAGGCGGCCCGGATCATTTTCTCTATATTCAGATAATCCTTCCTGGGACCGTCGCCGAGAAGGACCGCCTCCCGGACGTGGCGGAGATACAGGGCATTCCTGTCCGGGGTCTCGTAGACGACGACCGCTTCTCTTCCCATTTCCTTGACGGTCCGTACGATACGGAGGACGATTTCCCCGCGATTGGCTATGAGGATTTTTCTGATTTTTGCCATTCTGATCTCCTTCTCCCGGGATCCCGTTCATTTCCCGGCGGAATGACGAGGCTGTCCGGTCAGAGGCTGGAGGGCCTCACCGAAGGCCGTGTTTGTCTTCGGGCTGTTTTTCATATCATAAAATAATCGGAAATCCTATGGTAAATCCCGGTTTGTTCTGCACGAGCCATGCCGGGATGGCCCGGGGGCTTCCTGGATCCTCCGGTCAGGTCATCCTGCCGGGATTGCTTGATTTATGAGGAAGACGGCGGCGCCATGCCATGGCCGGAAGGGAGGGGCCGGCCGGAAAGGCCGTATAGGGTCCTTCGCAGATGGGTAAGAAGCTATGCGATCCACGGCGGGTACGTTCAGCGGAATCCACCGTCCCTTCCTGTTGTCCCTTCCTTGACTTGTTCCTCCTTTTTATCGATAATTTTTCAGGCCGTCAGAGATTGTCCACCGCCTTCTTTGCGACGTGGATTCCGGGGTCAGGACTATTCTCCCCGATGGCTGCGGCGTCAATGGAGAGGCGACGAAGATCCTGCAACGTATTTTTGCGGAAACCGGTCCGTCCAGGCGGGCTTTCCAGGAGAACCATGGAGGGGCCGGGTAATCCCGGGGAAAAACCATTGACGGATCAACCTTCCAGGAATGTCCTGCCATTCGCTGTCGCCGTGACGGGGATCTCCTCCATGGTGACTCAGATCGCCGTGACGAGGGAGGTGATCAATCTTTATTCGGGGAACGAGGTGGTCCTGGGGGTCGTTTTCTCCCTGTGGCTTCTCCTTGCCGGCGGGGGGGCCTGGCTGGGCCGCTTCGTCCCTTCTTCCGATACCGCCGGGAGACTGTTTCCCCCGGCACTCTGGGGGATCGCCTTTCTTCCCTTTGCCCAGATGGTCCTCCTGCGGTTCATGAAGGACAACTGGTTCACCCGGGGGGTCCATCCCGGCCTGGGGGACCTGATTCTCTGGACGGCCCTGATCCTGGTTCCCTATGCCCTTCTTTCCGGCGGGATCCTGACCCTGGCTTCGGTCCTCCTGTCGGAAGAAGGGGACGGCGGGAAGGGGATCGGCAGGGTGTATGTCGCCGACAGTGTCGGGGATGTTATCGGCGGGCTTCTTTTCACCTTCGCTCTCATTCCCTTTTTCAGCAATCTCCATGTCCTTTATGCTCCGGCTCTTCTGTGTCTCACGGCTTTCGTTCTTTTCCCGAAACGGGAAAAGGGCGGCAGGCGGGCGGCCCTTCCGGCTGCGATGACGGGCGTTCTGATCCTTCTCCTCATCGGGTTTTTCTCCCTGGACCGGGTCAGTCTCGCCTGGCTCTATGGGGGACAAGAAATTCTTGTTTACGACGAAAGCCCTTACGGCCGCGTGGTCGTCGCCGGCCGCCACGGCCAGGTCTCCTTTTTCGAAAACGGCGAGCCCCTTTTTTCCGTGCCCGATGCTTTCACCGCCGAGGAAAGGGTCCATTTTGCCCTGGCACAACTTCCACACGTGGAAAAAGTTCTTCTTCTGTCCGGAGGGATTTCGGGGACCCTTGCCGAGATCGGGAAATATGGTGTTTCCCTGGTCGATTATGTGGAACTGGATCCCGTGATGCTGAAAACGGGCCTTTCCTTTGTCCGGGAGCCTCTGCCGGATGCTGTCCGAGTTCATTTCGAGGACGGACGTAAATTCATCGAAGGGGCTGAAAATCGATATGACGCCGTCCTCATGGATCTTCCCGACCCCGCGTCCCTCCAGATCAACCGGTTCTATACGGTGGAATTTTTCCGGGCGGTGCGGCGGCTCGTCGGCAGGGACGGGGTCTTTTCCTTCGCCGTTTCCGGGGCGGAGAATTTCATCAGTGCCGACCAGGGACGTTTTCTGTCCTCCCTTCATAATGCCCTTGGAGACGTTTTTGATTACGTCCTCATCCTGCCGGGAGATGAAAATATCTTCCTGGCCTCCGGAAGGCCTCTTTCAACGGAGGTGGGGCGCCTCCTGGCGGAAAAGGGCATCCCGACGGCGTATGTGAACGACAACTGGCTCTCCGGGAGAGTGACGGCGGAAAGGCTTCTTCACGTGCAGCGGGAGATCGGAGTCACCGTTCCCCCGAACCGGGACTTTCATCCCACGGCCTTCCAGTACCGGATCCGCCTCTGGCTGTCCCTGTTCCAGGAGCGTTATGTGCCGGCCCTTCTTTTGATGTTCCTTTTATCGGGGGTCTATTTCCTTCGCCTCGACCGGCTGGAAAAGGTCATTTTCACAACGGGATTCGCGGCGGCGTCTCTGGAAGTCGTCCTCCTTCTGTCCTACCAGATTCTCCACGGCAGCATGTATGCCGGGATCGGCTGCCTGGTGGCCGCCTTCATGCTGGGCCTGGCCCTGGGGAGTTTCGGATCCGGACGCCTGCCCCGGGTTACCATGGACACCCTGCTCTTTCTGGAAGGGGCCCTCATTTTATTCCTTCTCCTCTATGTGTTTCTCATCCGGGCGGCGTCCTCCTGGCTGATTCCCGCGGCATTCGCTTTTCTTTCCGTCCTCCTGGGGGGACTTGCCGGCGCCGAGTTTCCCGTGGCCGGGCGGCTTGCCCGGACCACCCCGGAGAAAGCGGCGGGGTCTCTCTATGCCGCCGACCTCTTCGGCGGGAGCCTCGGGGCCCTTGCGGCGGGTCTCCTTCTCGTTCCCTTCCTGGGTATGGTGCAGGCCTGCCTTGTTCTGCTTTCCGTGAAGGGGTTGCTTCTCCTGGGGCTCCTTGTTAAAAGATAAGGGAGGGGAAGATGCCCATGAGCGATTCACCCATGATTTTTCCCGCCATGAATCGAAGGGACTTCCTTCGGTGGACCGCGGCCTGCGGAGCTCTTCTTGGCCTGCCCGGGGAAGCCCGGTGCGGGTGGTTTCTTTCCGGGGAGAAAAACAGAAAAACCGTCACGCCGAACGACGCTCCCCGGGAACTCTGGAAATGGTCACGGCGGGTTTACCACCAGGAAAGCCTGAAAAACGGCTACGTGAAGTGTCTCACCTGCCCGAACGAGTGCATCCTGCCCCCGGAGGCCCGGAGCCGCTGCCGGTCTCACGTGAACAAAAACGGAATACTCCATACCCTGGTCTATGGAAACCCCTGCGCCGTCCATGTGGATCCGGTGGAGAAAAAGCCCCTCTATCATTTTCTTCCCGCCTCCACCACTTTTTCCATCGCCACCACGGGCTGCAGCTTCAACTGCCTCAACTGTCAGAACTGGGAGATTTCCCAGGCCCGCCCCGAGGAAGTGAAATTCGATGATCTCTTCCCCGCCGCCGTCGTGGAAAAGGCCGCTGATACCGGATGTCGCTCCATTGCCTACACCTACTCGGAGGCGACGACCTTTTTCGAGTACATGATCGATACCGCCCGGATCGCCCGGCAGAAGGGAATCCGGAATCTCTGGGTGACCAACGGCTACATCCGCCGGGAACCGCTCCTCGACCTGTGCGGGGTTCTTGACGCCGCCAATGTGGATATCAAAGGGTTTTCCCAAGAGGTGTACGGGGAACTCATGGGGGGAAAGCTGTCCCCCGTCCTGGAGACCCTCGAATGCCTGAAGGAAAGGAAGATCTGGTTCGAGATGACGGCCCTCATCGTTCCCACCTACACGGACGACATGGAGCAGGTCCGGAAGATGTGCCGGTGGATCCTGGACCGTCTCGGGCCCGATTATCCCCTCCACTTTTCCCGGTTCCATCCCCGGTACCGTCTGACCCGTCTTCCCCCCACGGCCATCCCCTTTCTCGTTGATGCGAGAAAGGCCGCCCTCACCATGGGCCTCCGGTATGTCTACATCGGCAACATCCCCCCGGGGGAGTGGAACGACACCTTCTGCCCCGGCTGCCGGAAAGCCGTCGTCCGCCGGGAGGGCTACCGGATCCTGGAGAACGGGATGGCCGGCGGGAAATGCGGGTCCTGCGGAACCCCCGTCGCGGGGGTCTGGGCGTGAGTTTTTCTCCCGTTTTCTGTCGCGGGACGTCCTGCCGATCGAACCGCTTCACGACGCCCTTTTGGAGGATGCCCTTGACAAGGCGGAACGAAACCTGAACGGCATTATCCGCAAGCCCGCCCGATGGAGCCTGCGAGTGAAAATGCTGCGCCGCATCGCCGCGAAAAAAAGCGGCAGGCGGAAGAGGCGGCCCGGCGCGCCGCGCAAAGAAGCTGAAAAAGGGGCGAGACGCGGAGCGACCGGCTGCCGGACGCCGTATCCGGTACTTCCGGGAAGGGATGATGACCGGCCTCTATGTCGTCCCTCCGGTGATCAGGTAAAAATACGGCGGCCGGGGCGGTCGTTGGAGATGCGGTCCGTTTCATTCCCGGGACCTCCCGGGACAAGGGCCCGCTCGCGGACGTCGCCCTGAATCATGCCGCTGAAACGCCCGACTGCCGGGAGTGTCAGCCATATGGGAAAGGATCGGGGCCTGGAAACGCCTCCAGCGGAGCCCGGTCAGGTCCGAACATCAGAGACCCGGGCTCTTCACCTCAGGTAGCCGGGAAGGTCTTTTTCCTCCCGCCCCCGGAAGCTGCAGAGAATCGGGCAGGTCTTGCAGGGACCCTTCACGGCGGGAAGGGCCGGCTCCCCCTTGATCCCCTCGATGAAATCGAGGCAGGCGTTGACCTCGTCATCCGGACCGTCGACGACGAGGGTCACCGATCCTTCCGCGCCGCCGTAGCCGCCGGAGGCGAAATGAACGGCCTCAACCCCGAAAAGCTCCTCCAGGGCTTCCAGTTCGGTCACGACGAAGCCGTCGGCCACACAGGCCATGCCCACATGGGCTCCGATGGTCCGGCCGAGGGTGAGCCGCCCGCCCATCCGGGCCGCCTCGGGAACGGAGGGGATGAGCTTTTCCAGGCCCACGGGGTAGATCATGGTAATTCCCTGGGCCTTGGCGGCCATGTAGAACTGTCCCATGGTTCCTCCTGCGGGACTGGCCATGACGACACCGACACATCCTTCGGGGTCCACGGCATTGCCCCCCTTGAGAACAACGTCTCCGGGACCGAGCTTGTCGATGAGTGTCCCCGGCTCCACTTCGATGATTTCTCCCTTGTGGAAGGAAATGGGCCGCCCCCGGTTGGCCTGGTCCAGGGCGCACAGGACGCCCCGGATGATCTGGCCGGCCATGTATCGCTCCTTTTCAATCGGCTTTCCGAGGAGTTCCTCGGCGATGTAGGCGTTGGTGGAACCCCGGCCGACGAGAAGGTATCCTTCCGCCATGGCCTTCTGAACCTCGGGCATTTTAACGACCGCTTTGGCGATAAGCCGCTTCGATTCCGCCGGTGTGAGGGTGAACAGGGCTTCCATGGAGAAAACTCCTTTCTTCTTTAAGGTCCGTTTCTATCAGCCTCCATCAGCAGCAGCCGAGAAGGCCCTCCGACAAGCGAATGAGATTACTCTTGAAAAATATCCCGGAAACGACGGTACCTGTCAAGATTTAAAAAAGAGAAAACCTTTATGAATCTCCCCGGGGAATATGATAATCTCGATGAAATTTCATTTCGGGATGCCCTTGCCGGGCAGACCCCCGTTGTGAAAAAAGGAGGATTCCCATGCATGGCTTTTATTTCATGCTCCCCACCCTGCTCATCATCTTTGTTTCCCTTCTGATCGTCCGGGCCGGGGCGGTGGCCCTCATGCTGACGGGCGTGGATGAGAAGCGGGCCAAGTTCCAGGCCCTTTCGGCCTTTTCGGGGACGGGATTCACCACCCACGAGTCGGAAGCGATCGTGAACAATCCCGCCCGCCGGCGGATCGTTTCCTGGCTCATGGTTCTCGGCAACGCGGGGATCGTGACGGTCATCGTGGCCGGCACATCCTCCTTTGTGACGAGCCGGAAATACGACATCTCCTTCAACCTGCTTTTCCTCGCGGCGGGCCTTTTCCTGATCTACCAGCTGGCCACCCGGAAGAGGCTGATCCGCCGCTGGGAGACCTTTATCGAGGATCGTTTCCTCCGTTCCAGGGTTTTCGACGAAGCGGGAACGGAAGACCTGCTTCACTTCATTGAAGGATACGGCCTCGTCCGGCATATCGTCGATGAAAAATCGTCCCTGAAGGATTCGACGCTGGCGGACTGCCGCCTGAACGTCAAGGGGATTCTTGTTCTGGGAATCGAGCGGGAAGGCGCGTGGCTTCCCACCCCGAAGGCCGGTGAAGTCATCCATGAGGGAGACCGGCTTGTCATGTACGGTCCTTTGAATGTTCTGAAGGCCCGGCTCCGGGACGGGGACACGATTTGCGAGTTCGAGGAACCGCCCTCGCCCTGATCTCCGTATTTACAGGATCCGTCATTCCTGTTACGGAAGTTTCCGGTGATGGTGGAATCCGTCGGGGCCTTTGCCGGGGCGGAATATCGGTGCGGGAAAAGGAAGCCGCGGCCGGGTCTTCCCGGAGGAAGGAAATGAAGTGGAATGGATCGGGTCATGAAAATCATGAGGCTTCGGAAGTCCTTCCGGCCCGATGGCCCGGTCCGGCTCCAGGAGGTCGACATGGGGATCGCCTTCTGCCGTTTCGATCTCTCCGCGGGAGAACCGGGACGGCGGGGGATGTCGACTCTCGACGATCCGGGAATTTCCGGAGGAGATCGGGAATACCGGGCGACATGGGAGGGTGAAAAGACATGAGCGGAGAATTCGGCACGGAAAAAAGGAATCGGCGGGAAGCCGGAGGGCGGCCCGGAGGGGGACGCAATACCTGGATCCTCAAGGTATCCGCTGCCTTGCTGCTCCTTCTCCTTCTTCTTTCCTGCGCCTTCACGGCGAAGACCGGAATGTCCTCCGTGGAGATCACCCTTCTCCATGTGAACGACACCCACGGCCACATCGTCCCTTACATCGACAGGAGCGTGGATGAAACGAATCCCGTCAGCGGGGCCGCTTATGTCGCATCCCTCATCGAAGGGGAGAGAACGGAGAACCCGGAGGGAATCCTTCTGCTGTCGGGAGGGGACATGTTCCAGGGGACCCCCGTATCCAATATCTTCCATGGCAGGCCGGTCATCGAGGTCATGAACGCCCTGCGGTTCGACGCCATGACCGTGGGGAACCACGAGTTCGACTGGGGGCTTCCGGTCCTTGAGGAAATGGAAAAGGCGTCTGATTTCCCGTTTCTTTCCGCCAACGTGGTGGATGAAAAGGGACGATATCTTCCGGGCGTGAAACCCTACGTCCACCTGGTGCGGAAAGGGCTGAAAACGGCCGTCATCGGGCTCACCACTCCGGACACGCCCTATACCACCACGGCGAAGAATGTGGCCGGTCTCACGTTTCTGGAGCCGGAGAGGGTCCTTCCTCCCCTTCTGGAAAAGGTGAAGGCCGAGGGGGCGGCCTTCGTGGTCGTCCTTTCCCATCTGGGCCTCGAAGAGGACCGGAAGCTCGCCGCCGCCGTCCCCGGCATCCCCGTCATCGTCGGCGGACACAGCCACACCGCCGTCGATCCGCCCCTGGTGGTGAACGGCACCCTCATTGTCCAGGCGAAATGCTACGGGGATTATCTGGGCATCCTCCGTCTCCGGGTGGAAAGACGGACGGGTAAAATCCTTGATTATACGAAAAAAGGCGAACTGAAAACCGTTTACGCCCGGCCGGGGGATCCCCGGGACGGGAATGTGGCCGGGACCGTTGAAAGGTACCTGGAACGGGTCAGGAAGGAATTCGAGACCGTCGTGGCTGTGACGGACACGGCCCTGACAAGAAACCGGGAGGGCGAATCCCTCCTGGGAGACCTGGTGTGCGACGCCATGAGGGAATCCATGGGAACGCCCCTTGCCTTCTACAATGCCGGAGGCCTTCGGGCGGATATTTCCCCGGGGCCCGTCACCCTGGGCGATCTCTACACCGTTCTTCCCTTCGACAATGTCCTCATGGCCGTGGACCTCACAGGCGGGGATGTCCTGGAGGCGCTCGAACAGGGGGCCACCGGGGAGTATGGCGTCCTCCAGCTTTCGGGGATGAAGGTCCGGCTGGACCCGAGAAGGCCGGCAGGAAAGAGGGTGGTGGAGGCGTCGGTGGGCGGCCTCCCCCTGAAGGCGTCGGGGATCTACCGGGTGACGATTCAGGATTTCCTCGCCGGCGGCGGGGATCACTACCGGTCTTTTCAGAACGGGAAAAACGTTCAGAACGGCGAACTTGTCCGGGATGCCTTCGTCGCCTACATGAAAAGGCGCACGCCCCTCGACGCCCGTCTGGACGGCCGGATCGAAATGGCGCCATGAGGGAGGAGCGGATCACCGTGCATGTGAACGGCCGGCCTGTCCGGATCTTCCGGGGGCTCACGGTGAAACACGCCCTCCTGTCCCTCGACCAGGAACTGTATGAGGCCGCCGTGAGGGGGGAGCTTTTTCCGGAGGATGAAAACGGACACCCCCTCGGCCTGGAGGGGGGCCTTTCGGAAGGCGCGATAATTTACATGAGAGGAGAAAAACGCGGGTGATCCGTTCGTCCGGGCACCCTGGCGACGGACGATTTCGGGCATCGGATGGAGCATTCCATTGAGTTTCAGACCCTCCTCCTCCAGTCCCGGCTGCTCCGAGGCTGCCGGGGGACCCTCCTGGCCCACGAGACCTATGACGAAAAGGCGACGGGCAGCGCCGTCACTTATGCCTCCATGATTTTTCACAGGCAGGCCCGCGATTCCGCGATTCCGAATTCAGATTCCTGACCTTTCAGATCTCGAATTCGGCGACGAGAACCGTGTGGTCCGAGGGCTTTTCCGCCCGCCGGGGTTCCAGGTCGATCCAGGCTCCGGTGGACCGGGCGGCGAGGGGAGGCGTGGCGAGGATGTGGTCCACCCGCCAGCCCAGGCCCCGTTCCAGGGCCCCCCGGACGCGGTAATCGAAGAAGGTGTATTCTTCGGCTTTTCCCGGATGGTGTTTCCGAAAGACGTCTTCCAGACCCCAGGAGCAGAGGAAATCGAAGGCCTTCCATACTTCCGGGGTGAAGTCCGCGTGGCCCAGGAGGCGCTTCGGGTCGTGAACGTCTATTTTCTCCCGGGCGACGTTCAGGTCACCGCAGCAAAGCAGGGGTTTTCCCGGGCTGCCATGGCGGTCGAGGAGCGACCGGAGGCGGCTGAACCACTCGATCTTGTAGGCGAAGTCCGGATGTTCCCGGTCTTTCCCCTGAGGGACGTAGCAGTTGATCACCGTCATGGCCGGAAAAACGGCCCGGATCAGGCGGTTTTCGTCGGCGGGCCCGGAATCGTCGAAACCGAAAGACACTTCCCGGGGGGGTGACAGGGAGGCCACGGCGACCCCGTTGTAACTTTTCCCCCCCCGGCAGACGACATGATACCCGGCATTCCGGAAGTCCGCCTCGGGGAACTTGCTGTCCTCGACCTTCGTTTCCTGCATGCAGAGGATATCCGGCCGCTCCTTTTCCAGCCAGGATAAGACCACGGGCATCCGCGACCGGATGGAGTTGACGTTGAACGTGCCGACTTTGAATTGATTCACGGGCTCTTTCCTTTCAGAGGAGGATGGCGGTTCAATCCTACCATGGGATTTCCGGCAGCTCAAGGAGGTTGTCCCGCCACGGATTCCGGAAAAAGGTCTTTCTCCGGGATTTCTCTTGACAGAGGACGGCCTTTTTACATAAGTTTCGTGAAATACAAAGGGGGCGTCAAATCAGACAGCCGAAGGAGTTCTCTTTTCCCCCGTCCTCAAGCGGGCGGGGGCCGGGGAATTGCTTCAGCCGCCCCGGGAGGACGGAGAACGCATGGCCGGTGAGCCGGGAAACGGGAACAATCGCAGGAAAAAAAGGACCGCCGTCCTGATTTTCCTGGTCATCGCCGCTTTTGCCGTGGCGGGGATCTTTACCTATCGGGCTTACAGCAGAACCCATATCACAACGGATGACGCCTTCATCTCCGGAAGGATACACGTCGTTTCCTCCAAGATCCCCGGGACGGTCCAGACCATTCACGTGGAGGACAACCAGTTCGTCCGGGCCGGCGACCTCCTTCTGGAAATCGATGACCGGGATTACGATGTCCGGGTCCGGGCGGCCTTTTCCGCCGTGAATTCGGAAAAAGCCAAGCTTGCGGAAATCGGCACGAAGATCGAAGTGGCGCAAAATCAGCTTTCGGAGCTCCGGTTCCGGGTGGAAACGGCAAAGGCGCAATTAAGACTTCAGGAAGCCAATTTCCGGCAGGCGGAAGCGGATCTGAAGCGGGCGGAAGCCCTGTTTGCCAAGGATATTCTGCCGCAGGAGCAGTTTGACAAGGCGAAAACGGGGTACGCCGTCGCCATGGCCCAGGTGGATTCAGCCAGAAAACAGCTCGATCAGAGCGAGGCGGCCACGGAAACCCAGAAGGCCCTGATCAACCAGACCGAGTCGGCCCGGCAGGCCCAGGAGTCGGAGGTCCGGCAGCAGGAAGAAGTCCTGAAGGCGGAGGAACTGAAAAAGAGCTACACGAAAATATTTGCGCCGTCGGACGGGTACATTACCAGGAAATCGGTGGAAACGGGAAACCGGGTCGGAGAGGGCCAGTCCCTCATGGCCGTCGTTTCTCTCGAAGATATCTGGGTGACGGCGAACTACAAGGAAACGCAGCTGGAAAACGTCAGACCCGGCCAGAAGGTGAGAATCCGGGTGGATTCCTATCCGGGGAAAGTCTTCGACGGCACGGTGGAAAGCATCATGGCCGGGACGGGTTCGGTCTTTTCCCTCTTCCCTCCGGAAAACGCCACGGGAAACTACGTCAAGGTCGTTCAGCGGATTCCGGTGAAAATCCGTATCGACAACAACGGCCGGGCCGCCCACGTGCTGCGGGTGGGAATGTCCGTGGTGCCTACAATCCTGACGGAAGACAGGTCATGAGGCGATTCGTTCCTTTCTCTTTTCCGGTTTACCCATGAACCAGGCCCCGAACAAGTGGATGATCGCTTTCACCGTGATGCTCCCCACGCTCATGGTGATCGTCGACTCGTCGGTGGTGAACGTCGCCCTCGATCATATCCGGGGAAGTCTCTCCGCGGGCATCGACGAGGCCACCTGGTCCATCACCTCTTACCTGGCGGCCAATGCCGTCGTGATTCCCATGACGGGATGGCTGAGCCGGCTGTTCGGGAGAAAACGGTATTTCATAACCTCCATCTGTCTTTTCACCTTCAGTTCCCTTTTTTGCGGAATGGCGTGGAACATCGAGAGCCTTGTCTTTTTCCGGGTTCTCCAGGGGATTGCCGGGGGAAGCCTTCAACCCATATCCCAGTCGGTTCTTCTGGAATCCTTTCCCCGTTCCCAGCATGGAATCGCCATGGCCATTTTCGGGGGAGGGGTCATGTTCGGCCCCATTATCGGGCCCCTTTTAGGGGGGTGGATCACCGACAACTGGTCCTGGCACTGGATTTTCTTCATCAACATTCCCATCGGGGCGGTCTGCGTCCTCCTGACGATTGCCTTCGTCTTCGACCCCCATTACATGCAGCGGACGAAAATGAAAATCGACTACCTGGGGCTTTTCTTCCTCGCTCTGTGGGTGGGGGCGCTCCAGATGATCCTCGACCGGGGGCAGGGAAAGGACTGGTTTTCTTCCGAGTTCATCGTCTGGCTCGCCATTGTCTCTCTTGTCGCCTTCGGATTCTTCCTCATTCTTGAAATGTACGCAAGGGAGCCCATCGTGGATCTCCATATCCTGAAAAACTACTCTTTCACCATCGGCACCACGGTCATGTTTTTCGTCATGATGAATCTTTTCGGGAGCATCGTCCTTCTTCCCGTCTACGTGCAGAACCTCATGGGGTACACGGCCTCCCTGGCCGGGTTTGTCCTGGCCCCCGGGGGGGTGTCGAGTCTCATCGCCATGCCCGTCGCGGGGCTCCTCGTTTCCCGGGTCAACCCTAAATTCGTTGCCGTGACGGGGATCTTCCTGGTCTCCTATTCCACCTGGCTCATGTCGGGCTTCACCCTCCACGCCGATTTCTATTCCATCCTCTGGCCCCGGGTGGTCATGGGCGTCGGCATGGGATTCGCCTTCATCCCGCTGACAACCCTCACCCTCTCCCACCTGCCGAGGGAAATGATGGCCAATGCCACATCGATCTACAACCTGGTCCGAAATATCGGCGGGAGTTTCGGCGTGGCCATCGCTGCGACGATCCTCACCCGGCGCGCCCAGTTTCACCAGGCCCGCCTGGTGGATCACCTGACGCCCTTTGATCTTCCTTATGCCGAGGGTCTGTCGGGGATGACCCGGATGCTCGAAAGCCAGGGAATGGGGTCCTGGGCCGCCCAGGAGGGCGGCGGCGGGGTCATTTATGAGGAGCTTCTCCGGCAGTCTTCCATGTATTCCTTCAACGATGTTTTTTACAGCCTCTCGGTGGCCCTCATCCTCATGATTCCCCTGGTCCTGCTGATGAAACATTCCCGGGTCGAGGACGAACCGGCTTCGATGCCTGTGAAATAGGGGTTCTTTATTGCGGGGCGGGAAAAAGGCGGCTCCCCTCTTTTTCGAGCACCCGGACGCAGGCGTCGACGATCGGAGGATCGTACAGTTTGCCTTTGTTCTGCTTGATTTCCTCCAGGGCCTTTCCCATCCCCAGGGCCGGCCGGTAGGGACGGTGGGAGGCCATGGCGTCCACCACGTCGGCCACGGCGATGATTCTTGATTCGAGGTGGATATTTTCTCCCTGGAGGCCTTTCGGATATCCCGTGCCGTCCAGACGTTCGTGATGCTGCAGGACGATCTCGGCGATGGGCCAGGGAAACTCGATATCCTTCAGGATATCGAAACCCGCCTCGGGATGGACCTTGATCAGGTTGTATTCCACCTGAGAGAGCCGGCCCGGCTTGGTCAGGATTTCGGAGGGGATGTTGATCTTGCCGATGTCGTGAACAAGACCGGCGAGGCGCATGCCGTCCATCCGATCGGAGGGGAGATGGAGATCCTCCCCGATCAGGCAGGCCAGCTGGGTGACCCGCTTCTGGTGTCCCGCTGTGTAGGGATCTCTTATTTCCAGGGCCCGGGAGAGGACGCTGATCGTGTCTTCGAGGCTTTTTTTCAGGCGGAGGAAACTCTGCTTCAACTCGATTTCCATGCGGGTTCGAGAAGCGGCGTTTTCTCGTTCTCGAAGCACCCTTTTCAGGCGGATGACCAGCTCCTTGAGGCTGATGGGCTTCTGCATGAAGTCACTCGCCCCCTCGGCGATGACGTCCTCGAAGAAATAATCCTCCACGAATCCCGTCATGACGATGACGTTCGCTTCAAATCGTTCCCGGATCTTTTTCGTCAGTTCGATCCCGTTCATCCGGGGCATGGCAATATCGGTGATGACCACGTCTACGGGTTCCTTTTCAAGGATTTCGAGGGCTTCCAGCCCGTTTCCAGCCGTCCGGCAGAAAAATCCAGCCGTTTTCATGACCCTCTCGATCATGATCCGGATGGGTTGTTCGTCATCCACAATCAGTATCCGAGCGCTTTGAAATTCAAGCTTCTCCATGCTTTCCCATCCTTTCTATAATGCCCCTGTTTCAGGACCCTTCGGCGATTTTAAATCAACCGTTGCGAATCGTCAAAGACCATCCCTCCATTATCCGTCGCCAATCCAGAATCCGGAGTTGATCTTTATATTGTTTGACCATATTCCGCAGTTTTTGTCCGGGTTCGTGGACGGCGCGCTCCGTCCGGCGGACGCTGGCGGCGGTCTGCAAGAAATTCGAAGGCCTTCCGGTTGGCCAGGGTCAATTGTTGCCCCTTCCGTTTCCTGATGATGGCGTATACCAGCATAAGACCGATGCCCGTCCCTCGTTCCGATCCTCTCTCCATGCTCCAGAGCCGGGGTCTCATGTCACTTCCGTTCCTTCCGAACCGATTGTATGGTGGCGATCAGCTCGTCTTTCAGGACGGGTTTGGTAATCAGGGCGCTGACGCCCATGGACCGGGCCTGTTCCTCGTTGATCCTGGTACTGAATCCCGTACAGAGAATGATCGGGATTCCGGGCCGTGTCTTGAGGATTTCACGGGCAAGGACATCGCCCGTCATGCCCGGCATGGTGATATCGGTGATTACCAGGTCGAAGGCGTCCGGGTTTTCCCGGAAAAGATTCAGGGCGCCGATGCCGTTGTTCTGGAGCATCACCTGAAATCCCAGGCGATCGAGCATTTTTCCCGTCATTTCCAGGAGGGCGGGCTCGTCGTCCACGAGAAGAATGCATCCCTTCCCGGTGAAGGCGGTGGTTGTCTGCGCCCCTTCCGTCTTTTCTTCCTCTTCGATGACCGGAAAATAAACCTGAAAAATCGATCCCTCCTCGGGGACGCTGTATACGTTTATCGTCCCTCCGTGATCATTGACGATGCCGTGAACGAGGGAGAGTCCCATGCCGGTCCCTTCCCCCCGTTTCTTCGTGGTGAAGAAAGGCTCGAAGATCCGGGGAAGGATTTCCGGCGGGATGCCCTTACCCGTGTCCTGGACGGTCAGACAGACGTGTTTTCCCGGCTGGATTCCGGGATGAAGGGATATAAAGGATTCGTCGAGGAGGACGTCTTTCAGGGTGACCGAAATGAGGCCGCCCTTCTCTTCCATGGCGTGGGCGGCGTTGGTGGACAGATTCATGAGGATCTGGTGGATCTGGGTGGGATTGGCCAGGATGAAGGAGTTGCTTTCTATGTCCTGGCGGATTTCGATCGTCGAGGGAAGGGAGGCCCGAAGAAATTTGAGACCTTCCTTGAGGATGAGCTTGACCTGGAGGGGGAGCTTCTCCTGTTCCGTCTGACGGCTGAACGTCAGAATCTGCCTGACCAGGTCCCGGGCCCGCCGTGAGGCCGTGATGATCTCCTTCAGATCCAGATCCAGATCGTTTTCCCCGCCGCTGCGGTCCAGGGCAAGTTCCGCATATCCCATGATCGCGGAAAGAATATTGTTGAAGTCGTGGGCGATGCCTCCCGCCAGGGTGCCGATGGCCTCCATTTTCTGGGACTGGAGAAGACGTTCCTTCAGCTTCTTCTGTTCCTCTTCGATGGATTTCCTCTCCGTGATTTCCATGGAACTTCCGAGGAGGGCCGGTCTGCCGTCGAAGGTGATGGGGGCGAGAGCTTCGAGGATCCATCGCGTTTCTCCCTGCTTGGTGAGGATGCGGAATTCGTGGGGGCCATGCTCGGTCCCCGACAGCCTCTTTTGAGTATACTCGATCACCGACGGCCGGTCCTCGGGGTGAACGATCCGCAGGGAGCGCTGTCCTGAAAGTTCATCGGGCCGGTAGCCGGCAAACCGGGCGGCGTTCTCGTTCACATAATGGAAGACGCCGTCCTGAATAACGTAAACGCCGCTGAACGACTTTTCCGCGAGAGTCCGGTAAAGATACTCCATGTGGATCTGTCCGGAAATGTCGTTGATGATGAAGATTACATCGGTGACGAGGCCCTTTTCGTCGAAGAGGGGGGCGCCGTGGATGTCCAGAAAGACCCTCCGGCCGTCGGGCCACTCGATGGCATGGCGTACACCATAGACCGCCTGCCTTTCCCGCATGACCCTGGAAAAGGGAAGGTCCTCCTCCGGGATGGGCTGCCCTTCGTAATCGGTGTTCTTCCAGGCCGGGTCATCGTATGTGCGGTCGAGGACCTCTTCCTGTTTCAAACCGAAGATTTCCTCCGCCCGGCGGTTGGCGTAAGTGACCTTTCCGTTCTGATGGACGATGACGATCCCGGCGGGGCTTGTCTTCATGATCCGGTCAAGCATGGTCCGTTCCCGAAGCAGCCATTCTTCGGCGAGTTTTCTTTCCGTAATATCCCGGGCGACAAAGATGGCCGCCTCCACCCTTCCTTTCCGGACGAGGGGGGACCCTTTGATCTCGAAGAACCGCTTGATGCCGTCCTGTGAAACGAGGGTATTGACGAAGGATTCCGGGGAACCCCCGGAAAAGAGATGTTCCGAGGTCTCCCGGATGGCCATGACTCCCAATTTCTCGAGGAAGGGGAGGTTGTCCAGCGTCTCTCCGAGAAGGGGGCCCGGAGAATATCCCAGGATGGTTTCCATGGACGGGGAGAGGGTAATGATCCGGTATCCCGGATCTATGGAAAAAATGATGTCGGAGACGTTTTCGAAATGAAGCCGGTACCGCTCTTCGCTTTCTTTGAGCCTTTTTTCGGTCAGGATTTTTTCTCTTTCGAGTTCCATGTTCCGCAGAGCGAAGGCGATATCGCCGGCCACCTCTTCAATGAGTTCCGACTCTTCCTTCCCGATGGGCATTCCCTTTGCCATGTGAACCGAAAGAAGTCCGAAAACCCGGGATCCGCATTCCAGCCGGATGATGGCCCGGAGACCTTCCCTGTTTTCCGGCAGGCCCATGTCGGGGAGAAAGGAAGTGAACGGAGGTTCGCAAAGATGGGTGCCGGGTCGCTCCAGGGCTTCCTTCAGGGGGTTCGGCCTATCCTTTTCCATGAGATGTGACCTCAGAAGGGTTTCCGTGGACGGGTCCAGACCGGACTGGACCAGGTTCCGGAACCGTCCGCCTTCGTCGATCAACATGATCCAGACGATCAGGTAACCCGTGGTCCTGCTCAGGATCCGGCAGGCCTCATGGATCATGAAACCCGGGTCCTGCTGCTTGACAATGAGCTGGTTGATGTCCCGGATCGACCTGAGAACATTGTTCAGGTGCGCGATCGTTTTTGTTCTTTCCCGGATTTTTTCCTCCAGGGCCTCGTTGAGCCTTCTCAGCTCGTCTTTCGTCGATGCCAGGGTCTTATTGGCTTCGGCGAGTTCCGAATTTTTCTGAATGGCGTTTTCGAAGGTGGAAAAAAGAAGGTCGATGATCTGCAACCGGTCGGATGTGATCTTGTGTCTCTGCCCCTTGAAAAAAATTTCGATTCCCACGTCGGATCGCTGGCTTTTTCTCAGTTCCTTGTTGAGGATGACATGGCGCACCCGGGACAGGAGGAATTTTTCGTTGTAGGGCTTGGTGATGAAGTTGTCCGCCCCGCTCTGGAGGCCGGCGATGACATCCTGGGGGTCCGAAAGGGCGGTGAGTATGATGACGGGGATGTCCCTGAGCCGGGGATTATCCTTCATTTTCCGGCACAGCCCGTAGCCGTCCATGACAGGCATGAGGATGTCGCTGATGACGAGGTCGGGGGTGACGGTCTCGAGCTGCTTCAGGCCCTCCTCGCCGTTTCTTGCCAGGACGGTTTGATATCCCGCCTTTTTCAGGAGATAGTCCAGCTGGGCAAGCTGGGTGGGGCTGTCCTCCACGATGAGAATGAGGTTTTTACTTTCCTGATTCATTGAAACCATGTCCGGTGTCCCCTTTTCTCAGGCGCCTCCCTGAGCGTTTTCTTGGCCTCGGTCCGTGAAAGCGTCTTTACTGCGGCTAAACGAAGCGGGGCAGAACGAGGGCTATGCCGTCAGGCGACAGAATATACCGGGCGGCATCCTGCTTGAGGGCTTCCCCGGGCATGCCGAAGACGATGGAACTCTCCCGGTCCTGAATGATGGTCAGTCCCCCCCGGTTCTTTATTTCCTTCAATTCCTTTGCCCCGTCCGTTCCCATGCCCGTGAGAAGGATGCCGATCGCATCGGAGCCGTAGGATGTTGCGATGGACGCCAGAAGATGGGAGGCGGAGAGGGTGACGTCGCCGGAATCCTTGTAAGGGGACAGGCGAATGAAGCCTTGAAGGTCGACTCCCATGAAGTAATCCTCCGGAGCGATGTAAACATTCCCGGGTTCGGTCTTCTCCCTTTCCTGAGCGATTCGGACAGGCAGGGTGGAAACGCCGTTCATCCACTCGACGAACCCCTTGAGAAATCCTCGGGCGATGTGCTGGACGATCAGAATGGGAATGGGAAAATCCCGGGGCAGTTTGGAAAGAATGTCGTGATAGGCTGACGGTCCTCCCGTCGAAGCGGCCATGGCGACGACGCGGTACCGGAAAGGCGATGTCGCCTTTTTTGCTGCGGCGCCGCTGTTCGGCGGGTCTGCCTTCCTGACGGAATTTTCCCTGCGCCGTACGACCTTCACTTCCGACATGAGCCTGACCGTGCGGATCAGCTCCCGGGAATGTTCTTCAAAATTCTCGTGACAGGGACTGACAGGTTTCTGGATGACCGTCAAAGCCCCGGCCTCCATGGTTTTGAAGATCACGTCGGCATCCTGCACATCATACAGCCCGGTGACGAGAACGATCGGGATCGAATAAAGGCTCATGATCCGCCGGGTAAGTTCGAAACCGTCCATCCCGGGCATCTGGATGTCCATGGTGATCAGATCCGGTTTCCTCCGGCTTAAAAAATTCAAGGCGTCCTCGCCGTTATCAGCCGTTCCGATAACGGCGATTTCGGGATCCCTCCTGAGGATGTGGACAATGAGCTCCCGGGCCGTGGGGGAGTCCTCAATGACGAAAACTCTTATCATCCTTCACCTTTCATTGATCTAAAGGAGTTTTTCAATCACTTCGAGCAGGTTGTTCTGGTCGAAACTGCTTTTCACGATGTAGGCGTCGGCGCCGACATCGATGCCCCTTTCCCGGTCTTCCCGGGATTCCAGGGCCGTGACGAGGACGACGGGAAGCTCGGAAAGCTTCCTGTCGGAGCGGATTTTGGTCGTGAGCTCGAACCCGCTCATCCGGGGCATGTCCACATCGGAGACGACCAGATGAATCTCTTTTTCCTTGAGTTCGGTATAGGCATCGAGGCCGTCCACCGCCGTGTGGACCCGGTAGCCTGCGGCCTCGAGAATGTTTTTCAGAAGCATCCGGGATGTGATCGAGTCTTCCACGACGAGAATCGAACGGATTTCCTGGTCTCCGACTTCGGAAATTATTTTTTCTTCCTTTTCCGGGGCCGCTTTCACGACATGGCGGATCAGCTCGGGGATGTCGAAAATGGGAGCGATTTTTCCCGAACCGAGAACCGTCGCTCCGGCGATATTGGGGATCCGGGAAAAGGGTTTTCCCAGAGGCTTTACCAGGATTTCCTGCTCCTGGAGGATGTCATCGGCCGTGAAGCCCATGACTTGATGACCATGGACGGCCACGAGGACGGGAAACTCGTTATTCGTGACGTCCCTTCCGTTGGATCGGATCAGATCCGCCGTGTGAACGCAGGGGATGGTCCTCCCGTTCAGGGTAAAAGTGTCCCGGTTTTCCACGGTATGGAGGTTTTCCTTTTTCAATCGGACGATGCGGTCGATATAAAAGGTCGGGAAAATATACTCTTGTTCGGCAATCCGGACGATGATCCCCCGGAAGGCCGACAGGGTGACCGGCAACTCGATGACAAAGGTTGTTCCCTTGGATCTTTCCGAAGAAACGGCGACGGTTCCCCCCATCTCCTCGACTTTTTCCTTGACGATAGCCAGGCCGAGACCCCTTCCCGAGAGATCCGTTATGAGGGCGCTTGAAGAGGTTCCCGACTGGAAAATCAGGGAAAAATTTCCGTTCCCCCCTCTTTCCGCTTCCTCCCGGGATATGACGCCCCGCTTGAGGGAGATCCGGATCAACTGATCCATGTCGATGCCCGCTCCGTCGTCGGAGATCGTGAGGCGCACTTTGTTGTCCTGGAGTCTCGTCACCTGAACGGTGAGGGTTCCTTCCCGCGGTTTCCCCAGGAGCAGGCGGTCTCCCGGTTTTTCGATGCCGTGATCCATGCTGTTCCGGGCGAGATGAAGAAGAGGGGTCCTGAGTCCTTCGAGAATCCGCCGGTCCATTTCTATCTCTTCTCCCGAGATGTGGATCATGGCCTCTTTCCCTTTGTCCCGGCTCAGGTCCCGGATGATTCTGGGCAGCATCTCCACGATAGTGGAAAAAGGGATCATCAGAAGGTGTTTGGCTTCCTCCAGAAGGGCTCCTCCGGTCAGTGCCAGGAACTCTTCGTCATGGTCGGCCGATCGTTTCACTTCCGAGAGCCGCGTTTCCAGTTCTCTCAGTTGATAATAGGCGAAATCCATGAAATCCAGGATCTTTGACGTTTCGCCGTGGCTTGCGCTTCCGGGGGTCTCTTCCATGCTTTTCCGTTCCAGGGTGCGTTCGAGATTTCGGAGGGAAGGGAGGGTTTTCTGCCAGGCCGCCCGCATCCGGGTGGCTGCGGAACGTATCTGGCTGATTTCTCCGGACCGCTCCTGGAGAGAGAACCGCAGGGAAAAGAGTTCTTCCACCTGCAGGAAGAGATCTTCGATCCTTTTCCCGGGAACGCGAATCGTGTCTCCCGCAGCCGTCGGAATCCGTTCATTGGGGCGAATCCTTTCCGCTGATTCCTCCCGATCCTTCCGGAGGGGTTCCTGGTTCGGGATGGAGGCTTCCCCGGCGGGGATTCCTTTTTCGAAGGCCCCGATTTTTTCAAGGAATGATGCTATCTTGCCCCCTCCTTTCTCCTTCCCCTCATCGGAAAGCGTTATTTCCCGGAGAAGGTCCGTGGACTGGTGCAAAAGGTCGAACATTTCGCTGTTAAACTGAATAAATTCGCTTTTCAGGGCGGAAAATAGATTTTCAAGCCCCTGGCAGAGAGATTCCGCTTCGGCGAGATGGACGGCCCGGGAAGCCCCCTTCAGACTGTGGAAATTCCGGTATACGCCTTCCAGGAGTTTGCCCTTTTTTTCCGGGGGCGGGTTTTTTTCGATTTCCAGAAGACCGGTCGAGATCGATCTCAGGTTCTCTTCCGCTTCGACCCGGAAAGTTTCCATCAGTTTTTTCAGAAACTCATCCTTGTCGGTCATTTGTTCCGCTCCCTTTTCCCTTTCCCGTTCAGGGTCATACTTTGTAGCGATTCACCATATGCTGCAGTTTTTGTCCGAGGTCGTGGAGGTCGTGGACGGCGCGCTCGGTCTGGCGGACGCTGGCGGCGGTCTGGGCGCTGGCCTCCTTGATGCTTTCCATGGCCTGGGCGACCTGGTCCATGCCCGCGAACTGCTGCTGGGTGGAGGCGGCGATCTGAACGGCCGCGTTGGCCGCCTCGGTGATGCTTTCATCGAGAGACCGGATGGCCTCCCGGGCCTGCATGGAGATCTTCACCCCCGCGTCGACGGCCTTGCTGCCCTGCTCGGTGGACATGACGGCGGAGCCGATGGCCTTCTGGATGTCGTTCAGGATCGTCCGGATCTGAGCGGTGGACTGCTTGGACTGGACCGCCAGGCTCCGCATCTCCTGGGCCACCACGGAAAAGCCCTTGCCCTGCTCCCCCGCCTTGGCCGCCTCGATGGAGGCGTTCACCGCCAGGATGTTCGACTGCTCCGTCAGGTCGCTCACCGTGGCGATGATCTCCCCGATGGCCTGGCTCTGTTCGCTCAGCCGGATGACCGTGTCCGCCACGGACCCCATCTGCTCCCGGATCCGGTTCATCCCCTCGATGGCCTCCTGGATGGACCGGAGCCCCTCCCGGGAAATCTCGGCGGTCCTCCGCCCCGTGTCGGAAACGTGTCTCGCCTTCTGGGCGGTGACGGAGGACGTCTGCTTGACCTCCTCCACGGTGGTGGACGTTTCGCTCACCGACGTGGAGGTCTCCACGGCGCCGGAGGTCACCTGGGCCATGGAGGCCATGATCTCGCTGCTCGAGGAGGCGAGGACGTTGGCCGCCTCCAGCATCTCCCGGATCTGATTCCGAAGATTCGAAACCATGGCGGCCAGGGCGTTGCCCATGATGTCCTTGTCCGACCGGGGCCGTGCCTCGGCGAGGAGGTTCCCCCCGGCGATCTGGTCCGCCACCGCCGCCTGTCCCCTCAAGGCCTCGATCATTCCGATGAAGGTCCTCGACAGGGTGCCGATTTCATCTGTTCTCCCCGCCACGTCCAGGCGGACGCCGAGATCCCCGGAGGAAATCCGCTCCGCCGCCGCGACCACCTCCCCCAGGGGCCGTGTCAGTCCCCTGGCGAATCCGGTGAAGAAAACCGATCCGAGGATCAGGGCCGCGACGCCCACGGCGAGGATGATCCCCCCCATCTTCTTGGCCGGCGCGATAAGCTCCGCCCGGGGCACGGAGGTCACGACGGACCATCCCGTAAGCGGCACCGGGGCGAAGGCCGCCACCTTCTCCACGCCGTCCAGGGTGTATTCGGCGATACCTGTATGGCCGTGCTTCGTTTCCGTGGCGATGGTTTCCATACCCTGAATCTCCGCGATGTTCGCCTTCAGGATGTTTTCCTTCACCGGGCTGGTGATGTACAGCCCCTCGTGATTGACGATATAGGCGAAACCGGCTGTGCCGACCTCGATGGCGTCCACAATGTCGGTCAGATAATTCAACCACAGGGCGATGACGGAGGCGCCGGTGATATCCTTCCCGTCGGCGGTGTAAACCGGGTAGGCCACCGTACAGATGAGCTTGCCCGTCGCTTTCGAGAAGACCACCGATCCCACGGCGGGGATTCCCGTGAGCGCTTTTTTCAGGTAGTCCCTTTCTGAAAGGTCAAGGCCCCTGAATTTTCCGCTGTCACTTGAGGCGAAGATTCTTTTCGTATTTCTGCCGACCAGGGAGAGGCTCGAGAAACGGTCCCCGGCGGCATCCTTCATCCGGGTCAGTTCCTTCTCGACGGCGGCGATTTCTCCTTCGCATTTTCCCGGGCCTTCCCGGAACACTTTTTCCGTTGCCGCAATAGCGCTGTTGGTGAAGGAAATATTCCGCGCCGTGACCAGTTGTTCCTCCATGCCCATTTCCAGGGCCCCGGCCATGCTCTCCGCCAGGGTTGTAAGATTCCTCTCCGCCTCATTCGTATAGGTCCGTGTCGACTGGTAGAAAGAAACGATTCCGATGATCGCGATAGGCAGGACAATGGCCAGGATTCCCCCGGCGAGGAGCCGGTTCCCAATTTTTGTCTTTTCCATGGTTCCTTTCTCCTTAGCAGGGTAATGAAGGTGTCTCCAGAGCCACGATCCGCCTGTCTTCGAAGATCCGGTGTCCGTCGAGGAGGATCATTTGCTCCGCCGTGATTCCGAGGATGAAGCTTTTCAAGGTTCCGTGGGGCAGGGTGGGGGGGGTGCCGATCCGTTCCCTGGGGATCCTCTGGATGCCGAGGATCTCGTCCACCACGATGCCGATTTCAAGGTCTCCCTCTCCGATCCGTATGACCCGGTTGAATTCCGTGAGCCCCTTCGGGGGAAGACCGAAAAACTGTTTCAGATCCACGATGGCGAGGATCTGTCCCCTCACGTTCATGACGCCGAGGAAAAGGGGAGGCGTGAAGGGGATTCTCGTAACGTTCCGGAGAGGGTGGACCTCCCGGACACAGGTCGTTTCCAGGGCATATCGTTCGTAGGAAAGAAGGAAGACGAGCGCTTCCAGGATTGAAGAGGTTTTCTCGGGGACCGTCTTTGCCCCGGAGAGCACCCGGGCCCGCCGCCTGAGAATGTTCCGCTTTTCTTCGGCAACATCCGTCCTTTTTTCTTTCATGGGCCGTCCTTTCAGAGTATCTGCATCATTGACCGGATGATTTCCTCGAATCGTCCCGCTGTGATCCCCTCGGACTCGGGGACGATGTCATCGGGTTTCGAACCGGCAAGGCACTTCAGGGCATTTCGAAAATGTTTTTGTGACTCTTTTGGTTTTTTCTTTCGAAACAGGACGTTTCCCAGGGCAAAATGCGCCAGGGTGAAGTCCGGATCGATATAAAGGGCTTTTTTCAGGGCCCCCAGGGCATCGTCCGGTTTTCCATTTTCCTCCAGGATCGTGGAAAGGATGAAATAGAGCCGGGCATTGGTTTTCTCCAGTTTCAGTGTTTCGAGGCACCAGGCCTCCGCATCGTCCAGTCGTCCCTGGTTTGCATGAACCCGGCAGATCAAGGTACCCACGGGGACGGACTTGGCGCCCGATTCCCAAAGGGATTTAAGAAGGTTTTCCGCTTCCCCGTAGCGGCCGGTGTCGTAATGTTTCGAGGCCTCCCGAAAGCCCGCATCTCCGTTTTCCGAGGACCCTTCTTCCCTTCCGGCGGTTCCGGGCCGTCCCGCTTTTCCGGAAGGGCCGTCCCGGGATGTTGCGGGATCCGGGTTGAAGTCCGGTGCCGGCCGGCCGCCCGAAGCAGCATGATTGATGCTCGCAAGGTCTTTCAGAACCACGGTTGTCGGCCGGAACGGTATGGCTGCCGGCTGTTCCTTTCCCTGCCGGTTTTCTTGAATTTCCGCTTCCATCCGGCTTTGCGGCATCTCTTTTTGATGGAGGGAAGCACCGGGAAACCTTTTCAGCTTCAGCCCGGCGTTAAAGGCCAGCGGGGTCTCCACGGGGCTGACGATCAGCCATCCTTTTTCCACGAGGGAGCGGTGAAACCGCTCCAGGACGGCCTGCAGGAGGTCAGGGGTAAAATACATGAGGACATTCCGGCAGAAGATCACATCCATGGCGTTTGTATTATTGAGGAGGTTGGGATAGGCGTCTTCGGCGAGGTTCAGGTATCGGAACTGGACCATTCTTCGGATGTCCTCCCGAAGGTGGTACCTGGAATCCTGCCGTTGTTCGAAATACTGGTCCTGGACCCAGGGGGGCGTATTCCGGAAGGACCATTTGGTATAACATCCTTCCTCGGCCTTCCGGAGGAACCGGGGGTTGATGTCCGTTCCCAGGATCGTGATGTTCCAGTTCCGGATGTCGGGCAGGGTCCGCCGGAGGAGGATGGCCAGGGAATAGGGTTCCTCCCCGGTGGCGCAACCGGCGCTCCATACCCGCAGAAACAGGTTTCCTTCCTCCCGGCGTTTCCGGATCAGACCGGGAAGGATCTGAAACTGGAGGGCCTCGAAATATTTCTCGTCGCGGAAGAAGAATGTTTCGCCGACGGTGAGATGACTCGCCAGGATCTCCACATGCTCCCGCTGCATGGGACGGGTTGTGAAAGAGGAGATCATCTCCATCACGGAAGAAAAGGGAAGATCATCGAGGGCGCTTTCCAGCTTTTTCTCCAGATTCTGCCATTGATTCTCCGGGAAATGGAGCCCCATGGCTGCCGAAATAGACCGGCAGAAAAGGCTGAAGAGTTCTCTCTGAGGCACGCGATTCATGGGGGTTCTCCGAGAGCCTGTTTCAGCCTGGAATCTTCATCCAGGGAGAGAAAACGCTCCAGGTCATGGATCAGTATGAGACCCTCGTCAAGCCGGATCGTCCCTTCCAGGAGTTCCAGGCCGGGGAGGATGTCCCGGGACGGCGTGATTCGTTCCTTCGTCCTTTCGAGGATGTCCTGAACTTCGTCGACGACAAGGATCACCTTCCGGGAAACGGTTCGGGCAAGAATCATCTGGTCGTCGGGATCCAGTTCTTTTTGCGGGAACCGGAAACGGACCCGGGGATCGAAAACGGGAAGGACCTGTTCTTCCCAGTGGATGATTCCCGAAACGCATTCCGGCGCTCCCGGCAGGGGGGTTACATCCACCGCCCGGATGACCCGGAGCACCTGCCTGAGGGGAAGGGCAAAAGACCGATCATCCAACTTGAATACAACGAACCGCTCGACATTTTCCTTCATGGTGTTTTCTCTCTTCTATTGACGCTATGGAGCCAGTTCTTTGAATATGTCGGGCAATTTTTCGATTTCCGTAACCTTGTCGAGAAAATAATCGGCTCCCAGAGCCAGACATTTTTTTCGGTACTGGGGATAAGGATAATTTGTGAGGATAATGACGACGGGGGAAGGGGCATCGGTATTTTTGATTTTCCTGAGAACGTCGATACCATTCCCCGACTGGAGACGGATGTCGAGGATGACCGCATCAGGCCGGAGACTCTCGATCAGCGCCACCGCTTCCCGTTCCGTACCCGCCTGGCCGATGATCTCCACATTCCTGAGACTCGACAGGAGGGTGTTCAGGCCTTCATAGATCATCTGGGAATCGTCCACAATAAAAAGTTTCATTGTCCGTCTCCCGTTCTTCCGTGACCCGGAATAGATCTCTATTATTATAAATATATAGTTATTATAAAGAAAATAGTCTGTCAGTGAAAACGTATTTTTCTGTAGGCCGATCCCTACAGGGGCCGTTCCTACTGGATCAGGCCTTCACGGAGCGTGTAGGTGGCAAGTTCCGCATTGGCGTTGAGATTGAGCTTCATCAGGATCCTGCAACGATAGGTGCTCACTGTTTTTTCACTGATATGGAGGCTTTCGGCGATCCCCTTGATGGTTTGACCCTTGGCGATCATGAGGAGGATCTGAAACTCACGGTTGGATAGTTTTTCGTGAGGGGGGTGGTCGGCGCCGCCGATGTTCCGGGCGAGCTGTTCCGCGAAGGACAGGCTGATGTATCGTCCTCCTTTATGGATCCTGCGGATGGCCCTGACCAGTTCTTCCGGGGCGCTGTCCTTCATCAGGTATCCCGAAGCGCCTGCCTTCAGAACCCGGGCGGCGAATTGTTCCTCCGGGTGGACGCTCATGATGAGGACGGGAAGGGCGGGAAATTCATAATGGAGATCCTGAAGAAGGTCGAACCCGCTTCGACAAGGCAGAATCAGGTCGAGAACGACGGCGTCGAAATGGCGGGTCCGGGCGAGGGGCAGGACTTCCTCCGCCGTTTCCGCCTCGGCGGTGACACGGATGTCTCTTTCTCCGTTCAGGATTTCACGAAGTCCCATCCGCACCACGGGATGATCGTCAACAATCATGACCTCAATCATGGTCTTTCCACCGTTTCTGTTATAATCCCGCTCTTGAATAATGATGAAATGTCCTCCATTTGTCAAGACCCTTGAGAAAAGGACCGGTTTGCCGATTCTTTTCATGCCATGGGGACCCTGACGGTGACCCGGGTTCCCCCGGGGCCGCCCGTGATGGCGACGCTTCCCCGGAAAAGGGCCGCCCTTTCCCGCATGCCCAGGATTCCCAGAGAGACGGGGCCGTTCACTTCCTCTTTCCTGATCCCCCTTCCGTTATCTTCCACTTCGAGGTGAATCGTATCCTTTCTGAGGTAGAGGCGGACGACCAGCTGCGTTACCTTTCCCGCATGACGGCTCACATTGGTCAGGCATTCCTGAAAGATCCGGAAAAGGGCCGTGGACCGTTCCCCGTCGGGTCGGATATCGTCCTCCCCCGTCTCCAGCCGGCAGGGAATTCCCGTTCTTTCGGTGAATTCATTGACCTGCCACTCCATGGCGGCGAGAAGTCCCAGCTCGTCCAGAATGCCCGGCCGGAGGGACATCATGATTCTCCGGGCCGTCTTCATCGTGCCGTCCACAAGGTTTCTCATGGCGTCGATCCGCCGTGAGAAGACCTCCCGCCGGGAGTTCCACTTTTGACGGTCAATTTCCCGGGAGAGCCAGGCGATATCCATTTTAAGAGCCGTCAGGGTCTGGCCGAGATCGTCGTGAAGATCCCGGGCGATCTTTGTCCGTTCCTCCTCCCGGATTTCCTGGAGTCGTTTTGCTAGGGCCCGAAGTTCCTCCCGGGACCGTTCCATCTCCTGAGCCGTTTTCATCCTTTCCGAGATGTCGCGCCCCACGCCGAAACGACCCGAGGGATTTCCCTCGGGGTCGTACTGAGTCGTCACAAGAAATTCCACCGGGATACGGTGGCCATCTTTGTGGACCAGCTCAGCCATGTAAGCCGGCGTGGGTTTGCCGGAGATACCCTTCCTGAAGCGCTCGACGGTCGGTTGCACCATCTCCGGGGCGACGATGACGGTGAAGGGCCGGCCTTGCAGATCCCTCAGGGAATGGCCGAGGATCGTTTCGAAACGGGGATTCACGTAAGTGAAAAACCCCCGGCGGTCGACGATGAAAACAAGATCGAGGGTGCTCTCGATGAGATTGCGGAATTGTTCCTCGCTTCTTCTCAGGGCGTCCTCAACGCTTATCCGGTGTGCATTCAGGCTTTCGATCTGCTCGGTGACGTCGGTGAGGAAGTTCAGGGTGGCCGGTTTTCCTTCCCATTCGAGGAAGACGGTCCTGAGCCGTGCGGTGAAGTCCCGATCCTTCCGGTTCAGGATGCGGACGGCATGGACGGGCGGGACCTCCTCCCCGCGGAGCTTCTGCATCTGGTGCTCCCGGACCGTTTCCCTGTCCCGGGGATCGATGAACTCTTCGAAGGGCTTCTCCAGGAGGTTTCTTTCATCGGATCCGGAGAGTCGGGCGAAGGCGGGATTGACGAATTTCAGTTTCCCGTCCTGGACGACAAAAATCCCCTCCCCGGCATTCTCGATGATTTTCCGATATTTCTCCTCCGATTTTCGGATGGTGGATTCCTCCCCGATGGTCATGATTCTGTTCTTTTCGGGAACAACTTTTTTGTTGTGCCGGGAACGCGTTGATTATATATCTTTTTCGGTGTAATCTCATCCTTTGTTTTCAATAAGGCTTGAAACGTTTTGAAAAGGGCTCATCGCAAAAGGAAGAATCTTATAGACAGGGACATTTCATCGACAGGACCCGGGAGTAGACCGTCATGAGATTCTGGGCGTTGGTGCTCCTTTTCTTTTTCATCTTCTTTCTGGTCCGATCCGGGATCCGCCGTGCCGGAAAACGGCGGAAAGACCAGCGGCGTAAAGCGTCCTTTCCCCCCGAGTGGGAAGACATCCTCCGCCGAAACGTGTCGCTGTACCGTCATCTTCCCTCCGATCTGAAGGACCAGCTTCACGGGGACATCCAGGTCTTCCTGGCGGAGAAGCGTTTCGAAGGCGCCGGCGGGCTGGAAATGACGGAGGAGATCCGGGTGACCGTCGCCGGGGAGGCGTGCATGCTTCTCCTGAACCGGGAAAACCGGGACTATCCCGGGCTTGTTTCCATCGTCGTCTATCCCGGGGCCTTTCTCAGGAGGGATCACCGAAACCTTGGAGGGGCGGCCCTGGAAAACGAGGCCGTCCTGGCGGGGGAATCGTGGCATGCCGGGACCCTGGTCCTTTCGTGGGACCATGTGAAACGGGACGCCGCCTATGCGGGCGATGGCCACAACGTGGTCCTTCACGAGTTCGCCCACCAGCTGGACCAGGAGGACGGCCGGTCCGACGGCGCCCCTTTGCTTGAAAAGCGGTCGAGTTACCGGGACTGGGCGAGGATCCTCGGGGCGGAGTATGCAAAACTCCGGGAAGATGTGAAGAAGAACCGGAAACACGTCATGGACGCTTACGGGGCGACCAACCCGGCGGAATTTTTCGCCGTGGCCACGGAAACCTTCTTCGACAAGCCCCTCCAGCTGAAGCGCAGGGAACAGGAGCTTTACGACGAGTTGAAAAGCTACTACCGGGTGGATCCCGCCGCCTGGGTTGAAACCATGAGCCCATAAATGTAAACGGATTCTTCAGGGTCGCTTTCCCCCGGCGGATACTGTTTATATATCCAATCAACAATCATCAATCCAACGTGCTTGACTCCTCATCGAGGATCGCCTATGGTACGCTCCGGCTTCGAATAAAATGAGGAAATATTTCGGGTTGCTGTGAGAAAAGACACCCTACAGTCCGATGCCATTCTTCTCACGACCGCCCTCATCTGGGGATTCGCCTTTGTCGCCCAGCGGGTGGGGATGGAGTACATCGGTCCTTTCCTGTTCAACGGCGTCCGCTTCGCCCTGGGGTGCCTGGTCCTGGTCCCGGTTCTTCTGCTGAAAAACGGCGGACAGTCTCCCGTTCCGGGGATGTCTGCTTCAGGCCAAAAAAAAACCGCCATCGGCGGGAGCCTCGTGGCGGGGGTCCTGCTGTTCGGAGGGGCCTCCCTCCAGCAGGTGGGGATCGTCTACACCACGGCGGGGAAAGCGGGGTTCATCACGGGACTCTACGTGGTCATCGTCCCTTTCCTCGGGCTTTTCTGGGGCCAGCGGACCAACGGGGGGACCTGGGCGGGGGCCCTCCTGGCCGCGGCGGGACTTTATTTCCTCAGTGTCACGGAAGCGCTCACCATCGCCCGGGGGGATTTCCTGGTTTTCCTCGGCGCCCTTTTCTTTGCCGGTCACGTCCTGGTCATCGGGTGGCTTTCACCCCGGGTGAATTCCTTCCGCCTCGCCTTCCTGCAGTACGCCGCCTGTTCCCTTTTCAGTCTGATTGTGGCTGCGTTTCTGGAGACGGCATCGATGGAAAGTCTCCGGGGAGCCCTTCCCGCCATCCTCTATGGCGGGGTCCTGTCCGTGGGCGTCGCCTACACCCTCCAGGTGGTGGGGCAAAGAAGGGCCCATCCCGCCCACGCGGCGATCCTTCTCAGCCTGGAGTCGGTCTTCGCCGCCCTGGGAGGGTGGCTCTGGCTAAGCGAAATACTCTCCCTCCGGCAGGTATCGGGCTGCGCCCTGATGCTGTCGGGGATGCTCCTTTCCCAGCTGTGGATCTACGTCGTGGAGGAAAAGCCGGGGAGATGAACCTCCCCCCGTGTAATCCCGAAAAGGATTTTGAGGACATGGAAAGAGGAAGTGACGGAAGCTCGGCGTCGATTACCGGAGATTCTGAGCCATGACGAGATCGTCGACGAAACCGTCATGGATCTTCGCGTCTTCCCTGCTGAAAACCGCCCTGTCGCATCCCGCCGTCTGGACCGCTTCCGGCTTTCTGCTCCTGCCTTCCGTGTTCCGGTAGGCATGCACGACCGTCCCGTCTTCCAGTCTCATTTCATTTTGCATGGCCGGTACCCATGCGCCTTCGCCGAAAAAAAGAATGTCTTCGTAACCCATGGATTATGTTTTCTCTCACTTCCGCCGGCCTTCCGGGCCTATTTCCCGTTTGGTTGACCGTCTGAAATAGAGGCCCCGTCCGGGGCCGCCGAGCTACATACACGATATTTGCCCTCCTGTCCATGGGGGACCTCCTGTCTACGGGGGATATGAAGAGCCCTCCCTCTTTCCCATGACGCCGATGCCGGTATTGTCGGATAGTGCCAACTGCCAACGGGAAGGTGCCAACTGTACGGACGATCTCCGGGACCGTATTAAAATAATTGTGGAATATCAATATGATAAAAAATGGCATGTATCTTGCCGGTAATAGATTTAATTCTCCATTGAGGAGGTTCGGCTGCCATGATTTATAATCATCTGAAAAACTCTCGTTATTCCTTAGAGACGGCATCGAAAAAACTGGTGGGCACCTGCACGCCCTGTGAGCTGCAGGACATCCTGGAAGCTTCCCATGACGGGCTTTTCATCACCGACGGGGAAGGGAATGTACTCATGGTCAACAGCGCCTGGGAGAGGATCTGCGGGATATCAAGGGATTTTGTCCTGGGCCGGAATGCCCAGGACATGGTCAATCAGAAGTATTATACCGAATCATCGGTTATGGCCGCTATCCGGGCGGGGGAAAAAGTGACCGTCATGCTGGAAATGACAAAGGGCGAAAAGATCGGTCAGAATATCATGGCCACCGCCATCCCGATCCGGGATAATGACGGTGAAATCAGGCGTGTCGTTGCGAACATCCGGGATATTACCGAAATCATCCATCTCAAGGATCTGCTGGAAAAAACGAAACAGCTCAATGAAATATATGCCGCCGAACTGGAACAGATGCGGGGACGGCAGTTGCCGGGAAACGGTGAGGTTGTGGCACGGAGTCCGGAAACCAGGCGGGTGATGGAGATGGCCGCGCAGGTTGCCAAGGTGGACTCCACTGTTCTTATTACCGGTGAATCGGGAACGGGGAAGGAAATCATCGCCGATGCCATCCATCGCCTCAGCCACCGCTGCGAAGGTCCATTGATAAAAATAAACTGCAGCGCCATCCCGGAGACTTTACTCGAATCGGAACTTTTCGGGTACGAGGCCGGCGCCTTCACCGGGGCAAGAAAACAGGGAAAGCCGGGCATGTTTGAATTGGCTGACAGGGGGACCCTGTTTCTCGATGAGATCGGCGATATTTCACCGAGGCTTCAGGCAAAGCTTCTGAGAGTCCTTCAGGATCAAGAGGTTATGAGGATAGGCGGTCTGAAGACGATTTCCGTGGATACCCGCATTTTGGCAGCGACGAACAGGGACCTGACGGAAATGATACCGTCGGGACGTTTTCGGGAAGATCTCTATTATCGGCTCAATGTGGTATCCATCGATATTCCTCCCCTGCGCAAGCGAAGGGAGGACGTTCCGCTTCTCGTCATGGGTTTTCTGAAAAAAATCAACAGGCGATATGGGTTCAACAAGTATATTTCTCCCGAAGTCGTCGATGTCTTTCTCGATTATTCATGGCCCGGCAATATCAGGGAACTCGAGAATGTCATCGAACGCATGCTTGTCATGACGGAAGAACGGGAAATCGGACCGAAACACCTTCCGGAATTCCTGCGGAACCGCCGCGCGTGTCCGGAAGGGAATCTTATTATCGGAGAGGACAAGCCCTTTAGGGAAATCATTGAAGGGATCGAAAGGCAAATCATCGAGCGGGCCGTGAAGAAATGGGGGAGTACGAGAAAAGTCGCTCTTGCCCTCGGCGTCAACCAGTCCACCGTGGTCCGGAAACTGCGGAAATATCGCATGGCATTGGACCGAAAGTGAGCCCGCCGGTTTCAGGAACGTACCTGCCCCGATAGTCAGGCCTTCCTTTTCTGATGCGTGATCCATTCATTTGATGCCTTATGGCATCGCCTGGTGATTTTCTTATAATGATAGAGAAAAATGAACTTATTGGCTTTTCCCCCTCTGAAGCGTGATGCCGTATTGCATTGATTGGCCTTTCATTAACGTCTGTTCCCCACCTTCCCTGTGCAGCGCAGATACAGGGCCTGCAGGTCTTTCCGCCCGAAAAACCTTCCATGGCATGCCTCTTGCTCAATGAGGGCGAAGCCTCTCCGGACAACAGGGAGGGCGCTTCGGAACTTCAGGGGTAAAGGGTGGTAAAGGAGGGAAAGAGCGTGGCTATATTCATGTCCGCCGGCGAAGCGGCGAATTTGATTAAATCGGGAGACACCGTCGGGATATCCGGTTTTGTCGGGATGGGTCACCCGGAGGAACTGTCGAAGGCGGTTGAAAAGCGGTTCCTCGAAACAGGCGAACCGAGGGATCTGATGCTGACGTTCGGTGCCAGCCAGAACGACGGCAAATCCAACTGGGGCCTGAATCGCTGGGCCAAGGAAGGTCTTCTGAAAAAAGTCGTTTCCGGACACTGGGGACTCCAGCCGGACATGATCAAGATGGCGGTGGCGAACAAGATCGAGGCCTACAACCTCCCCCAGGGGGTCATGATGCATCTGTACCGGGCCATTGCCGGGAAAAAGCCGGGTATTGTCACCCATGTGGGATTGAAAACCTTCGTCGATCCCCGGGAAACCTGCGGGAGATTGAACAGCATCAGTCACGACGAATACGTCCGGCTCATGGAAATCGACGGGAAGGAGTATTTATTCTATAAATCTTTCCCGATCGACGTGGCCATCGTCCGGGGAACCAGCGCCGACGAGAAAGGGAACATTTCCATCGAAAAAGAAGGCATTTCCCTGGAGTTTCTCGCCCTGGCCCTGGCGGCGCGGGGATCGGGCGGTAAAGTCATCGTCCAGGTGGAGCGGGTGGTTCAATCGGGAACCCTTCACCCGATGATGGTCAAAGTTCCCGGTGTGGCGGTGGATGCCGTTGTCGTTGCCCGGCCGGAGAACCACTGGCAGATCCCCATGGCGACGCCCTTCAACCCGAGCCTCTGCGGCGTGACAAGGGTTCCCCTGAACAGTGTGGCTCCCCTTCCCCTCAACGAACGGAAGGTGATCTGCCGGAGAGCGGCCATGGAACTCGTGCCCGATGCGGTGGTGAACATGGGTATCGGAATGCCCGAGGGCGTCGGCGTCGTATCCGCCGAAGAGTCGATGAGCCATATCATGACCATGACGGTTGAGCCGGGGGTCGTCGGCGGCGTGCCCATGGGGGGATTGTATTTCGGTACCGCCGTCAATCCGGAGGCCATGATCGACCACCCGAACATGTTCGATTTTTACGATGGCGGCGGATTGGACCTCGCCATCCTCGGAATGGCCGAGATGGACCGGTTCGGCAATGTCAACGTGAGTAAATTCGGACCCCGCATCGCCGGGGCGGGCGGGTTCATCAACATCACCCAGAGTGCCAAGAAGGTCATATTTTGCGGGCATATGACCGCCGGCGGATTCAAAGCGGAAGTCAGGGACGGGAAACTGCATATCCTCCAGGAAGGGAAGATCAAAAAAATGGTCCGGAAAGTGGAACATATCACCTTCAGCGGCGACTACGGCCGCACGAGCGGCCAGACTTTCATGTATGTCACGGAGCGGGCGGTCTTCGAACTCGGGCCGGAAGGGGTGACCCTTGTCGAGATCGCCCCCGGTGTGGACCTGGAAAATGACGTGTTCGCACAGATGGAATTCAGGCCGCTCATATCCCCCCATCTCAAGGAGATGGACGAGCGGATTTTTCATGAGAAAACGCCCATGGGGATCAAAGATGAAATATTGAGTAAAAAAAACGTGGTACAAGGGGCCTGATGGGAGGGAAAGCCATTGAATTCTTATAGAAATGAATAAAGGAGGAGTACGACATGGGACTCAAGACGAGACAGGAGTATATCCGTTCGCTGAAGGCGATGAAGCCGAACATTTATAAATTCGGAGAGCTTATCGAGGACGTGACCACCCACCCGGCCACCCGCCGGACCGTTGAAAGCCATGCCCGCGGATTCGATGCTTCCCATGATCCGCGCTACAGCGCTGACTTTGAAACCGTCTCGACGTTTACGGGAGAGAGGATTCACAAGTGGACCTCCATGATGGAATCCCTGGACGATATCATGGGCAATTCCAAAATGAAGCGCTGGATGTACCGGTTTACGGGAACATGCAACGGCGGTCTGTGCGTGGGGTGGAACGCCTCGAATGTGATGTGGAACATAACCGCCCTTGTGGATAAGGAATACGGGACGGCCTATCAGGAACGCCTGAAAAAATGGATCCTTCACTCCCAGGAAAAAGGCCTTGTCGTGGCGGGGGGCCTGACGGACGCCAAGGGCGACAGGAGCCTCCGGCCTTCGCAGCAGACGAATCCCGACAGCAATCTGCATATCCGGGAAGTCCGGGAAGACGGTATCGTGATCAGCGGGACCAAGGCCATGATCTGTGGCGTGGCCGCCTCCAACGAGATCTTCCTCCTCCCCGGCGGCGGTTATCGGGAAGAGGACAAGGATTATGCCGTTTCTTGCGTCGTGCCACGCGACATCGAGGGTCTGACCATCGTGGAAACCCGCCGCCCCAGCGACGGCCGGGAGTATGAAAACGGGTTCGACATTCCCGAGACGGGAATCACCCAGGCCTACCTGATCTTCACGGATTGTTTCGTACCCAAAGACCGGGTCTTTCTGTGCGGTGAATTCAAATACACCGGCCGGATCATCGAATATTTCACCGCCAATTACCGCGCCTGCATCGGCGCCTGTGTCGCCGGCCAGGGCGACGTCATGATCGGGTCGGCGGCGCTCATGGCCCGGGCCAACGGTCTGGCGGCCCGAACCTTTTCAGGCAAGATGGTGGACATGGCGGTCAACAATGAAACGACCTACGGCATGGGTATCGGTGCCATGGCCCTGGGGAAAAAAGGGCCCGGAGGCATGTGGGTATCCGATTCGCTACTCGCCCACGCCAACAAGGTCCATGTGGCCACGCTGCCTTATGAAACGAAGCGGCTTTGCCAGGACATCGGCGGCGGCATTGTTGAAACGGGCTGTTTCCCCTCCTGCAAGGATTTCGATCATCCCGCCTATGGTCCCCTGGTGAGGAAGGCCGTCCAGGGTGCGGACAGGTTCAGTGCGGAAACACGGGCCAGGGCCGCCAGGCTTTCTGAATGGCTGACCCTCGGTGCCGGTGTTCCCGGCTGCATGCACGGCGGCGGCTCGCCCGACGGTGCGAAACTGGTGGTGAGGGCCTTGACTCCGGTGGATCAGTTTGCCGAATATGCCCGCGCCATTGCGGGCATCGACGAAGCGGTTCCCGAGCCGGACAAAAAGAAGTAACTTTTCCCCTGAAGCCCCGGGCCGAAAGATCACCCGGCAGGTCCGGGGCTTCAGGTTCCGGCACCGGATGCAGGCCGGGTCCGCAGTCCGGCAGGAAAGGCTTGCCGGCGGAGCCCCGTATTTTGTCAGCAATGAAAGGAGGAACAATGGATTTTAAATTGTCGGAGGAACAGGAACTCATAAGGCGGAACATGCGGTCATTTGCGGAAACGTATGTCGATCCCATGGCCGCCGAAATCGATGAAAACAGCAGCCATCCGTCGGAACTGTTCGCGAAGCTTGCCGAGGGGGGCTGGATGGGCATCCCCGTTCCGGTGGAATACGGGGGATCGGGGGCGGATTATCTGACCCATGCCGTCGCCGTGGAAGAACTGGCCCGGTCCTGCGCATCGACGGGGTTCACCGTATCCATTCATGTGGGTATCGCCTCCATGCTGATTCTGCTTTTCGGCAATGAGGAACAGAAAAAGAAGTACCTGCTTCCCCTGGCGAAAGGGGAAAAATTAGGGGCCTTCGTCCTGACCGAACCGGGAGCGGGTACCGACGTCATGGCGGCAACGACGACGGCGGTTGCCGACGGCGACGATTATGTGCTGAACGGTGTCAAGACATTTACCTCCAACGGCCCGACGGGGGACACTTACCTGGTTTTCGCCTGGACGGACAAGGAGGCGGGAAGAAAAGGCATGAGCGCCTTCATCGTTCCCCGGGAAACCGACGGGATGAAACCGGGCGAACATTTCAGGAAGATGGGTCTCCGGTCTTCCCAGACATCGGAAATGATCTTCAAGAACTGCCGCATTCCCCGGGAAAATCTCCTGGGCCGCGAAGGCGCCGGCCTCATGATGGCCATGAATGGATTCGACCACGGCCGTGTCGGAATTGCCGCCCAGTCGGTGGGCATCCTTCAGTCGGCCCTCGATGAATCCATCAAGTGGTCCAAGGAGCGGGTCCAGTTCGGCAAGCCCATCTCCCGGCAGCAGGCTATTGCCTGGATGATCGCCGACATGGCGACGGATCTCGATGCCGCCAGGTTTCTCACCTATCGGGCAGCCTGGGCCAA